>MDSV01079820.1_pt1 | contig 13986 bp, 10 predicted proteins | sample 810851 | NCBI WGS metagenome assembly MDSV01 (sample SAMN05326640, study PRJNA326480) | marine metagenome | isolation source: seawater | place: Atlantic Ocean: North East | collected 2012 | reverse complement strand
ACTACAACAACATCTTTAATAGCATCTATATTTCAAGAAACAAAAATTGATCCTACAATAATCAATGGTGGAGTAATAAATTCGATAAATAATTCTGCAAAGCTTGGGAAAAGTGATTGGTCCATATTAGAGGCAGACGAGTCAGATGGAAGTTTTGTTTTCATACCCCCAACATATTCAATCATCACAAACATAGATCGAGAGCATATGGATTATTATGGTACGATGGATAAATTAAACAAATATTTTGAAAATTTTGTTAATAAAGTTCCATCATTTGGAAAATCTTTTATTTGTTTAGATGATAAAAATAATAAACATTTGATTAAAAATATTAAAAACAAAAACTTTTATACATACGGCTTGGATAAAAAATCAAATTTTTGTATTAAAAATATAAAACAATTTAAAGAGTTCTCTGAATTTGACTTAAATATAAAATTACCTAACAAAAAAATTCAATTAATTAAAAAATTTAAAATTCCTTTGTTAGGAACTCATAATATTAAAAATTCTGTAGCTGCAGCAGCTTTAGCGTTGACTGTGGGACTACCCATTTTAAATATAAAAAAGGGTTTAAAAAAATTTAAGGGAGTTCAAAGACGTTTTAATAAAATTTTTACTTTTAATAAGGTGGATTTTTTTGATGATTACGCTCATCATCCAACAGAAATTAAAGAAGTCATGAAAGGAGTTGATAACGTTTACAAGGGATATGAAAAAATATGTATTTTTCAACCACATAGAATATCAAGATTAAAAGACTTAAAAAAAGAATTCACGTATGCGTTTAAGGATGTAGATAAGGTGATTTTATTTCCAATATATACAGCTGGTGAAAAAATGAAACTTGGTTTTAGTTATATAAATTTTGCAAAGCAAGTAATTAAAAATTCAAGAGTTCAATTAATATTAGTTAATGATAAATTTCAATTAGCAAAATATGTAAAAAATAATATTTATGGAAAAAAAATAGTTATTAGCATGGGGGCAGGAACTATCTCAGGATGGATGAGAGAATTACCTAAATTTTTATAATGAATATTGATGTAGCTGAATTGATATTAGAATTTAAAAAAAACCTAAAATTAGATTATGATTTAAAAAAAAAAAATTGGTTTAATATTGGTGGTAAAACTAAAATTTACTATAAAGCTGACAATTTAAAAGAATTGATAAAATTTCTTAAAAAAATTGAAAATAAAGAAAAAATATTTGTATTAGGTGGTGGTTCAAATACATTAATTACAGATGGGATTTTTAATGGAGTTGTAATTAAACTTGCAAATAATTTTAATAATATTTCTAAGCTGTCAGAGGAAATAGTTGTGGCAGGTAGTGCGGTTAGCGATAAATCGCTATCAGATTTTGCAATGGAAAACAGTTTAGGTGGTTTTGAATTTCTATCATGTATACCAGGAACAATAGGCGGTGGGATTAAAATGAATGCGGGTTGCTTTGAAAGAGAGTTTAAAGATATTTTAGTATCTGTTCAGGCTATAAATAAATCTGGACAAGTATTTTCAATATCTGCAAAAGATATTAATTTTAAATATAGAGATAGTAGATTGTCAGATGATTTGATTTTTTTAAGTGCTACTTTCAAAGGATTTAAGAAAGATAAAGATTCAATTCAAAAAGAAATTATATTACTTAAAGAAAAAAAAGAAAAAGCTCAACCAACTAGAATTAAAACTAGCGGAAGTACCTTTAAAAATCCTGTAGATCAGTCAGATAAAAAAGTTTGGCAATTAATAAAAGAGTCAGTACCGCTTGAAAAATCCTTTGGAGACGCTTCGATTTCTCAAAAACACTGTAATTTTTTTGTAAATAAAGGTAATGCTAGGTTTGAAGATATGAAAAAGTTAATTGAATTTGTATCTATAAGTGTTCTTAAAAAAACAGGTGTTAAGTTAGAAAAAGAAATCAAAATTTTAGAATAATTTGAAAAAAAAAATACTTATAATCTCTGGAGGAATTTCTAAAGAACGATTGATTAGTCTTGATACAGGATTGCAAGTATCAAATGAGTTAAAAAAAATGGATATAAAATAAGAATTTCTGAGCCAGATAACAATTTATCAAAAAATATAAAAGAATTTAAACCGAGTGTAATTTTTAATGCTTTGCATGGTCAGTTTGGAGAAGATGGTTATATTCAAACCATACTTGAAAGGTTTAATATTCCTTATACTCATTCTGGAGTTATTGCTTCGGCAATTGCAATGGACAAGGAAATTTCCAAAAAAATTTTTATTAAAAATAAAATAAATACACCAAATTTTTTTGTTTACTCTTATGATTTAAAAAAAAAAGATTTAATTAAAAAAATAAATCAAAACCTAAAGTTTCCTGTTGTAGTAAAACCAACCAATGAGGGCTCAAGTGTAAATGTTTATATATGTAATAATAAAAATATTACTAAAATTTTAAATTCACTTAAAAATTATAAAAAAGTTATGATTGAAGAATTTATTGGCGGAAGAGAAATTCAAGTTGCTATTATGGGAAATAAAAAACTGGGTGCTATTGAATTGAAACCTAAGAGAAAATTTTACGATTATCAGGCAAAATATAATACTAACGCGAAAACTCAACACATTATACCTGTAGATTTGAAAAAAAATAAATTTAATCAAATAATGAATTTAGCTTTTAAGGCACACAAAGCCATTGGGTGTAAAGGTATTACAAGGTCAGATTTTAAATTTTATAATGGAAAATTTTATTTATTAGAGATTAATACACAACCAGGAATGACAAAACTTTCTTTAGTCCCTGAAATTGCAGCTTTTAGAGGTATAAATTTTCTTAATTTAATTGAATGGATTTTAAAAGATGCATCAACAAAAAGGTAAAAAAATTTTTATTTATTTTTTTTTACTTATTTTAGTTGGATCAATAAATAATATTAAATTGAATGATATTAAATTAAATACCATTAAAACTATAAATATCTCAGGATTAAATAATTCTGATAAAGAAATTCTTATGCAAAATATAAAAGAATTATTTTTAAAAAATATTTTTACGATTAATGCAAGGGATATTGCTGAAAAAATTGATTCTAATACTTTAATTGAAGATTACAAAATATTTAAAAAATATCCATCTACACTCAATATAAAAATTAAAAAAACTAAATTTTTGGCGAAAATTAATTATAAAGGAAAAATTTATCTTTTAGGAACAAATGGAAAATTATCTAATATTACTTTTTCCACTAAGCAACTTCCTTTTATATTTGGTAACCCAGAAATTTATAAAATTTTAAATTTAAAAAAAATTATAGACCAATCAAAAATCTCTTATGATCAAATTAAAAACTTATATTATTATCCATCAGGAAGATGGGATTTAGAACTTAAAAATAATGTAATGATTAAACTACCAAAAGATAATACTGATAAAACTCTTGATGAAATTTTTGATTTTTTGAATAATAAGGATTTTGAAAAAGTTAAACTTTACGATGCAAGAATAAAAAATCAAATTATATTAAATGAGTGAATTATCAGATTTTGAAACATACTTATATATTTCTCCAAATAAATTTGGAATTTATTTATTTGATAAAAGAAAAATGATTAATTTGTATAAAGAAGAGATCGAACTTGAAAGTAAAATTAATAATTTGGATATAAATAGTTTGTTTGAATTTCTTGAGAGTAATATTTTCAAAATTGAGAAGTTAATTGGAAAATTTATCAAAAATATTATTCTTGTAATAGAAAACAATAAAATATTGAATATTAATTTGGGTATTAAAAAAAAAAATTATGGAGAAACTGTTAATAAAAAATATCTTGAAAATACATTAACTGAAGCAAATGATTTGTTTAGAGAGAATTGTCACGATCACAGAGTTATGCATATGATAATAAATAATTATATTAATAATAGAAATAATTATTCTTCTTTTGCACCAACTTTGTTTAGTGATCAATTAGCATTAGAAATAGAGTTTATTTGTATTCCTAATGATCTTGTATTTACTTTAGATAAAATTTTAGAAAAATTTCAGATTAAGGTAGGTCAATATTTAGATGGCAATTATATAACTAAGTTTTTCGACGGAAATAATTTTGAACTCACAGAAATGTTTCATAAGATTTACTCAGGTTGTAATAAGAATGAAATTAGTTTAGTGAAAAAAAACATAAAAAAACAAGGATTTTTTGAAAGATTTTTTCAACTTTTTAGTTAATATTGTCTTTTCTGGTAACATTTATTGTTTTTCAATTATTGGTAACTCAAATTAAAAACTATGAGTGTCTTACTTAACTCAAAAAACTATTAAAAATATTGTATCATTTAGTGGTATTGCTCTTCATAGTGGACTTAATGTAAATATGTGCATCAAGCCAGCTGAACCAAATTTTGGTATTGTTTTTAAAAGAGTAGATCTAAAAAAAGAAAATTTAGTTTATCCAAATTTTATGAACGTAACAAATACCTCGCTTAATACAACTGTAGAAAATGAGTTTGGAGTTAAAATTTCAACTATTGAACATTTAATGGGAGCACTATTTGGTCTAGGTATAGATAATGCATTAGTTGAAATTGACAATGAGGAAGTACCAATCTTAGATGGATCAGCAAAAATATTTATTGAAAAAATAATATCAGCTGAGGTTCAAGTCAGTGACTTTCCTATAAAAATAATCAAAATAAATAAAGAAGTAGAATATACTGATGGCAAAAGATTTATTTTGATTAAACCATCTACTTTAAGTTTAGATATTGATTTTCAACTAAAGTACAAAAATCCAATTATTGGAAACCAAAGAAATAAAGTTAAAGTTTATGAAGATGATTTAAACGATGTTTATAATTCTAGAACATATTGTTTATTTGAGGATATTGAATTAATTAAAAAAAATGGTTTAGCAAAGGGAGGTAGTCTGGAAAATGCTATTGTTGTTAAAGATAAAGAAATTTTAAATTCAGAAGGTTTAAGAAATCAAAAAGAATTTGTTAATCATAAAATTTTAGATTGCATAGGGGATCTTTACACATCTGGATATAGAATGATTGCAAGCATCACCTGTTCTCAAGGAGGACATTATTTAACAAACCAATTATTGAGAAAAGTATTCGAAAATAAAGAAAATTTTTCAATTTTAGAAATCAAAGAAAAAAATTTACCGCACACTTTAATAAACAAAAATTTATTAAGATCTATAGCATAAATAGATAGATAACTTTAAAATTATTTCCTATAAAAGTATAATCTTAAAATGAAAATAAATAATATCTTTAGCATAATTGTAATTATTTTATTATGTGTATCTTGCTCAAAAAAACAAATTAAGAAGTCTGTAATTAAAGAAAAAAATTTAGATTTGCAAGTTTATGAGGCATATAACGAGGGTAAAGATTCCTTGGAGGCTGGAGATGTTTTGTATGCTGCAAAAAAATTTAATGAAGCTGAAATTTTATTCCCCCAATCAGACTGGGCCCCAAAGTCAGCTTTAATGGCAGCTTACTCTTATTACATACATGATTATTATGGGGATGCTGTTGCTGAGTTATTAAGATTTAAAAGAGTATATCCAAATCACAAACACTTAGATTATGTAAATTATTTATTAGCTATTTGTTTTTATGAACAAATTGTTGATGAAAAAAAAGATACAGAGGCGATAATTAAAGCAAAAAAAAGCTTTGAGTTTATTATTATAAATTATCCGAATACTGAATATGCATTTGATGCAGAGTTTAAAATTAACTTAATTAATGATATTTTAGCTGCAAAAGAAATTTATGTTGGAAGATATTATTTTGATAAAAAAAAGTGGATACCAGCAATAAATCGATTTAGAACTGTAATTGATGATTATGAAACTACAATATATGTAGAAGAAGCCTTACATAGATTAGTTGAAGTCTATTATATAATTGGATTAACTGAAGAAGCAAAAAAATATGCTCAGCTCTTAGGATATAATTATAAATCTTCCAAATGGTATGAAAGATCATATATTGTATTTAATAAAATGTACGAGAAAAAAAATTCTGAAAATAAAGAAAAAAATTCCATTTTAAATAAAGCCAAATCTTTATTTGATTGAGATGAATAAGAAAGAAATTCAAGCACAATATCAGCAAAAAATTAAATTATATACTAAATTAAATAGGTTTTATTATGATAAAAACAAATCAATTGTTTCTGATAGTGAATACGATAATTTAAAGAGGGATATATTATTATTAGAAAAAAAACATGAATTTCTTAAATCACAAAACTCTCCTTCTAAATTAGTAGGATTTAAACCGTCTAAAAATTTTAATAAAATTCCTCACAGAGTACCCATGTTATCACTTGCAAATGCATTTACGGAAAATGATTTAATAAATTTTGAAAAAAAAATATTAAACTTTATTTCGAAAAAGGATAATTTTAAATTGACTTATAGCGCAGAACCTAAAATTGATGGTATTTCTGCATCATTAATATACAAAAATGGAAATTTCGAAAAAGGATTATCTAGGGGTGATGGAAAAGAGGGAGAAGATATCACAGCAAATCTTGCAACTATTGAGGATATTCCTAAAAAAATTGTATCTAAAGATTTTCCAGAAGAGATCGATATTAGAGGAGAGGTATTTATTCAAAATGATGATTTTGATATTATTAAAGAAAAGTTTGCAAATCCCAGAAATGCTGCATCTGGCTCATTAAGGCAAAAAAATCCAGAAGATACAAAAAAAATACCTCTTAAGTTTATTGCTTATACATTTGGTTTTGAGAAAGGTTTAAAAATTGAAACCCAATCAGATTTTCTTAAAAAATTAAGTGAATGGGGATTTAAGACCAACCCTTTAAATAAATATATTTCTGGAGTTAAAAATTTATTGAAAAATTATTATGATGTTGAAAAACAAAGAATAAATTTAGATTTTGATATCGATGGTATTGTTTATAAAATTAATGATTTTGTTCTACAAAAAAGATTAGGCAATGTTGCTAATGGACCCAGATGGGCGATTGCACATAAGTTTTCGTCAAATAAGGCTATTTCTCAAATTTTGGATATTGATATTCAAATTGGTAGAACAGGGGCTTTAACCCCGGTTGCAAAAATAAAGCCTATCAATATCGGAGGAGTTGTGGTGTCTAATGCTACTTTACATAATGAAGATGAAATAACTAGAAAAGATATTAGAGTTGGAGATACAGTCACCGTTGAGAGAGCGGGCGATGTTATACCACATATATTATATGTCGATTTTAAAAAAAGAACAAAAAATAATTCAAAATTTATATTTCCAAAAAAATGTCCATCATGTGGTTCAAAAACTACTAAAGAATTTAATTCAATAACCAAAAAAAATGATGCTGTTAGAAGATGCTCTAGTGAAGGATATTATTGTGAAAAGATTTCAATTGAAAAACTAAAGCATTTTGTTTCTAAAGAAGCTTTCAATATAGATGGTTTTGGAAAAAAAATTGTCGAAAATTTTTGGCAATTAAAATTAATTAAATTTCCTCAAGACATTTTTAATTTAGACTATAAAAAAATAGAAAGCTTAGATGGTTGGGGAAAGTTATCAGTAGAAAATTTAAAATACTCAATAAATAATAAAAAAAAAATATCTCTAGAAAGATTTATCTATTCTCTTGGAATAAGACATATAGGTTTAGAGAATGCCAAACTCTTGTCTAAGCACTTTGTATCTTTCTCAAAATTCAAAGATTTGTCTAAAAATAATAGGTTTGAAGATTTGTTAAATATAGATGGTATTGGCGAAACGCAAGTTAATTCTGTTAAAAATTTTTTTTCAAATGAGACGAATTTAAAAGTTTTGAATGAATTACAAATAAATTTAAATATAATTAATGCTTCAGTGGAAAGAAAAAATGGTTTATTAAAAAATAAAACTTTTTTAGTTACTGGCAAATTAAATGGAATTAGTAGAGCTGAAGTAAAAGCTTTAATAGAAGAAAACTCAGGCACAACAGTTAGTAGTGTATCTAAAAAGTTAAATTATCTCATTGTAGGAGAAAAACCTACTAACAAAAAAATTGAAAATGCAAAAAAACTTGAATGTGAAATTATAAATCAGGATCAATTTTTGAAAATGCTAAATAAAAGTAGCTAACCATTTTTTTTCTTCCAAGTTCATATATTTTGAAAGATTTAAGTAAACTTTTAAATGATATTTAAATAAGTAGTTTTTTTCAGATTTCGTTAATAATTTAAAATTTATAAGATCTTTATCAATAGGAACCATTGTTAAATTCTCAAAAAACATATTTTTTTTTACTTTTTTAATAAAAACTAAATTTTCTATACGGATACCAAATTTGTTTTTTAAATAATAACCTGGTTCGTTACTTAGGATCATACCTTCTTTAATTTTTACATTGTTAATTTTTGAAATAGATTGTGGACCTTCATGTACATTAAGAAAAAAACCAACTCCGTGACCTGTTCCATGGGCATAATCTAGATTACTCTGTTTTAAAAATTTTCTTGCTCTTTTATCAATTTTTTTTCCAGTGTCATCTATATTTAAGTTTGTATTTGCTACTGCTATGTGGCCCTTAAGAACTTTAGTATATATATTTTTTATTTTTTGACTTGGTTTAGAAAAACAAATTGTTCTAGTTACGTCAGTTGTTCCATATTTATATTGTCCACCAGAATCACATAAAAATATATCTTTCTTATTTATTATGCTGCAATTTTCTTTTTTAGCTCTGTAATGTACGATCGCACCGTTTTTTCCAGTTCCTGCAATTGTATCAAAGCTTGGGTATAGAAAATTTTTATTTAATTTTCTAAATTTTTCTAATTTTTTTTCTGCATCAATTTCGCTAATTTTTTTTTTATTTATATTTTTTATCCAATATATAAATTTAGTTAAAGCTACTCCGTCGTAAATATGTGATTTAATAGTATTATTGATCTCTATTTTATTTTTAATTGCTTTCAGCATATAAGTTGGATCAATTCTATTTACTATTTTAAATCTAGTTTTAATTAAATTTTCATAAAAAATAGAGCAGGACTTTTCATCAATTATGAATTTCTTTCCCTTAAAATCTATAATTTTTTTGGGAAATTCCTTAATATCAACTAATTCATTTAATTTTATAATTTTTTTTTTAATAAGATTTCTACATTTTTTAATTTTGCTTATTAGAAATATCTTTTTATTTTTACTAATTATTAACCTAGAATTAGGTATTGGACTATTTGGAGCATCGCTGCCCCTTATATTTAATAACCATGCTACATTTTCCGGAGCGCTAACAAATAAATAATCTGAATGATTTTTTTTTAGATATTTAGAAATTTTCATTAATTTAGAGTTAGAACTTTCTCCAACTATTTTTTTGCTTAGTGAATAAAATAAAAAAGAGTCGTTTATTTTCTGTTTTTTTATCTCATCAATGAGGTTTTTTTTAATAAATTTTATTTTACTTTGCTTTAAAAAAAACTTCTTTACATGATCATAAGTAAAAAGTTTTGGGTCAATACCTAGGGTTAAACCTTTAAATGATTTATAATTTATTAATTTTTCAAAACTCTCAATTTTAAAATCTTTTCCAGACTCTATTTGGCTTTGAATTGAATATCTGCCATCTGTAAATAAATAGCTCTTTTTTTTTAAAATTACTGCTAATCCTGCAGATCCACTAAAATTTGAAATAATTTTTAATCTATTAATTCTAGAGTATTCCGTAAAGTAATCATCATTTTTTGGAACTATATATCCATCAATTTTATATTTTGTAAATTTAGTTTTTAAAATTTTAATATATTTTTTCATTTTATCCGTTTCTGATATCTTATCCAGCCAGGACTTTTAGTTCCTTCTTCAATTTCAAAATCTTGATTAAAATCAAAATCATCATCATTATAATTTTCTTCGTCAAAAAATGAATTTTTTTCAATATTTTTTTCTGGTAATTCATCAATAAATCTTGATGCCATGCTATCTATCCAATCACCTTGATAAAACCTGTTCATTGAAAAAGATATTATTGCTTTCTTTTTTGCTCTTGTAATCCCCACGTATGCAAGTCTTCTTTCCTCTTCAAGACCGTTTTGTCCTTTCTCTTCTATGGATTTTTGATGAGGAAATAATCCCTCCTCCCAACCAGGTAAGAAAACTACATCAAATTCAAGTCCTTTTGAAGCGTGCATAGTCATCATATTTATTTTTTCCCCATCCCACTCCTGATCTATAGAAGTAGCGAGAGACACATGTTCTAAAAAACTTTCTAAATTGTCAAATTCTTTCATTGCGCTAAGTAATTCTTTTATATTTTCTAATCTATTTTCATTATCAAAATCTTTTTTATTTTTTAACATTGCAGAATATCCCGATTCATCTAAAACAGTTTGTAGTAGTTTTACATGACTTGAATTTTTAATTTGTAAATCACTACGCCATTTTCTTAATGAATTAATAAATAAACTTAGACCAATTTTAGTCTTAGGCTTAATTAAATTTTGTTCAATCATTTTAATTGATGCTCTTTCTAAATTTAAACTATTTTCTTTTGCAAAATCATAAATATTTTTAATAGTAGTATCGCCTATGGATCTTTTTGGATTATTTACAATCCTTTCAAAAGCTAGATCATCTTTTTCTTGGTGTATTAATCTTAAATAAGCAACACAATCTTTAATTTCTGCTCTTTCATAAAACTTAGTTCCTCCTATAATTCTATATGGCATACCTATTTTGAGAAATCTTTCCTCAAATTCTCTTGTTTGAAAAATTGCTCTTACAAGTATTGCTATATTATTATAAGAAAATTTTTTTTTAATTTTTTTTTCTATTTCATCAGAAACTCCAACAGCTTCGTCTTTACCATTTTTGAAACAATTTAAGTTAACTAAATCACCTTCCTCCATTGTTGTAATTAAAGTTTTGCCAACTCTGTTTTGATTATTTGCAATAAGATTAGAGGCAACAGATAATATATTTTGCGTAGACCTATAATTCTGTTCTAGTCGGATTACTTTTGTATTTTTGTGTAATTTGTCAAATTCAAGAAAATTTTTAATTTCAGCTCCTCTCCAGCTATATATCGATTGATCATCATCACCTACGCAGCAAATGTTTTGATTCTTTTCTGATAGCAGATTAAGCCATCTACTTTGTATAAAGTTTGTATCTTGATATTCATCAACAAGAATATATTTAAAATTTGTTGAATAAATATTTCGTATGTCAGAATTGTTTTCTAAGATTTTTACAGTATGTAAGATAAGATCTCCAAAGTCACACGAGTTTAAATCTGTTAATTTTTGTTGATAAATTTTATAAAGAGGTAATATCGATTTTTCATAAATATCTTTTTTGTTTATCAAAACTTCATTTGGATAATATCCTTTGTTTTTCCAACGATCTATTATTGCAAGTACAAACCTTGGTGATAATTGTTTGATATCAATATTTTCAGCTTTACAAATATTTTTGACAAGTCTAATTTGATCATCTGCATCTATTATTGTAAAATTAGAATTTAAGTTTACAGCTGAAGCATGTTTTCTGAGCAACTTTGCACATATGGAGTGAAATGTACCTAGCCAAGAAAGACCTATAGCTTTTGATCCTAAAATATTACTAACTCTATTTTGCATTTCCTTAGCTGCTTTATTAGTAAATGTTACTGCCAAAATTTGGTTCGGGAAGGCTTTTTTCTCACTTATAATATTTGCAATTCTTGAGGTTAATACTTTCGTTTTTCCAGATCCGGCTCCCGCAACAATTAAAAGTGGGCCATCTAGATACATAACAGCATCTTTTTGAGCCTCATTTAAATTTTTTAGATAATCTTTGTTTATCATTTACAATAATACTTTATAAGTTTCTTTTATTAAAATGCGTAAGCCTAATTCTTTTATTAAATATTTAAAAATCATTAATATTTCAATTAATAGTCTATTGGAGAAAAATTTAAACAAGTTAAAATTTGTTAATTTAATAAAATTAGCCCAAAGTAATAAAATATTTTTAAGTATTGTCGCATCAGTAATTTTATTTTTATCATATCTTTCAATACCTCATGTCTACATCCAGACTGAAATATCAAAAGAATTAAATAATAAACTTAACAATAAATTTGAACTTGAACTTAATTTTTCAAACAAAATCAATTATAAATTTTTTCCAAGACCACACTTTGTTAGCTATAATTCATCTATTATACATAATGAAAAAAAAATTTCAGAAATTAAAAATTTAAAAATATTCGTTTCATTAAAAAACTTATTTTCATTAAAAAAACTAAAAATTAATGAAGTAGTTATGGAGGATACTAATTTTAATTTAAATAAAGAAAATTATAACTTTTTCATAACAGTTTTAGATAATGACTTTGAGAACAGTAGTCTAAAAATAATAAATGGTAATGTATTCTTTAGAAATATAAATGATGAAGTTTTATTTATTAATAAAATAATAAAAATTAAGTACTTCTTTGATAAAAAAGAATTAAAAAATATCCTTTATTCAGAAAACGAAATTTTTAATATTCCTTATTCTGTTAAGTTATTTAATGATAAATCTAAACAAAAAATATATTCTAAGTTAAATTTTAATTTTTTAAAATTACAAATAGAAAATTTTTATACATATAAAGATGATATTAAGCTAGGTTTAGCAGATATTATTTTTAATAAACATCAAAGTTCTATAAAATATTCGATAAATCAGAATTTATTTGAATTTATTTTTTTTAACAAATTAGATAATCCAAAATTTTCGTATAAAGGAAAATTTAATTTTAAACCTTTTTATTCATCAATAAAAGGTGACACCAAAGAACTAAATTTATCATACTTATTTAATTCAAATGCTATTATTTCAGAATTATTAAAAACTGAAATATTTAATAATAAAAATATTAATTTTAATTTAAATGTGAAAGCTGATAAAATTAAAAATTTTAATAACTTTACTGGAATTTTTTTAAATTCCAAAATTCAAGAAGGTTTAATAGATATCGATAATACTATTTTTGGATGGAAAAATTATGCAATATTTGAGATTTTTAATAGTTTAATTTATGTTAAAAATGGTGAATTGGTTTTAGATGGAACAGCCAATATAAACGTTGTTGAAAATAATGAAATATATAAATTTTTACTCACCCCTAAAAAATTTAGAAAAAAAATTAAAAAAATTGATTTGAACTATACATATAACTTTAGTCAAAAATTAATTAGTTTAAATGATATAAGGATTGATGGAAGATTGAGTGCTAATGTGAGTAAAATAATAAACAATATCTCGATCAAAAATGATAATTTAAAAAATAAAATTTATTTTAAAAACTTACTCAATGAAGCTTTAAAAGCTTATGCTGGGTAAATCATTTTTGTGGGATCAACTATTTTTTTATAATCTTTTTCACTAATTAATCCCGTCTTTAAAGTTTCAAATTTTAAAGTTGTATTATTTTTAAGTGCTTTTTTTGCTATTTTGGCAGCATTATCATAACCAATATGAGGAGCTAGTGCAGTAACAAGCATTAATGAATTATCTAAATGCTCCTGTATTTTTTTTTTATTAGCCTTTATTCCTTTAACACAATAAAGAGCAAAATTTTTTGTGCTGTCAGCGATCAAGTCAATTGATTGTAAGATGTTATGAGCAATTAAAGGTTTAAAAACGTTAAGTTCGAAATGTCCATGAGATCCAGCCATAGTTATTCCATTGTGGTTTCCAATTACTTTGACACAAACCATAGTGACAGCCTCACATTGAGTTGGATTTACTTTTCCTGGCATTATGGATGAGCCTGGTTCATTTTCAGGTAAGATCAATTCTCCGTATCCAGCTCTAGGACCAGAACCTAAGAAGCGAATATCATTAGATATTTTCATTAATGCTACCGCACAAGTATTTAATGTCCCAGAAAAATTTACGATTGCATCATGAGCAGCAAGTTCAGCAAATTTATTAGGAGCTGGTTTAAATTTTATTTTTGTAAATTTTGCAATTTCTTTAACAATT
>MDSV01028747.1_pt1 | contig 13986 bp, 15 predicted proteins | sample 810851 | NCBI WGS metagenome assembly MDSV01 (sample SAMN05326640, study PRJNA326480) | marine metagenome | isolation source: seawater | place: Atlantic Ocean: North East | collected 2012 | reverse complement strand
TGGTACAGACTTTGTACTAGAAAACGTAACAAACAACTTAGGTTGTGTGGCCCCAGACAGCATAGTAGAACTTGGCGGCGACCTTATATTCTTATCCCAAGACGGCTTTAGGCCTGTTGCGGGTACTTCAAGGATAGGAGACTTAGAGTTAGAGTCACTATCTAAGAGCATACAAAGTGACCTTATACATCTTAGAGAGACCTACGACTTAAACAGATTGGTGTCGGTAGTCGTACCGTCTAAAAGTCAGGTAAGATATTTTTTAAACAAGGCCACTCCCACAGATGTTTCTGTGGCGGATTCGGAAGGATTTATCGGCGGTTTGCGTACTGCGGATAAGCAAGTGGGATGGGAGTGGGGAAGACTACGAGGCATACGGGCTAATTGTACTGCACATGGTTACTTAGGCAGTGACGAATACGTTATTCACGGCGACCACGACGGCATAGTGTACAGGCAAGAGTTTGCTTCCAGCACTGACGGTACACACGACTTTGCCGGCAGTGACATTGTAGCTATTTATGAGACCCCATATATGGACATGGGAGATCCGTTAGTAAGAAAAACAGTACGCAAGATAGACGCTTTTATACGGGCAGAAGGCTCTTTAACTTTAGGCGTAGCCCTTGACTTTGATTACGGCGACCCTGACTTATTTAGGCCAGCGGATATGTCCGAAGTTACTGAGGGCGCTATTGTTAAATTTGATAGGTCTGGAGTTACTTTTGTAGACGACGTAGACGACACTTCTATCTTTCTATACGGCGGACAAACAAAGCCGGTTCTATCTTATCATGTATCGGGTTCTGGTAACTCAGTGCAGTTCAGGTTTATATCTAACGGCAAGTTTGCTCCTTTTTCTATACAGGGCTTAATAGTTAAATTTACAACATCAGGAAAACAATAGTATGGCGGGATATACAAGACAATCATCATCTAGTATTGCAAGCGGACAAGCCGTTTCTGCAGTGCCGTTAAACAATGAATTTAATCAAGTACAAAGTGCTTTCGATGCTTCTTCGGGGCATAACCACGACGGTAGCTCCGCAGGTAACGGACCTAAAATTGTATTAACTACATCTATATCTGGGTTTTTACCCTTAGCACATGGCGGCATAGCGGGTAAAAATCAAGTTACTACGTCTAATCCTGCAGCTACCAACGACACAGGCGAAGGCTACGCTGTGGGCAGTTTTTGGGGAAACTCCAGCACAAAGAGAGGCTACATAGCTTATGCAGTAGGCGACGACGCAGCAGAATGGAAAGAAATAGCCCATATAAACAAAGATGGTAACGCCATAGATCCCGGAGCAGATAACACCGTTGACTTAGGGACTAATAGTAACCAGTTTAAAGATTTATATATCAACGGCACAGCTAATATAGATGCTTTAGCGGCTGATGCGGCCACCGTTACAGGGGCAATAACTGGCACTGGAGGGATTACCTCTTTTCCTACTTATCAAGCATCTGCGGCAGGAACCGTAAGCGCAAGCACGTTTGCTGGATATGCTAATAAACGTGTGGTTTTGGGCGGAAGTTCTGCTGCAACATACACTTTACCCGATGCGGTTAGCGGTGATTTAGGTAAAACTTGGATTATTAATAATGCTAGTAGTGCGGCTATAACCCTAGACGTAGACACTAATTCACAGACTGTAACCAAACTCACAGGAAGCGCGGCGGCAGTTACTACAGATATAACTATAGCTTCTGGCGGGGTAGCAGAGCTTATATGTACGGGCGCAGATAGCTACATCTTATATGGAAGTGGCATTGCATGAGTACTGCTATATCTTCTGTTGCTAATATTATAGATAGTTTTAAATTTACTGCTGGCGGTAGTTTTTTTACAGGGTATTACGAAAATGACTACGGTACTGCACTGTCTGACGCAGGGATTACCTACGCTAAACATCTTACCATTGATACTGGCTATCAGGGTAGGCTTGTAGCACTTACGGCTAACACCAGCGGGTTTATACAGTTACGAATTGTGCATAAGTATGCGTCGTCAGACTATATACCACCCAATGCTTCAACGGGCATACTGTATAGCGACCCTACAGTGAGCTTTAACTACATGGTAATTAAGAATTCATCTGGGGTTGAAATTGCAGAATTGGAAATGATGGCAGGCGTAGAAAACAATTCTTTTTTCGGTCCGGCTGGTAGTAGCGAACTGTCTAGGGTGATTTTTTGGTTCGATAATAATTGGCTCGGCGGCGCACTACAAGACTTCGACTTTCATGCTGTCGAGGTGACTGTAACAGACTCCGACACGTTTACGATTCCTCTTACTATAACTAAAAGAGGCAAGGCCGTACCTTCTGGGGCTAGTGAAACGTATACTAACAGCAGTGGCAGAGTTTATGCGGATGCTGTAACTAGAAACTCTACAAGCGGAATAGATATATCCTCGGCCAGCTTGTCTTCCAATGTAGTTACAATAAATACTAGCTCTGGTCATTCTTTGACTACAGGAGATAAAGTAGATATAGCCGACCTAGGTTTTTCTACCTACGACCCGAATACGTTTGTTATACCAGATTTATCTGGTGGATACGGTGGAAGTGCTCTTTTTGTTGACGGGCAAACTTACACAGTAGAATTGAGGAACAGATAATGAGTCATGTTTGTTCGTTGTTAACTGAAATAGAAGACTCGGATTTACGTCGTCTGTTTGACCACAGTGAAGCCAAGGCTAGAGAAGGCACAGTCCGTAAGTTTGATTATTACAATAAAAGCTCTGATGAATTTTACACTACAGTTAAAAGCACAGTTTTAAGCTATATAGCAGGAGTAGCTACCTCTGTTATAGGGTACTACAAAGATGACGTTTTATGTTGGGTAGGATGGGGACACACCAATTCCCTAGGTAAAATAACAAAAAATACAGTGTTTCATAACATGGGATTTTTAGCTGGGCAAGACGCAAACGGAAGCAGAAGCTGGTTATACTCAGATGATTTTTGGAAAGCTTTAAAGTCTTTTCACGATTCTAATTCTGTAGGTAAATATATAGGCATTGCTGGGTACGACGTAAAAGGATCTACTGCCGCTGAGTTTTCTGACAATGTAATTTGTCCTAAGTTGTATGAAAAAGACACTTACAGAATTAATAGAAAATATGAAAGGGTAGAAAAATCTATCGCCTCTATGGTTGAACAAGAAATAGAGGGGCTATACTTGGGACAAGACGAAACTTTTGTCCACACAGTATCTTATTTACATTTATAGGGTAAAGTAATAATGTCGTACAGAGAATTAACAAATACTAGTGTAAATCCACCTTTCGCTATTGCTACTCAGGGGATAGGGGTAGTTCAGTCTATAATAAACTCAACTAACTATGTATATTTACACGGCAGTATAGATAACACTAATTTTGCATTAATAGAGTCTTTTACTACAGATCAAATAAAAATAATCACACTGCCTCCTTACGTTAAGGCTAGTGGTAGCGCCACAGACCATACGGCGGCTATAGGCGGCACTACTAAGCTCCTATTAAACGAAGATAGGAAGCCTTAATGACTATTAAAGATTTACTAGCAAAACTAGAAAAGCACGAAGCTGAATGCAGTATACATTTAGAAAACATAAACCGTAGGTTAGAGGCCGGAAGTGACAAATTTAAGTTTCAGCAGAATACTATCTGGGGGCTGTATGTACTCATTATTGCTACTGGTATTATTAGTAAGTTCTTCTAGCCTTGCAAGTGAAGCTACTGTAGGAGATTTTGGTACTAACCAGCAAGCTGAGACTATTACGACGACTACTGAAACAACGGTAAACCAAGAAGGTATGCCTGTGACAACAGCGGTAGCACCCTCTACCCCCACGTACCAAGCAGATACCTGTATTGTTACATCGGGTTCAGGTGTGCAGACGCTACAGATAGGCATTAGCACATCTAAAATGAAAGTAGATGTAAATTGCGAAAGGCTAAAGCTCAGTAGGCAGTTGTCTTCTTTAGGACTAAAGGTTGCTGCAACTAGCATTTTATGCCAAGACGCACGGGTTTGGTGGGCTATGAGAAACGCCCAAACGCCCTGCCCAATTAAAGGTAAAATAGGAGAAGAAGCGCTTGAATATTATAAAAAACATCCTGATCTTGTCCCTGATGCTCCTGTTGTCGATAAAGACGACTGCACAGGAAAACGACTTCGATATGACAGCATTAAGCGAAAGCACGTCTACGATAACGACTGTGATAAACAGTAATATGCAGGATTACATCCAATGGACTACTCAGTCTATGCTAGATGGTAACACTATTATCTACAACAACGACGATGGGACTAGCTACGAGCTAACACCAGAACAGATGGACACATTTAATGCTGCCTATGCTGATGGTTTAGCGAACAGCACTCCAGAGGCTCTCACAGCCGTTCTATTGAACGATATGATTGACGTAGAGCAGGGTACTTATGAGGACGAGAAAGAGAACCTGATCGAAGCAGCGAGCGAGATAGCGGCAGTTACAAGTATAGCTGAGATGCTTGTTGACGGTGATCAGCAGACTAAGATTAATGCAGAGGCATATGCAACTGAGAATGATTTAAGAGCTATTAAGGAGTCTAGTCGCCAGCAATTTAATACGAGTATTTCGGGAATGTTAGAGGCTTCCTTAACAAAGAACATGATCGAAGGCTACGCTCAGGACAGCTTTGTTATAGATACAATAGCCGCTTCCTTTATGAACACCAACACAGTCATGGACTTTTTTACAAACACCGCAGTTTCTATTGATGAGTTAATTCCCACACAGCTTAATCTTGATTGGAATCAACACAACGTAGGTGTAGAGAGCGCTATGTACTTTATGTACGCTAACAATCCCGAACAAGGCTTGGAGACAATACTACAATGAATATAAACGCAGAACAAATAAGCACTTGGATAGGTATCTTAGGTGCGTTAGGCGGTGTCGCCATGACATTTGCCACAATGGAAGAAAAAGTAGCCCAACTGGAAGGTTCTATGTCAGAACTGTATAATGTTGAGGAGATTCGTACTATGGAGAAACGCCTTACTACTTTAGAAGTAACACAAAATAATAGTGATGTGGGTAGGCTATCTGCAACAATAGCTACAATAGAGGAGCAAATTAAAAATGTTGAAACAAAAATTAGTGGAATTAAAAATGTTGATACAAGCCAAATTCAAAGCGATGTTAGCGTTAATAAAAGCAGAATATCAAATATTAAAAGCGAGATTAAAAGGCTTCAAGAAGAGATTAAAAGTATTGATTCGAGAGTAAACTTACTGAAAAGTAACAGCAACCCTTTAGGTTAATATTATGGCTAAAAAGAAAGACCCTAGATTAGCAAGAGCCGGTGTTAGCGGGTATAATAAACCTAAACGCACTCCTAATCACCCTAAGAAAAGCCACGTAGTAGTTGCTAAAGACGGCGACAAAATTAAAACTATACGCTACGGCGAGCAAGGGGCTAAGACTGCAGGTAAACCTAAGAAAGGTGAGTCTGCTAAAACTAAAGCAAAACGTAAATCCTTTAAGGCTAGGCACGGCAAGAACATTGCTAAAGGTAAAATGTCTGCGGCTTATTGGGCAAATAAATCTAAATGGTAGGTAATTATGAATTTTAGTGCATTGAAAAATGTCATTGGGGCAGTAGCCCCTACGCTAGGCACAGCATTAGGTGGGCCTCTAGGAGGCACTGCCGCACAAGCTATTTCTGCGGTACTGGGGTGCAAGCCAGACCCCAAGTCTATTTCTACAGCTATGCAACAGGCAACCCCTGAGCAGTTAGCAGAAATAAAAAAAGCAGAGCTAGATTTTGAAGCTCAAATGAAACAGATGGACGTAGACATATTTGCTCTGGAGACTGCTGATGTACAAGACGCTAGAAAAGCTCATAAAGGAGATTGGACACCACGAGTATTTGGACTATTTAGCCTTATCGGCTTTTTGGCTTATATATTTCTCGTCACTATTCAGCCCCCTGACGCTAACAGCGATACTATTGTATCTCTTGTCTTGGGGTATCTCGGAGGACTTGTTTCAGGTATAAGCTCGTTTTACTTTGGCGCTAGTCACGGGAAGGATGAATAATGGATTACGATAGACTTAAAAAGCAACTGGTAGTGCATGAAGGGCTAGAACTAAAGCCATACAAGTGTACCGCCAACAAAACTACTATTGGTGTAGGCAGAAATATCGAAGAGGTTGGCATTAGCGAAGACGAGGCTATGTACCTTCTTGAGAACGACATTAAGAATGTTGTAGCGCAATGCCAAGCTACATTCTCTTGGTTTGACGGTTTGACCGACATACGAAAAGAAGCAATAGTTAATCTAGTGTTTAACATGGGGTTAAGCACGTTTTGTAAATTTAAAAATACTATTTCGTACTTAGAGCAAGGTTTATACGAGCTGGCCGGTACTGAACTATTAGATTCTAATTACGCCCGTCAGGTAGGACAGAGAAGTGTCGATGTGGCAAACATGATTGCAGGAGACAAATAAAATGCCAATAGGAAACCCTTTATTAGAAAACACAAACATATCCCTACCCTATGGTCAGTATGGAAGCGCACAAGGAACAAAAGACTCTCTTTCTAAGACGTATCTATCGACTGACGAGGCCAACGAATTAAGTAACTTTTTTGGTATAAACCCGTTTAATTTAGATATATCAAATTCCTACACCGCTGCAGGAAGCCCAGTAAAAACTGATGATTTTGGGATGTTTGATTACTCTGACGTTTACAATAACAGAGGCCGGAATTCATCGTTATCTATGGGGTCTACTTTTGGTGCGGTTACAGGAAAAACTGCAGCGGGAACAGAGTACGTTATACCTCAATTTACAACTGAAATAGATCAAGGAAAGGTCAATAGGACATCGTCAAACAAACGCTACCAGTATGCTACAGGTAAAACTGCGCTTCAAGCACAGGGCGAAGCACTTCAACAGTGGTACACTCACGCAAGAGAATACGCAGAGGCTGCTGAAAAAGCAGACACACAGGCTGCACAAGACGCACAATCGGGCGCATTTACAAACATAGCAAACGAAGCTGCTAGAGTTAATAGAGAATATTTCGACGCAGAAACAGTTTCTCCAGACGAAACTGAAGGTATGTTTTCGGATCTTGCAGGATATACTGGCACTGGGGGCGGATCTAGGCCCGAAGCAGGGACAGGAGCTTTCTACGACAGGACTGCGGATCAACAGCAATCTACTTTAGACGCTTATGCTGGAGACACTTCTCAAGGCGTTAGAATGGACCCAAGACTTGCCGACGCTACCGTGCAAGGCCAAGTACAGATACGAAACGACATTACGGGTGCAATAGAGTCGGTCAACGCTCAATCTATGGCTGGTGTGCTTTCTGTGCTAGGCGGGCTAGGGATACCTGCTACGCTTGTACAAAACGCAGATGGCACTGTTTCTTACGAAACTGAAGACGGCAAAGATTTAAGTTCCTTAATTAAAGGTTTAAGTGCTTCTATAGAAGACAAAATAGGCGGAGTTGCTGGAGACGTTGCAACAGGATTAGGCTACGGTGGCCAAGGCCAAGACACTTTATTCAGCGACATAGCAGGCTTAGGAACTGCTATTGGTGACGTTAGGGGAGACATAGGTGGTATATCTACGTTAGACCAGCAGGATGTCCAGAACGCTTTGACCACTCAATTTGGAGACCTTACTACTGAAATACAAACAGTAGGCACTGCAGTAGGCGGCGTACAAACCACTGTAGACGACGTTGAGGCTGCCGTAGGCGTACTAGACGAGCGTCAGCTAGACATAGTCCAAGATTTAGCTGACCTAGGCGTAGACACCGCCTCTATTATAGACGCTCTCGGCAGAGTAGAAGGGGCTGTAGGCGCTGGCGGTACTCTAGAAGGACAGATAGCCAGTAAAGCTTCAGGCATCCAGCAAGCGGTTTCTGGTATAGGCGGTCAGGTTTCTAGTGGCTTTGGTAATCAAGCATCTCAAATATCTGGCCTAGAAGGCGGCGCTTCTGCTACTGCTCTAAGCCAAGTTGCAGGTGACTTGGGTAACATACAACAGGCTCAGACTGCCCAAACAGAAAGCATAGGCAACTTAGCTACTGTAGAAGGTCAGCAGGATCTTGCTAACACTGTAGCTCAAGTCAAGACAGCTACTGAAGGCGTAGACGCTGCAATTAAAACTAACGTAATTCCTGAGTTTGAAAACATATTCGATATATTTGACGACCAAGGAAACTTGTTAAGCGACGTAGAAACTGCTACAGGAAACATAAAGACTAGCGTAGACGCTAACGGCAATGTAGCGATAGAGAAATTCAGCAACATAGGCGACGCTATAGGTAACATAGATGTAAGCAACATGGACGAGTCTGCTGCAATAGCGGCTCTAACAACGACCATAGGCACGGCTGCTTCTACCTTTACCGAAGACTACTCGTCAATGGAAACCAATATAGCCAACGACAGGAAGGTTGTTCTAGAGGCTATACAGACAGACAGCGAAGCGTTAGACGAGCTTATCAGCACCGACATTCCGCAAGTTATTAGTACGGGAGTAGGAGACTACAAGCTTGAGTTAGGGCAAAACAATGAGCTTCTTGTATCAAAACTAGACGAAGCTGTAGATCTTTCTGGCGTAGCTACCGCTGAAGGTGTGGCCGATGTAGGCAGTGCCGTAGCAGGTCAAGCGGTCTCTCTGGGTAATATAGATAACATTAAAGGTGACGTAACAAATTTACTAGCCAAGGCCGAAGAAGATTTAGCCTCTAACACGGCTAGAGACCAGCAACTCTCAGGCGTAAGAGAAGATATGCTAGACGCTCTTGACGACGAGATTAACGCTAATGAAGCTGTTATGCGTAACTTATTGGCAGGTCAGACCCAAACAATACAGGGTGACTTGGGAGATTATGTAGTGTCTCTTGATAGCCAAACTGGAAAGCTGACTGCTCAAGCAATAGACAGACAGACCCTTGCGCTTGGTGCTGACATAGACGCAGGTACTGGCCAGCTTATTAAAGACGCTAATACCAACACTAACTACCTAGAAAGAAAAGTCTTAGAGGCTAAAGAAAGAGTAGAAGGTAAGATAGGTACGGCGTTTGACACTACCGGCGCACTCATCTCTAGCGGCCTTACTGCTAACGGCGACGAAATAGAGCGTGTGTTAGACGCTGAAGGTAAGCTTACAGAAACTGTCATAGCCGCTAACGGAACGATACAAGACACTATAGTCACTGACCTAAGTAGCGTATTAGATGATACAGGCAACCTTAACCAAGCCGCTATAGAATTAGCTCAACAAGGCAGTGACATAGAACAGAAGCAAACGTACTTTAACGCTCTAGGCGGGCTTATAAGAGATGACGTAGACACTATGGGTCGTAGGATTACACGAGAAATTGACTCTAGCGGGCAATTTATCAGAGAAACTAGCTACTACGACGACGGATCTGAAGCCGGTACGGATAACATAGCAATAGCAGAAATACTCGATAAGATATTTCCGTCAGATCCTTTAGCCCAGCCTGAAGATTTAACTGCGGCAGACCGTCGTTTCTTACAAGGATTTAGGGCAGAAGGCTTGATGGGATTCGGTTAAAGGTGTATCCTAAGTTATTTTAGGAGATAAACTATGAGTACACCAAATACAGTTTCACCAGAGGCAATTACCCTTATAAAACGATTTGAAGGATGCCACAAGTCGGACTCAAAAGGCAACTATAAATCTTATCGTTGTTTGTCTGGAAGATGGACAATAGGGTACGGACACACACAAAGCGTTAGATCGGGTATGTCGGCTACACAAGAAGAGTGTGAAGACTTTTTAAAAGAGGACCTGAAGCGTACTGGGGCGCACATTAGGCAATCTGTAAGTGTACCGCTAACTCAACCCCAGTTTGACGCATTAGTGTCGTTCGTGTTTAGCGTAGGGGTAGTAAAATTTAGAAAGTCCTCTCTACTTACAAAGCTTAATAAAGGCGACTACAACGCCATACCCGCAGAGATTATGCGATGGAATAGAGCAAAAGTAGAGGGTGAAATTGTCACTTTAAGTGGCCTAACGCGCAGAAGGGCTGCAGAAGGCTCTCTGTGGACCGTTGGAGTGGACCTAGGGGAAAGTAGCCCTATAATGCCCCAACGCCCTGATACGGCCAGTATGAGGCCTTTAACGCGATCTAAGACTCTTATAGGGTCTGTACTAGCAGGAATAGGACTACTATCTGCTGGATTAAACGAGGCTATTTCTTACTCAAGTACGGTTAACTACGCACTGCTGGCAATAGGCCTGTGTGGTGTGGCTTTAGTAACGTACTCCAGAATAAAAGATTATAAAGAAGGAATACATTAAAGGTAATGAATAAACATGGCTAATACAGTAGAAGATCAAAGTGTCGCCCCCGTATCTAGTAGTTTTGACGACTACACAGCACAGCCAATATCAAGCGGACCCGACTCGTCAGCCGCAATAGACGTATTTGCAGGTGGAGGTACGATTGGCGGGGGTAAGCAAGTTGAAACTCCCGTAAATAGAAACTTACCTGCACAAAATAGACCCGTTACGGGAGTGGGCGATCAGTCTATTTCCGAAGTTGGCTCAGTCGCTGTTACCGACCCGTCTGCTATTATAGGCGACAGGACGATGGCAGATAACGTGCCTACTATAACTCAGTTAGACACTGAACAAAGCCTCCTAGATCCTACCGACCCGCGCTACGGGCTAGACCCTACACAAGCTAACATAGACGTAGCGCCTTCCGCAGCAGCAGAGACTATTATTACCTCTGACTCTAGAACAGGAGACGAAGGTGCGTATGACGTTGCGTCTGCTGAAGATTCTATAGGAGAAGGTCTTGCAGAAGCAGTTGAAGGCGATCTAAGTGACGAAAGTGTTATAGACGAAGCGGCACAGATAGACATAGGCGCTACTGCACGAGGCGAAACTGAGCTAGGCGACGCTATGGATGACTACGTCAGCTACGACATAGGCAACGTGATAGACACCAGCACTGTGTCTGGTAAGTTACTTGCCGACGAATTAGGCGAAGGTAACTACATAGACTCTAAGGCCACGATTAAAGGCCAGTTAGACATCCTTGCTAAAGACTTTACCGACGCTAACGGCAATCCTGTTATTCCTACTTGGGCCGCAGCTAACTACAGAAAGATAACTCGCATGATGTCCTTCAAAGGACTTACAGGTACAGCGGCTATGGCGGCAGTACAGGGTGCGCTAATGGAGTCTGCTCTAGACATAGCTAAAGGAGACTCTAAATTCTTCGAGACTGTTACGCTTAGAAATATAGACAATAAGCAAGAGGCTGTTATTAACCGAGCCAACATTTTGTCTAAGTTAGAAATAGAAAACCTAGACAACCGACAGGAAGCGCTAGTGCAAAACGCAAAGTCTTTCTTGCAGTTAGACCTAAAAAATCTAGACAACGAACAGCAAGCAGAACTGGTTAACGCAGAGCAACGCGCTCAGGCTATCTTTGACGCTACTAACGCAGAAAACATACAGCGTAAATTCCAAGCACAGACTGAAGCAGACCTAATGAAAGTGTACGACGCTTTAGCCGTTGAAACAGAGAAATTTAACGCTTTGCAAAGAAGCTCCCACGCTGAGTTTGTGACTAACACAGAGTTAGCCGTAGAGAAGTTTAACGCAGACTTAGCTAACGACAGAGAGCAGTTTGGTATAAAGAATCAAATATTAATAGACCAAACCAATGCTAAGTGGCGACAAGACGTTACTTTAGCCAACAAAGAAATGGAATTTACTGCAATATCTACGGACATCAAAAACTCTTTGGCTATCTCAGCGGAGTCTCTTAATCGTCTATGGGACGAAGCGGACATGATATTTGATTACTTGTGGAAGTCTACTGAAAACGAATTAGACAGAGCGTCTTCTTTATCTCAAACAATTATATCTGGAGAGTACGGAGAAAGAGCTTCTATTAGAGACGCTAAAGCAAGAAGGTCAGCAGGTAAATCGTCTATGCTAGGCTCTATAGTAGGCGGTGTACTTGGTTTTCTTAGTGACATTAACCTAAAGAAAAACATTAAACAGATAGGTACTAGCGAGCATGGGTACAACTATTACACATGGGAATGGACAGACGAAGCGTTAGAGTTGGGTGCAGGCCAGTACGACACTAGCGGCGTTATTGCTCAGGAAGTACAGAAAGTATTCCCAGAAGCGGTATTCCTTAACAGAGACCTAGGCTATCTAATGGTCAACTATTCTTTACTGGAGGCTAAAGCCGCATGAATTTAAACAAAGCATTTAAAAGAAGCATAGCCAGATACCTAGACGGTACGGGCGTTAAAGAGATAGACAAGGTGTCAGAAGAGCCGTTTATCTACACTGTAGAAACTCTGGATGCCATTGCACAAGAAATACTAGGCGAAAAGCGGGAAGCTAAAGCTAAAGAAGAAAAGAAAGCTAAACGTGCTAGTAAGAAAAAAGAAAAGGTTGAGGAGATAGAAGAAGATGGCGAGTAAAAAGTACGCGGCTTTAAACGGCCCTATTCCCGGCGAGAATCTAATCTCTGACGAAAGAAGCTACCCTTGGCACAGACCACCCGACTTTGACAATCTAAACGACGCTATGGAGTTTCTTATTGAAGCTATCTCTGAAAAGCCTAAATTGTTTGGTGTGCTTAACGTGCTAGAAAACGAAATAACGGTTGCTGAGTTATCTCAGGCGCTAGTTATGGCTTCTATGATGGAAGGCAGATTTACTATGGACTTTGCCTTATTGCTTGCCGGCCCGCTTACTAAGTACATCTCTATATTAGCCGAAGGCTACGAAATAGATTACGACGTAGGCATTAAAGAGTCGTATCAGTATTACCCTAAAGAGCTTGTGGAAGCTGCCGACGAAGACTACGAAACTCAACGTATATCGTCTTTAAAAGATGAAGGTGAAGTAGAGGACGTTAACGAGGATGTTAGAGTAGGTTTAATGGAAGCTATGAGAGAAGACACAGGCGAAGTAGCTCCTGCCGAAGAGCAAGAAGAGATGCTCGGTTACACTACAGAAGAAGAGGAATTAGTATAATGGCCGCACCAGATCCGTACACAAGTTTTATGAGTGGCTTTAGCGAGGCCTACAAGTTTGGCGCAGATTTAAAGAGCGACAGAGAAAAGAAGGCGTTGTCTCAGGCTACGTTAATGATGAAAGGCTTTGACGACTATCAAGAATTAGCTAAGAGCCGACAAGAGATGCTTAGGTCTGCAGGACAGTTAGTTAAAGAGCTAGACTTGAGTGACGGATCTAATGCAGCGTTAAATGCTGTATACAATATGCTAGAGGCAAATCAGGGAAGCGACAACCCTGTTAAAATTGTTAGAGAGCAAATAGAAAAAGACGGCATTAGCAAATACAGTCTTTCGGATCCTGCGCCTAAGAAAGAGGAACCTGCGGCGGACGTAGACGCACAGACTACAGATGCACTCTTAGGGGGTGAAGAAGAAGCTTCAGGCGTTAAGGCTAAACTAAACGACACTACTGCTACCAACACTAGGACGCTTACTTCAGAAGTAGGGCCGGATGTCGTAGAGGAAGGTAAAAATGCCGACTCTAAGAAAAAAGCTAAAAATAAAAATGCTATTTCCAAATTGTTTGACGTTAAGGGTAGAATTAATGAAAGAGCCTTAGAGCTTGCTACAACGGTGGCTGGCGGAGAGGACATCCTAAGTGGCTACATGACCTATCGAAGCACGGGTTCAATGCCCGCACTAGAAGGCATAGACCCTACTATGATGTACGATATAGCGTATCAAACTAGCCTAGGTAAAGGGTACAGTGCCAAAGAGTTCAATGAAATGGACGTAAATTCTGTTACTAACTTAATAGCCGCCTTCGACGGAAACACAGAGGTTCAGGCCGAGCTACTAGAAAGAAGACAGCAGTTAATAGAAGAAAATTTAATCTCTAATGGATTGCTAGGACAGGACCAAGAACAAGCTAAAAATGCTTCTTTGAAT
>MDSV01173178.1_pt1 | contig 13987 bp, 12 predicted proteins | sample 810851 | NCBI WGS metagenome assembly MDSV01 (sample SAMN05326640, study PRJNA326480) | marine metagenome | isolation source: seawater | place: Atlantic Ocean: North East | collected 2012 | reverse complement strand
GCCGATACTGTTAATTCTCCTAGTTTCCGCTTTTCCATTACTTCAATCCCCTCTTAAATAATATAACTCCACTTGGCCAATCTAAAATTTTTTGGCTGCTAATAACCCCTTTCCAAGAAGCGCCGCCGTCCCGGACCACCATATTTTTCTAATCAAAATTATTGTTATGCCTGAGGACCCCAAATTATACCTAGTGCCTAAGAGGAGTTTTAGTCAGCAAGCCGACAAGTGCAGAAACCAAAGGTTACTCAGAGGAACTCATAATACCTTCAATTAATTTTTACTTATTTTTTACCAACAAATTAATTACTTTTCCCCTTGTCTATTTATTTAATTTTCCCCTACGATAGCCCGTGGTCCTTATCCTATACTTGTCACATCAAAACACCAGCCTAGCCTGAGCAGTTCCAGGATTCCAGCTTTTGCTTAGCTGAAACTAGCCGATAAGAAGAATTGACGAGCCCATGATTTCTATGAATATTCAAAGACTGCATTCATTCTTGTTCAATCCGCCCTGCACTGCCTGTGTGCTTGCGATGGTTTTCCTATCTTCCTGTGACATCGTGCCGGTAAGCGTTGGAACTTGGGACATTACTATTGAGTCCAGCGCGGGGACCAGCACTGGCAAATGGACTATAAAGGACGGGCCCACTTTGCTGATCTCTGGAACCTCAGAAATAAATGTGTCAGAAATAGACTTGGCGGGAAGTCGAATTACCTGGTCTACCGACGCCCTAGACTTTGGTTTACCCGGTGGCCCTCAGCGGGTAAATTTCAGAGGCACAGTAGACGGTGATCGACTCGCGGGTACAGTTTTTACCCAGCAAGGGAATTTTACGGTAACCGGTATCCGCCACTAAGTTCCGGATGCTCACCCATTTTCGTGCTAATCACCAAGCGCGTCTCGTTTTGGTGAAGTGAGCCAATTTTCATCCTCGCGACCAATTCTTTAGTTATTCTATTCTTAGTGCCTTCAGCGAAATTAAACCAGATCATCTGAGGCAAGAATCTTAGAAGTCATAATTAGTCCTGCACGCACACCCTAAAAATATTTCATACCTTGTCTAGAAAACTCTCAGCTTCTTTGAAGAAATAAATAGGCATAAATACTACCGAATATAGATTATCACTGTGATCTTAATTCATACTCCCTGTAATTCTATGCCATATGATAGGATCAAGTTCTGTATTCGAGTTTTTCTCTAATTTAAAATGCTTCAGAAAATTACATCCTTAGTTTCAAGGAGTTTGGTATGACAACTTCCAAATCGGAATATCCTAAACCACGTGCACTTGCTATCGTCATTGGTATTTGCGGGGTGCTATTACTTTATTTAGGCTATGTTCTTATGATTGCAGGAGGATCACCTTACTATGTGATTTCCGGTTTAACACTCACAGCCTGCGGCATATTGCTTTATAAAGGTAACCCCCGCGGGGCTTCCCTTTACGGAATTTTTTTACTTGTCACGTATCTCTGGTCTGTCTTTGAAGTTGGATTCGATGCATGGGCCTTAATGCCGCGGGTCGCAATGTTCTCTGTACTGGGTCTATTATTTCTTCTACCAAAGGTTAGAAGAGGCTTATTGCAAGATCAACCCTCAACCCTGTTCAGCAAACGAGAAACTCGAATAGCAACAGGCGCACTCACTGTATTTGCTATTATCGTCTATATAAACAATGTCAGCTATGATGTCGGAATACCGAGTGCTGCAGGTACCGGTATCGTCAATAATGAGAATGGAGAGTGGAATCATTATGGCGCCACGAAGAAGGGAACACGCTTTGCAGCCACCGATCAAATAAATCTTGAGAATATTGATCAACTAGAAAGAGCATGGGAGATTCGCACTGGTGTGCCGGGTGCATTTAAAGGCACACCAATTCAGGTGGGAGATGGACTCTATCTTTGCACGGGTCAAAATATAATTTTGTCTTTAGATCCTGATACTGGTGCGGAACGTTGGCGCTTTGATCCAGAAATCGATACGCCACAGCTAGGGTTCTGGGATACCTGCAGAGGCGTAACCTATTATGAAGCGCCGAATTTTCGGTCATTAGGTGAATGTGAAGAACGAATCTTTACCGCAACCACCGATGCTCGTTTAATTGCTGTAAACAAAAACACAGGGCAACGCTGCAGCGATTTTGGTAATGATGGTGAAATAAGCCTTTTACCTGGCATGGGCGAGGTAAAACCTGGTTTCTACTTCGTAACTTCACCACCGACAATTGCAAATGATGTACTAGTTCTTGGTGGCTGGGTATTCGACAATGTTGAGACAGAAGAACCTTCTGGCGTGGTGCGGGGCTTTGATCCTATTAGCGGAGATTTAGTTTGGGCCTGGGATATGGGGAGAGAAGATCGCCCTGGCTTGCCCCCGGAAGGCGATACCTATACAAGGGGAACCCCAAATGTTTGGAGTTTAACCAGTGCAGATGAAGAGCTTGGTTTAATCTATTTGCCAACAGGTAACGCGACTCCAGATTATTATGGTGGGCATCGAAGTGAAGCAATGGAAGAGTATTCAAGTTCTATTGTTGCTTTAGATGCAAGAACAGGTAGAGTCAGGTGGCACTTTCAAACTACTCACCATGATATCTTTGATTATGATGTACCTTCGCAGCCTTCATTGGTTGATATCCCAATAAATGGCGAGATACGTAAAGCGGTCATTGTGCCCACTAAGCGAGCTGAAGTATTTGTGTTCGATCGTGAAACTGGCGAACCACTCACGGAAATAGCAGAAATTCCAGTTCCACAAACGGATTTACCAGACGAGACATCATCACCTACTCAGCCTTTTTCAGTTGGAATGCCATCGTTTGCTCGTGACTATATTCGGGAAGCAGATATGTGGGGAATCACTCCTTTCGATCATGCTCTTTGTCGCATTCAGTATCAGAACTTGCGTTATGAAGGCCCACTGACGCCGCCATCTACGGGCGGCAGTTTGTTGTATCCCGGCGTTGGTGGAGGCATGAATTGGGGTAGTGTTGCAATAGATGAAGTTAATCACTTAATGGTGGTTAATGTTATGCACAACCCAAGTGTAGTGCGTCTTTATCCCCAGGATGAGCTAACTGGCGAAGAGCAGTTTGGCATTGGCGGCACACAATTAGGCACACCCTATGCGGCCTATTCATTCTTCTTTTTGTCCTCTATATTCACACCGTGCTGGAGCCCGCCTTATGGTGAAATGGCTGTAGTAGACCTTGCATCTCAAGAAGTCCTCTGGCAGCGAGGCCTAGGTACTGCAAAAGACCAAGGCCCCCTTGGCATTCCAAGCGGGCTTCCCCTACCAATGGGAATGTTTTATAGCGCTGGTTCGATGGTCACCGGTGGCGGGTTGATATTTAATGGAGGTGTTGCAGACAGCACAATGCGCGCTATTAATGTCTATAATGGCAAAGAAGTATGGAGTGAGGCATTACCCAGTTCTTCCGGGGCAACACCAATGTCCTACATATCTCCAATCAGTGGCAAGCAATATGTAATTGTTACGGTACCCGGAAGCGGGGGCGGGCTTCAATTAGAGTCAGCCATTAATAGTTTGGATGAGGCAGAAGTGGCAGGCGGTTATATCATCGCCTATGCCCTACCCGACTAGTTTAGGGGGCTGTTTACTAACAATTGATGTCGAAAAAGGACTTTTATGGATCTCCAACTTCGTAACAAAGTTGTAATCGTAACCGGTGCAAGCGAGGGTATAGGCCGTGCTGCGGCTGAACGATTCTCACAGGAAGGCGCTTTAGTTGCACTCGCTGCTCGCACTCAAAACGATCTTGATAACGTGGCGAATGACATTGCCTCCACAAGTGGTAATGCTGTAATCGGTATTGCAACAGATGTGCGAAAAGAAGAATCAGTTAAAGCGCTTATTGAAGCGGTAGTGAAAAAATGGGGGAAGATCGATGTACTGGTAAATAATGCCGGGACATCATCGGCTTCACGATTAGAAGAGTTAACTAACGAACAGGTTGACGAAGATTTTAATCTGAAAGTGAAAGGTGCCATCTTTTGCACCAGACACGCACTGCCCTATTTGAAAAAATCTCGTGGATGCATTTGTAATACAACAACTCCCGGTGGCAAAGCACCTACTGCGGGCACACAACCCACCGCTCTCTCCAGGGCTGCGGGCATTTCGTTAACCAAGACCTGGGCTTTCGAATTTGCGAACGACGGTATTCGCGTAAATACTGTTTGTGTTGGGTTTTTACGCAGTCGACAACATAAACTCAGGTGGGAGCAAGCAGCTAAGCAAAACTCAGAATTAACACTCGATCAATTCTATGATCAATTCAATGCAAGAATTCCAATGGGCCGAGTGGGAGAAGCAAAGGAAGCCGGCGATGTCATCGTATTTCTTTGTTCAGGTGCAGCAAGCTATGTAACTGGCACAGCGATTAATGCAGACGGGGGAATGTCGCCAGTCGTTTAGACAAAATATACAGTTCTCTGTGCTTAGTAAAAGCATATACACAAAAAAATACTGTTTGATTCATAGCAGGCAGAATGAAGCAATATAGTGCAGAAATTGACGGCCTACCAACAATCGCGGTTTTATCAGTTATCTTCTTTCAAGCAGAAATATTTTTTCCACTGACGGATTCGACTGTTGTTCACGTTTAAGCGCAGTTGAGCCCAAAACCAGCCTCATTGGCAATAAGCCGCAACGACTTCCTTTGGCTTAATGCCTCAATTAGCTATTAATGTTTTAAACGAAAATTGGAGGGACTGCTTCGCCAGAGATTCACTCTGGCGAAGCTATGCTATTACTTCAAGTTTGAGTAGTCGGTGCTGCTCATCATGTAGGCTTCAATAGAAAGAGGGACTGCATACTTCTCTCTTAAAACAGCCCAGGCCGGATCGGCAGCAAAACCCGCCCATACCTCTGTGCGATGTGCACGATCCCGATAGGCAAGCATCCAAACCAAGGTATTTGGATCATCTAAACGCTGCCATACTGCCACAACTTCAGCCCCATGCTTTTCAAAAATTGCGACTTCTTCTTCACGGAAGCGTTGATGCAAATCATCAATACCACCTTTACCATCAACAGCAGGTTCAGCAGTGTACATTCGAAGCTCAAAACAACGTGCATCGGCACCTACATTCTCAGAAAACTCAGCCGATAAATGTGCGGCTGGTCCACAAGGCTGTGGCGCTTCCCCAGCGTTTGTATATCCAACAAGCCCAATACTTAAAAGAACTGTAGCTAGAATTTTTTTCATAATCATCTCCTTGAACAAAATTACTGATTTTATTTTTTGTAAAGCAAAGCGAACTTGTCGGTCTTACCTTGAATGGCAGGATCAAATACCCCGATGTCTAATGAGTCATTTTCATTGCTGTGTAAATTGGAACTGCGCACCAAGCTTAGACCTGCGCCTTCGGCTAAATCGCTAACAACACCTTCGTAGATTCGGTGCAATGTTCCACCAACAGCAGTACCCGCATCAGCCTGAGCGTCATGATCAATCGCGAGAAATACGCCACCAGGTTTTAGCACGCGTGCGATTTCTGAGAAAGTATCTTCAGGGTCTCCAAGATTCTGCCCACCAGGCTCGAACCATAATTCATGAGGCCCAAGAATCCAGGTAACCATATCCACTGAACCATTAGGGGCTTCAAGCTCATCAAAATTTACACGGGTAAAAGTCACATTTGACAATCGATTGTCGGCTAAACGTGCTTGAACCGCTTCACCGTTAAAACCATCAAACGCGGGAGGATTTTGCATGATGATATTGCCATTCGCACCAACGGCACGGCTCATGATTTCGGTGTAATAACCTCCTCCAGCCTCCATTTCCAAAATGGTCATACCTTCTTCGATTCCTGCAAAGGCAAGCACTTCGAGCGGCATACGACGGGCATCGTCAACGGCATCTGCACTAGGCCGGTCTCCACTGTCAAGCGAACCCTGGACAAGGTCAGCAGAAGTCTGTCCTTGTGTCACTGCACTCGCCATAAGAATGCTCAAAGCTGTGCTTGTACACAGCAACTTTCTAAATATATTCATGTAAAACTCCGGCCTTCTTCGGCTCTACAATAACAAAACTGATTCACGGTTCTGGAATTTCAACTACGAACCTCAAGTGTATAGGAAAAATCTGAAAAAAAGCAGCCAGCAGAACCCCTATGGCCAAACTAAATGAGATAAATGTGGGACTCTTTCGACAAGTGGGATTACCTTTGGCAAATAAAGTTCAGTAAATGCTTTGGCTTCTTTATGGCGCGCCAGATCGCTTTCTGTGTTCCATTGTTCTACCAACAGAAATTGAAGGTGGTCTGCCTGTGAATGATAAACCTCAAAGCGAGCACAGCCGGGTTCCTCGCTAGACAGTCTCGCTTGCTCTGAGAGCAGTTCCGCTACAGCTTCCACATCCGCTGCATTTTTAACCTTTAGCATTACATTATTATAAATCATTCAATCGATTCTCCGCTTTATGGTTCTAATCTTGTTCTCGCAAAGAAGACTACCCCAAGTCAATAATTCCAACAATTTCCTATGGTTTCTTTGTGTAGTAGAAAATTAAGGATAGAATCGCCTCCTACTCTGAGAAGCGAGCTTAGGAATGTTTAGACGCCTTAAGAACTGTCACAACGTTGAAGACCTTCGGCTACTGGCAAAGCAAAGGTTACCGGGGCCCATTTTTCACTACATCGACGGGGCTGCCGATGACGAAGTGACTTATCGTCGCAACACTTCGGCTTTTGACGATTGTGACTTGGTACCAAATGTGCTCGCCGGAGTCGAAAATATTGATATGTCTGTAACGGTTATGGGTCAGAAACTTGCGATGCCGGTTTTTTGTTCACCTACTGCTTTACAGAGGCTGTTTCATCATGATGGAGAAAGAGCAGTCGCACGAGCAGCAGAGAAATTCGGAACAATGTTCGGAGTATCTGCATTAGGCACTGTTGCGTTGAAAGAGATTGGCGATATGATTTCTACACCAAAGCTTTTTCAGTTTTACTTTCACAAAGATCGTGGACTGAATGATGCGATGGTGGAGAGAGCGCAAGAGGCAGGATTTAATGCACTTGCTTTAACAGTAGACACAATTACTGGTGGTAATCGTGAGCGCGATCTTTATACAGGGTTCACTTCCCCTCCTCGCTTAAGCTTAAGAAGCCTAATGAGTTTTGCTGTTCACCCGAGATGGGCACTTAATTATTTCTTTCGGGAAGCATTCGAATTAGCGGAGTTAAAAGATTTTGTTCAACAGGGATCTAATGTTGCAGTTTCAATAGGCGATTACTTCGCCGAAATGCTAGATCAGTCAATGAACTGGGCAGACGCTGAAACTTTGCGTGCGAAATGGAATGGGCCTTTTTGTTTAAAAGGCGTTATGAGCGTTGCCGATGCACAAAAAGCTGTCGACATCGGTGCGGATGCAATCATGGTGTCCAACCATGGCGGTAGACAGCTCGATGGTTCTCGTTCTCCCTTTGATCAGATCAGTGAAATTAGTGACGCTGTTGGTGACAAGATCGATGTCATTCTTGATGGCGGCGTACGCCGCGGAACCCACGTACTAAAAGCAATAGCTGCAGGTGCAAAAGCTTGTTCTGGTGGACGTATGTACCTGTACTCTCTAGCTGCAGCAGGGCAACCTGGTGTGGAGAAGGCACTACAGAATCTTAGAACTGAAATCGAGCGTGATATGAAATTGTTAGGTGTAACAAATATTGCCCAGATTGACAGAACGATGCTCCGTTATAGATAGCAGGATTGAATTACTCCCCTAAAGCTAATTCTATTTCTAAATTTTTCTTAAAAAATCACATTAGTGGTAAGAACAATGCCTCCAATTTCTCCTCAAGCTAAAACACGCATTTTGCGCGGCGACAATCGCGCAGAATATGGAAAAGAATCGATAGCACAAGTGCTCGATTCCAGCTTCCTTTGTCACGTTGGATTTACTGTGAATGGTGAAGCCCGAGTTATACCAACAGCTTACGTACGCGTAGACGACGCGATCTACCTGCACGGGCATCTTAAAAACCAGATGATGAATGCGTTACTGGATGGTCAGACTGCGAGTATTTGTGTCACTTTATTAGATGGTTTAGTTCTAGCAAGATCCGGATTCAAACACTCGGTGAACTTTCGTTCTGTTACATTGTTCGGTAAAGCCGAAAAAGTTGCAGATGACGAGAAAGAAGATCTATTGGATATCTTAGTAGACTATATGGTGCCTGGTCGTGCTTCACAGATCCGGCCACCGACGCCACAAGAGCTAAATGCGACTTTAGTATTGCGTATTCCAATCGATGAAGCCGCTGCGAAGATTCGAACCGGGCCGCCTTTGGACAAAGAACCTGATTATGAAACAGATGTTTGGGCAGGCGTTATTAACCTCGAGACTCATATTGCTGAGGTAGAAAATTGTCCAGACCTTAAAGAAGGCATTGAGCTTCCCGAACATATCGATTCCTATCTATCGCAAAAGAAAATCTTCGTTTAGATTAGTTTGTTATAAATTGATTTTTTTATCAAATAAGAGAAAGCTGATGAGAAAAGTTCTGAAGTCGATTTGCATGGCAATTGGAACAGTTGTTTTAGCCATAAGCCTTTTTTTTGTCTACATGCGATCCCATGATGGGCCAGTTGAATTTATTCCTTGGTTTACCATTAGCACCGGTGGTCCCTTTAGGAGTGGGGAACTCGCTGCCTCTCCAGATAATTGGACTTTCCTTAAGGATAGAGAAGAGATTGAAATGGAAACCCTTAATCTCGGGACGACCAAAACTATTTGGGTTTCTATTGTTGACGGGCGCATGTTTGTGGCAAGCGGTCGTCGACAAACTTGGTATGGTCAGCTTTGGAAACAATGGCCAAAGCGACTCTCGGATGATGACCGAATTATCTTGAGAGTAGACGACACGCTTTACGAACAGAGACTGGTACCTATCACAGAAGGTGAAATTATATTGCCTGTTTTACGGGAGTCTTGGCGTAAGTACGGAAGAGGGTTAGAACCGACTTCTGACGCGGCTGTAACACAAGAGTTTATGTGGTTGTTTGAAATTGTAAATCGCGTCTAACTAATCAGGTAATCGATAAGCGAACACATATCCACCTAAGGGATCTTCATCTTCTGCTGGCAAAGGCTCGTACCCTGAACCCCTAGTTGAATTAAATACCGGCACCACGACAATTAGCGTTTGCTTGCCTTCCGGTGACAGATAAGTCATCGGTGTCCCCTGAGCCGTAAAAGGAATAGGTTCTCTCCATAATTCCCGTCCATCAAATAACCCTGTCGCGCGAACAGTATTATCGAATGCTCCTGCGCTAAAAATTAGCCCACCTGCCGTGGTTACAGTACCGCCAGTTTGCGGCGTCCCAACAGTTAGAGGGAGGCGAGTTGGAATATTAAGTGGGCCAGTTTCCTTAGCGGTTCCGATAGGCTTTTGCCAGAGAAGTTCTTTGGTTTCTAAATCCACAACGCCAATTGTTCCGTAAGGTGGTTGCATACAAGGTACATGCAATGGCGACATAAAGCGCTGAGTCCTGTGACTATAGGGCGTCCCTAGCTGACTACCTAGTACTCCTTCGGGCAACTGGTCTCTCGGAATCAAAGTTAACTGATTTGCCATGTAGAGCGGATTAACAATCATAAGATTATTCGCCTCATCCACACTAATGCTGCCCCAGTTAAAACCACCAGTAGCTCCTGGGTTTTGCAAAATTGTGCCGACCCCTGGCACAGTAAAATGCCCTTCGTAGCGCATCTTCCGATATTCAATGCGGCACCAAAGTTGATCTAGTGGAGTAATTCCCCACATCTTAGATTCATCCAATTCCATTCGCCAGATTGGTAAGTCCATTGTGAACGGCTGCGTAGCGGCGACATAATCTTCTGGTACGCCTCCCGTTTGTGGAACCGGTAACTCCTGAATATCGAATAACGGTTCCCCAGTTTCGCGATTTAAAACGAACACCTCACCTCGCTTGGTTGGTTGTACTAACGCCTTAACTTTTTCACCATTTTCGCCCGGCAAATCGATTAACGTAGGTTGCGAAGGTACATCGTAGTCCCAGATATCATGGTGCACTGTCTGGTAAGACCAGCGAATATTTCCAGAGGTACCATCAATCGCAACTACAGAGCTTGCGTACTGATCGCTGACTTCCATCCGCAGGCCCCCAAAATAATCAGGAGTTTCATTCCCAGTTGGCGCAAAAATTAGACCAAGCTCTTCGTCCACACTGAAAAGAGACCAAACATTAGGAGTCCCTCGGGTATACACTTCGCCTCGTAAAGGTTCAGTAGTAATTCCAGGGCGACCCATATCCCAAGCCCAAGCAAGTTCTCCATTAATAGCATTGAACGCTCGGACTACTCCGGATGGAGGACCAACGGACCGATTATCCAGAACCCAACCACCAACTACTGCATTACCACTCACAATTCCTGGGGGAGAAGTTTGAAAGTTTGCGATGCGCGGATCATTACCCATACCAATGGTTAAATTAACTTCTCCCTGATCACCGAAACTAGAGCAACGTTCGCCAGTGAGAGCATCCACTGCGATTAGGCGTGCATCGGTTGTATTAGTAAGAATCCGCTCTTGGCATTCACCATTATATTCAGGTGGCGCTTCATAGTAAGAAACTCCACGGCAACCCGTCGTGAAATACCGGGCTTGAGACAAATGTTCTGAATCTATTAAAGGATCAAATTGCCAAGCAAGCTCTCCGCTCTCCGCATTCAATGCTAGTATGCGGTTGCCGCCTGTACACATGAATAATAACTCTCCCACCATTAGGGGCGTTGCTTTAAACGCACCGCCTGCACCTGTTCGATAAGTCCAAGCTAGCTCCAGACCTTCCACATTGTCGGTATTAATCTGATCTAAAGGCGAGTAACGGGTACCCTTTTCTGAATTACCGTAACTGGGCCAGTCGGTAGCAGAGTTAATTGTGTTAATACCACTGCGGGCCGACATTTCGCTCACTTCATAGCCAGTGTCATCTACAAAAACGAAAACAATTATGACCAGCGAAAGTGGAACAGCTGCTTTCGCAATAGAAGACGCGAAAAGGGGGGGAGGATTACCATCGTAAAGTACATTCCTTTGCCAAGGCGTTAAAAGCCAACTACCTAGAACAGCAAAAGGCAGTATCCGTGGCGCCAAGGCCCAGAGGTTTGTCCCTGCTTCCATAAAAGACCAAGCTATAGTCAAAAATAACAAGCTCGCATAAACAAGCGACCCTTGCGGATCTTCATGCCAAAAGCACCAACCAGAATAAGCCAACGCGAGACCTGCTACTAAGTAGTATATCGAGCCCCCCAAGAATAGAAGTTGCAGTCCTCCAAGTACTAGAGGAAAAGCAATTACGAATAAAATAATTGGAAATATTTTAGATGTATTTATCTTAGCTTCCACACTTCACAATCCTTTTTGAACACCCAACGTTCTACTTTCTAACCCACTTCTGCAGGCAACCGCCAGAGGGACTCACATCACAACCACCGGTTAATCCGGCAAAAATATTACCAAGATTATCTGCTGCCATTCCTTCTGGGCGCGTGCCTGGCACAAAATATTGTAAAGACCCATTTACTTGGCCAATACGAATCCCCACTTGAAAACCAGGGTTACGGGCAACAGAACCAGGACCTCCTTCTGGTGAAATAGCAGGCCCTGGTAAATCTCCACCGGACTCAGAATCTGCAACAACGAGAGTCCCGTCATCAAGAACTGTTATTCCACTGGGGCGACCAAAATGGCGCCAGTCGTCAAGGAAGTTTAGGTCTTGATCCAAAACCACTACGCGATTATTAGATCGATCACCAACAAACAGCCGACCCTCTGCATCGTAGGCTAGGGTATGAGGGCCCATAAACTCACCTGGACCTGATCCCATTCTTCCTACTTCTCGGACAAAATCCCCCTCCGGCGTAATAACGACTAGTCGATCGCCATCTTGTTGTGCGTTGGAAGGTCGCGGCCAGTGTCCATCAGCAATTACGATATTACCATCAGGCATTAACGCACATGCTGTCGGCCCGATGAAAGTCGTTTCACTCGCTCGAGATTCACCCGCCACACCCAAACTAAGCAGATGCTCTCCATCTTGAGAAAATTTATGAATTTGAAATCCTCTTCCAGCAGTCGAAGGGTCGTCGCCAAAAGGGCCACTGTCGCCGGCCCAAAGATTGCCATCATCATCCATGCAAAACCCGTGAGCCTGCACAATCATGCCGTCACCAAAACTACGAGTTATCTCTCCGTCCGCATTAATATAATTAATAGGCGGCTCGGAGCGGAACATCATCCAGAGCCCACCAGTATCATCAGGGATTAAACCTATAGCTGCCCCCCATTCCTGGCCTGGCAGGAGGGTCGGCCAGTTTTCAATCAATTCATAGGGATTGTCCATGGTGCTGCCAGATCGTCGAGAAAGCTCTTTGTTCTTGAGCAATTCCGCTGCAGCACTAGACTGAGCTGAGGCTGCATTTACAAAAAACCCAGCGAAATAAAATCCTAATACAAATGTTAGGATATTTTTAAGTTGGTTAGTCATAGTGAAAACCTGTTGTTATGTTATAGGTTTACGATCGATATCAAGTGTTAGTATCGATGGAGAGCGTATCAATAAATATTTCTATGGCGCAGAATTGGGATTAATAATGCAGCCTGGCTGTAAAATACAACCGGGGATGAAGTGATAGATTTACTGGGTGTTGCTTGCATGAAAATTATAGCTCACCTTCGGCAGCCATTCTTTCTTCCACGCGCGCTCCACGCAGAATATTTTCCATTCCATAATTTCCTTCATGGCAGCCATATTCATAAAGAAGACCTGCTACTTTCGTCATGGAAACTATAGCCGTAAATCTATCCGTGTAAGTAGCTGAGTCATCAATAGTGAATTCATAATCGACAGTATAGGGTCCAACTCGTGTAAATCTTTCTGTTAATAGCTTTTCGTATGATGTACCAGCCTGACCAAAACTTGACGACAAACCATTAAAGTTTTGCGTAACAACAACCAAGGTATCGCCGTCCCAATAACCACGAGAATCGCCAGTATAAAACCGAATATCTTCATTCAAAGCCTGCAATTCTTCCTCAGAATCATAAAGCGGCACAATTCGGGCATCATGGATCATTTCAGTCATTAATACTGCAGTGTCTTTGTTTTGGAATATTTGGACATTATTGTTGTAAAGACTTGGGATCATTGGAGGGCCAGCATTGAAGCCAATGATGCAGCGTTCAGATAAGCCGCGATCTTCAGGCCCATCGGCGCCAATTCCTCCCGCCGAGATTCTTACCGGACGAGTATCATTAGTCGTAATGCCACCATAGACGCCCTGTCGCGCTACAACGCCTTCCTGCAAGTCAGGTACTCGACCATCTGTGGGGTAGACAATGTGAGAAGTTCTTACATTTCCGCCAATGCCGGCGTTTTCAATCCAGAAATCATTGTAGGATCCATCAACACCTTCAATATTTAACGCAGCATCAGAATTTGCATCCGCCTCTGCTCTGCGGCGAGCAGCTTCTTCTACCTCTTCCCGAGTGAGAAATTGCCGATCACCGAAGCGGCTTGGCCGCTGCATCGGCACATTCGACGAAAAATTCCAGACCCCCTGCAAGTCCGGTTGACCCCACTCGGTCCGTGGCACTTCATAATCTTGTGCAACTGAGCCCAGGGGGAAAATGCTTACTAAAACAAGCGAAATCAATGAGCTAATTGTTTTCATGGAATGCTCCGTCATCTGGATTTTCTTATTGGCGATACGATAGCTTATTCATGCCGGCTATTCACTCAATTTTTAACAAAATAACCATTTGGCCACCACCTAATCGGCGTTAGATAGAATCTGTTTTAGGCCATCCAGAGAAGTCTTCATTCCTTGTTCTACAGCAGGTGCTACTTGCTCTGGAGCGATTTCTGTGGTCCAGGTGAAACTGCATTTTCCGTCCTTTTCCGCAAGTTTAATCGTTGCTAAATGG
>MDSV01153465.1_pt1 | contig 13987 bp, 11 predicted proteins | sample 810851 | NCBI WGS metagenome assembly MDSV01 (sample SAMN05326640, study PRJNA326480) | marine metagenome | isolation source: seawater | place: Atlantic Ocean: North East | collected 2012 | reverse complement strand
GCAGATAGTTGAAGTAATATTAGCTATAGCTCTCATGTTCTAAGTATGTAAGTGTTCATCAGTGAAACGAATGGTTTCCTTCGATTCTGCTGCCGCATTGACCCAATAAATAGGTGCTTCTGATTGAAGTGCGTGACGAGCATCACAGGTAAGTTTAGTGTTGCCACGAATCGATTCTAAAAAATTTTCAACATGCGGCTGGTGTGGTGGTTTATTAAAACCTCCTGGAAGAGTATATTTATCAGGTGGAGCAGACTCGTATGAAGCAACCACATCGGAACTAGTTCTCGTCACACTATTCGCCTCTTTATTTAGATATCCACGATTAACTAAATCATCCCATTTACTCGAATCAGCTCCAGATTCTTTGTAGATGTTGGTGTATGCTTCTCGTTCAGATATTTCTATTGTGCCATCTGTACCCATAAATGATTCGTAGTATCCACCTCCAGCGCTAGTAGTCGTTAGTACTTGATAAAACGCTCGCGCGTTTCCTTGAGGAGTATCATAATCAAAAACACACATAACATTGTCGAAATGTTCACGGTCTTTGAAGAAACTACGTCCACCAGATGCCATAACAGATGTAGGTCTAGCACCTAAATACCAATTAAAAATATCTATTTGGTGTGCCCCTAAATCGGATATAGGACCTCCGGATAAGCTCGTATAAAAGCGCCAATTCAAAAAGCGGTGGCGTAACTGTTCTTCATTGAGTTTATTTTCTGCGCCGCTGTTAAAACCGTAGCGTTTTAATATTTCAGCTCTGGGCAATATAGATGGTTTGGATACAATATCCTGAGAGGAGCTTAAAGCTCTATTCCACTGTCCATTTACGTTGATAATTTGGCCACACACTTTATGATGATTGAGTAGTTCATTAAGAACATATTGGTAACGTGGATTACTTCTTCGCTGATGACCTATTTGGCAGAGCTTACCAGTTCGATCCATCGCAGTCACCATAGCGCGAGCACCTTCCAATGTATTAGACATCATCTTCTCACAATAAACATGGCAACCTGCCTCTAGTGCCATGATTGTGTGAGGGGAGTGCCAAAAGTCTGGTGTGGATATAAATACAGCATCAAGTGATTCTTTCTCTAGCATATCTGCTACTTCATAGTAGCGCTTAATTTTAGTATCAAAACGCTTGTAAATAGATCCATAAGTACGACCAAGTCGCTCTTTCATAATATCACAAGCAGCCACATATTGTATGCCCGAGATATTAACCATTGCATTGAAGAGTACTTCGTGCTGCTTGCCGCAACCGATGAATCCAACGCGAATCAAATCCTTAGTCTTTGGGAGGTCCTCAGCCCTTAAAATAGAGGGGACTCCAATAGCTAGTCCTGTTCCGATAGCTGACTTCGCGATAAAGTCGCGTCGTGATAAAGAGCTTAAGTTTGGCATCATAACTGGTTCTACTATAGTCTAATTTACCACTTTTTTAGAACTTCAAATCGGTTATAATTAACAAGCGTAAGCGCAGCGACAATCAATAGAATGTGAATGCCAAGCCATGCTACGCCAGAATCTTGCTTTATTAAAATTAAGCCAAAAGTAAGACTGGCATATAATATTCCCATTAAAAAAAGCGTGGACCTAGTCGCAAATCCAATCAGCAAAGCTATGCCAAGTATGATAAAAGAAGGCCCTAATATAGTATTAAATAGATAGAGTAATGAGTTTGGAATTAATGGCTCATTTAAGAACTTATCATATAGTGAAGACGGCACTCCGTTATAATTGTCTAAAGAGTAAGATTTTATATAAGTAGATTCGCTAAGGCCGTAGGCATTTACCGTACCATCTATAATAATCTCAGAGGAATTGACGCTTGAGGCAGCATATTTTTCGACTCCAGTTAAAATAGCACGCAAAGCCAGCCAAACTCTCAATAAAATCATTCCAAGGGTTAATCCTAGGGGGTCATATTTATACATAATCTTAAGAATCTTGTTTAGGAGAATAGGCTAGTAAAACATATAAATTGAATACATCTTATTACTTAGCAATTCTTCATTACAACCTCCATACAATTTCCCATTTATACGTGAAACACAGTACTAACGATAAAAAAATATTTTGGGGTTCTTTTATTGCCCTAATTACAACGTCCATGGCATTTATAATACGCGCTATTCTAATTAATAGTGGTATCTGGCCAGACCAATTTGGACTCGATAAAGTGCAGAGTGGGGTACTCTTTGGTGCAGGAATTTGGCCATTTGCGATTAGTATAATTATATTTAGCTTAATTATCGATCGAGTCGGCTATAAGTTTGCAATGGTTTTTAGTTTTATCTGCTATGCAGCATTTGGATTATTGGCACTCATGGCATATGCTTCGGTGGATGGAATAGTTGAAGATCTCTCCAGTGCTCAATTAAAGGCATGGGACTATCTATACTGGGGTTCGGTGCTCTTAGGATTAGGTAATGGGACGGTAGAAGCGTTTATCAACCCAGTTGTGGCTACCTTATTTAAAGAAGAAAAGTCGAAGTGGCTAAATATACTACATGCAGGATGGCCAGGTGGGTTAGTCCTCGGCGGAGTACTTGCTATTGGCCTTACAGATGTTGTAGCTAGCGATTGGAGGATACTGGTAGGCTTGATGTTTTTTCCAGCTCTTGTGTACCTTATCATGCTCGCTACAGTTAAATTTCCTATAAATGAGAGAGTTGCTGCTGGGTCTAGTTATAAGGAGATGTTAGCAGAATTGGGAGCAGCAGGCGCATTTATAACATTTTATCTAATCTACGCGCAGCTTGGTAGTGTTTTTGTTTGGAGTGGTGTGCTAACATGGGGACTAATTGCTCTATCGGTACTAGCTTACACAATGTACTGCCGGTCGTTAGGAAATCCAATACTTCTTATTTTAGTAATTATAATGATGCCCTTGGCAACGACTGAACTAGGGACTGATGGATGGATATCCGCGCTTATGGAAAAGCCAATGCATGCAGCAGGGTGGGATCCAACTTGGGTATTAGTATATACTTCATTGATTATGATGGTGCTCCGCTTTAATGCGGGACCAGTCATTCGTATCATTGGACCATTGGGATTACTGGCATTATGCTCCGCTTTAGCCATACTCGGTCTTTATTTACTATCATTTGCTACTGCCGTTATTTTTATTTTTATAGCAGCTACAGTTTACGGAGTCGCAAAGACTTATTTTTGGCCCACAATGTTAGGCTTAGTAGCCGAACAAACGCCTAAAGGTGGAGCGCTTACATTAAATGCTATAGCTGGTATTGGTATGCTATCGGTTGGTATTCTTGGTGGTCCCTTTATTGGCTTTTTACAGGAACGCTCAGTCACCGATGCAATAGAATTAGAAATGCCAAGTATTTATGCTGATGTGATTGATCATAATGACTACTTGTTGGGTGCGTACTCTTCTCTTAATTCTACATCAGTTGAGACTTTGCCGAAAGCAATAAGAACAAATGTTGAGGTTATACGAGTTAGAGAAACCCAAGGAGCTCTCGCAAAAATGATTATTTTTCCTGCTTTTATGTTAGTCTGCTATCTATTTCTTATCTTATATTTTAAGAGCAAAGGCGGATACCGAGCTAAACTTTTACAAGAGAAATCGTGAAAATTATCTTAGCTAATAATCAATTATAAATTCATATAGTATGCCTTCACCAGATGTTTTAAAAGTAGGTTTAATAGGCGGAGGAGGTGGTGCATTTTTTGCGCATCCTCATCAACGTGCTATTCACTTAGATGGCACGCGAAGAGTTGTATCTGCAGCATTGCGGACCAATCCGGAGCAGTCACTAATAGACGCTCAGAATTGGATTTATCCAATTAAAGGCTATGATAGCTATGATTCATTAATCGATGATCAGCGTCATTTAAAGCCTACTGAGCGGCTTGATTATATTGTAGTAGTAACTCCCAATCACGCCCACTTCGAACCATCTCTAAAGGCAGTTGAAGCAGGAATACCGGTATTTTGTGAAAAGCCTCTAACAATAAACCTAGATCAAGCGAAGCTACTGGAAAAAGCAGTTCAACGCAATAATGTGCCTTTTGCAGTCGCGCATACCTATCTAGGCCATTGGAGCACTCGCCTCGCGCGTCATATTGTCCATGAGGGACTTCTTGGGGATGTGCGGTGGGTTGATGCAGCATATATCCAAGGTTGGCTGGCCGAGTCTCCTGAGGAGGACGGTTCGCAGCAGGCTTCATGGAGAATGGATCCAAGCCTAACAGGGATTTCCAACTGTGGTGGTGATATAGGTACGCATGCACTTATGCAACTTCGCTATGTTACTGGTCTAGAAATTAAAAAACTATCTGCTAGACTTGAGGCGCTAGTAGCAGGACGCATACTTGACGATCACTTTACGACATACTGTGAACTAAGTAATGGTGCAAAGGCACTTGTGCGAGCATCGCAAATTGCGATTGGTCATAAAAATGACTTGTGCATTGAGGTAAATGGAAGCAAAGCGAGCCTTGTATGGATGCAGGAAGAATCGGAGTGCGTAAAGATAATGCGTCCCGGTAAACCAGATCTAATTTACTGGCGTGGGCAGGTAATGGGGAATGATGGTTTTTTATCTGAATTGCCGAATGAACTGCTGGTTGAACCAACCTTACCATCCGGACATACTGAGGGATTTCACGATGCCTTAGCTAGGCTACATCGTGATTTTGAAAAAGATGTGCGTGCTTATAAATCTACCGATAAATTCACTAGTGATGGGACACGTTATGCAACTGTACAAGATGGTCGTATCGCTATGGCATTTTTAGAAGCAGCGGTTAGCTCAAGTAAAAATGATGGCGCTTGGTCTACTTTAGATTCTTAGTAACTTTTTAAATAGAGGATTTTATCTATAGTTATGTTTATTAAAGTTTTTTATTTTACGTATCTTATTATTGGTCTTCACACAGTATCGCTTTTTTCAGCAAGTGCTTTTTTTGGAGATCCACCAGATGACAATCATCCTTGGGCAGTCCATGATCGTAATCGCCCACAACCGATACATGTAGTTGCGGGGACAACTAATTCGGCCCCACCATCTGATGCCTTAGTTCTTTTCGATGGAACGCCTGATTGCTTAAGAAATTGGAGACATAATAAAGATAAGGATTCTCGTAAGTCGGACTGGATGATTCAAAATGGCTCATTATTCTGCCCGCCGGGTACAGGAAGCCTATCTAGTCGTGCTACTTTCAGTGATTGCCAAGTTCACCTTGAATGGCGGTCACAGTCACATGAAAATAAAAGTGGTCAATCCCGCGGAAATAGTGGCATTTTTTTAATGGAGTTAATTGAAGTACAGATATTAGACAATTTTCAAAATCCAACCTATGCTGATGGTAGTGCAGGATCTATATATGGAGTTATGCCGCCTGCAGTGAATGCCCTTAAGGCGCCCGGCAATTGGCAGAGCTATGATATTATTTATAGGCGACCTATCTTCAAAAATGGCATGCTACTGGAATCAGGATCGTTGACTGTGCTGTGTAATGGAGTGGTCGTACAAGCTGGTGTTCCGATTGAGGGTAAAAGCACACATAAAATTCGTTCTTTCTTACAAAAAAAATTTCCTAATAGAGGTAGCATTAAGTTACAAGACCATGGTGACAGTGTTCAATTTCGTAATATTTGGGTTAGGCCATTAAGAGCTCGGCCTATTGATGGCAGTCTAGATGGCTATATTGAGGCAAACAGGACGCAATTGAAGCGTAAGCAGACAGCATATGAAATACGTAATAAAGCAGAAAAATTAGAGGGATTAGAAAAATCGCTCCTTTTGTATGAATCACTTATCTACGAATTTAACCTAAGCGCAAAAGCGAGTGCTAATAAATATGCGTCAGAATTTTTAGATTACTTACTACGAATCGACAGTGAGCAAGCCGTTGTACAAAAAGTTAAAATAATTAGTTTATATAATGCTTTGAAATACTTAAATAAACATTCGATACTTCCAACCAGTTGCCCTGTACTTGAAAGGGTCCACTCTATTATCGTTACAAATAATTGGATCGATGATATCTAAAATTTAGTTTGAATCTTTATAATGCCAAGATCTGTAACACTATTCACTGGTCAGTGGGCTGATTTACCACTCGAGGTACTAGCTCCAAAAGCAAAAGAGATGGGCTACGATGGCTTAGAACTTGCCTGTTGGGGGGATCATTTTAATGTTCAAAAAGCTTTAACAGATCCGAATTATGTTCTCAAAAAATGGGAGTTGCTGCGTTCGAATGGTCTAGATTGTTTTGCACTGTCCAATCATCTAGTTGGACAAGCTGTATGTGACAATATAGATGTACGTCACGCTACGATTCTAGATCAGTCTATATATGGCGATGGCACTACACAAGGAGTTCGTGAACGTGCTACTGCTGAAATGAAAGATACTGCAAATGCTGCTAGAATATTCTTTGATGCTTGTCCGGAAGGTGCACCTAATCATGTAGTCGTAAATGGTTTCACTGGTTCACCGATTTGGCACTTATTATATTCATTTCCACCTGTTACAGACGAACAGATTGATGCTGGATTTGACGAGTTTTCTAGTCGCTGGATTCCTATTTTGGATGCATTTGAAGCAGTCGATGTTGATTTCGCACTCGAGGTTCATCCAACAGAAATTGCTTTTGACATAGCGAGCGCTGAGCGAGCACTTAATGCAGTACATTACCATAAAAGATTTGGTTTTAATTATGATCCAAGTCACTTGGCATATCAGGGGGTAAATTACACTAAATTTTTACGAAAATTCTCAGAGCGAATTTTTCACGTACATATTAAAGACGTCTGGTGGAATCGAGGTAATGGCGATGTAGGGGTATTTGGTGGGCACACAGAATTTGGAGATTTCAGGCGCCATTGGGATTTTCGTTCCCCTGGTAGAGGAGATATAGATTTTGAATCCATTATAGTAGCACTCAATGATATAGGCTACATGGGGCCTTTATCCGTAGAGTGGGAAGATGTTCGTATGGATCGTATACAAGGCGCTACTGAGGCAAGCGAATTTACTCGTAGTTTAGATTTTGCTCCTAGTTCTGTGGCCTTCGATGCAGCATTCGAAAAGACCAAGGATTCGTCTTCCAATTAAGTGAATTGCTAGCTTTTTGGTCTTATAACTAACGCTTGGAAGATGCAGAACGTATTTCATTACTACCTCGTAAGATTTCACTCCTACCTGCAAATTTTCTTACAAAACTTTTAAGAGACCTTTCTTTGTCTTTAGAGTATACTTCATCTTTCGCCAACACGAGTATAACGTTTATAGACGGCTTAGGACGATTTAACTGACTGTATTTAATTTCGATAAGTCTATCGACATAGTTTTCGACTTCCTTGTCCGTATAATCATACTCTGGTTTCCATCCGGGATGAGGATTATTCCATTTTAATCCTAATTCATTAACCTTGGAAGGTAAGCCATATTCATCATTTAGTACACGTTCCGGCATACCCTTTGAACGACGCTCAGCGTTAATTTTAGCTAGTTTAGATTTTACCCGTTGCTCCATAATGGGTTCCTCTTTCCGATATGCTGCCTCTTCTTCGATCCACTTCGGATCGGACTCAATTTTACTCCATGCTAATTCTTCTTTTTGAGTCATGAATCGTTTAATTTTCCTAAAGCCCTCGTGGTAAGCAGTGATATGAAATATTGCATCAGCTTCTTGCATGAGTGCAAACTGTGTGTGCATTAGATTAATATTTTCATTGCGCCATTTGTAATGTTTTATAGCACGTATGAATTCAGGACCTGCATCACCATCTAGTGTATCAGGAATTATTTCTGCATAACCGATTCCTTCCAGTCCTGGCGACGCTGCGTTCGTGTTAATTGGAGCGATCCATCGAGCAAATTCGTTCGCAATTTCACTGCCTGCTGGCATTAGCTTACGCTTAAATTTAAGTGCCTTCCTTTGATCAATTAATATTACATTAAAAAGTGTGCCTGCAGAGAGAATGCTGACTTTGTTAATAACCTCATCCTTGATGGATTTAAAGCTACTGAGTCCACCTTTTCCATCGACTACCATATTGCGATTCACATCGATTAAAAAAAGAATGCGTTCCGCTTTAGCTCTTAATCCAAAAACCTTAACATCTGACATGCCTATTCCTACACTACCACGTGTACCAGACATTAAGTTTCCACCTCCACCAGCACCAAGGCCCGCACTCACAGAGAAGCCTTCATTTATGCTCGGTAGATCCAAATCAACGTCAGCAACGGCGATATTAGCGACTGGTCTTAATTGTAATTGCTGAAGCGGTTGCTGGGGAATTTGTTCAATAATTTTAATTTTCACCTCTGGTGGAGGTTCTTCTTCAGTAACAACAGGTGGTTCTTCAAATTGTGCTTCCTCCTTCATTACATGAGTAGCTACTGTGACTATGCCTGCAACAAAAGCTGCAATTACATGAATTAGCACACTTATGCTGATAACTTTAAACAGCATAGGATTGATACTACGTTTGCTGTATTTGCTAATCACTTTATTATCTGTTGGTGTATAAGTTGTTATTTATTGATTAGAAAGCAGCGAACGACACCTTTTTGACATCAGCTTTAGCGCATGCATTTAGTACGTCTATTGAACGTTGATGCGGAGAATCTGGATCCGCCTGTATTTTGACTATTGTGCTAATTTTGGCTCGATCAGAAGACATCCTGAGTCGCGTTAGGGTAGTTGTTAACCGTTGCATAATTCTATCCTCATTGCCATCCATTGGGGCTCCATTTAGTAACACCATTCCATTAGGAAATACGTCAATAATGTGCTCGCTAGGTAATTCCAAGCTTTCAGCGGGAGGAGTTTTACTTGGTAACTTAATTGCAATGTCTGCTTCCTGCTGTAAGGGCAGAAGCATGAAGTATATAAGTAGCAAAAACACTACATCTATCATCGGCGTGATATCTACTTTATCTGTTGATTGTAAAACTGAATTAATTTTCGGCACGATCAATCTTGGCTAGAAGCAAAAATGAGGTCGTAAATGCCGGCTTGTGCGCAGGCGCTCATAACCTCGTTTACATGTCTGTGATGTGTAGTCGCATCCGCTCGTAAGTATAATTTTACTTGTGGCATTATTTCACGCATAGTACGTAATTGATTTGGCAGTGAGTCATAAGTGGTAGGATTGGAGCCGAAGTAAACTGCGCCATTTGGGTCTACTGAGATATACTGCCTTTCTCCTGAATCTTCAGGGATACTAGATTCTTCTGCAATGGGCAACTCTAACTCAATTAATTCAGCAGTAATAAAACTCATTAAAGTCATAAAGAATGCTATTAGTAAAAAGACTACGTCGATCATAGGAGTCATTTCAAACTCAGGATCTACATCATCTGGCGACCAAATCTTCATAATATTGGAAAAGCGAATCGTTTATTTTCTCATAGCAGCTTTGCTGAGCGTAAATTCCAAATCTCCAACAACTCTAGCTACTCGAGAGGTTATTTTTCCATATCTATTTTTAAAGAAGAAGAAAAAGAACATAGCTGGAATGCCTACTATCATACCTGATGCAGTAGTGATTAGTGCCTCAGATATATTACCAGCTAGTAATTGTGCAGATCCAGCACCTTCAGCTTCAATCGCATTGAATGCTTTCACCATGCCTGAAACAGTTCCCAATAGTCCAACCATTGGAGAAAGTGATCCGACTACGGAGAGATAGTTGATTAAAACATATGGTCCTGCTAATTCTTCAGAAGAAGCCTCTTCAATTGCCTCCTTAATAGGAGTCTGTTGATAATTGTTTAAATCTGCACGCTTCAGTCCAGCGGCAATGATATTAGTGGTAGGTGCTTGATTTTCAGCACATATATTTAGCGCAGAATCAATATCTAATTGTTCCAGTGCTTTATCTACCTGTATCAGAGCTTCTGTATTTAACATCACTTTAGGTTGCACTGCCATAAAATTGTAAATAATTAATCCAAACCCTGCTATAGAAAAGAAAGTCAATGGGTACATCGCCCAACCCCCTGTTTTATACATATCTATAAGTGATTTATTAGGAATTGTACTTACTTGGTCAGTATCAATTACTGCTACTGTATCTTGAGCGGCAACAGAAACAGTACCTAATAACAGAATAATTAATACTAAAAATGCAGTCGATGCACTAGATGATTGTTTGTTTACTGTATTCATAATCGTTATTTAATGTTGTTAAATATTGTAGTTAAAATGTTTTTTACTTCTAAAAATTAGTATTCCGTTACTTTTCCAGCCCAAGGTGATTTAGGATAGAGTATGGTTAGTTCCTTCCAGACATTCTTTGCAGCAATGCTGTCACCAGATTGAAGATAGCTATCGCCGATTAGGTATAAGTGCTCTGGCACCCAGGAATAGGAAGTTTGTGTGCGTACGAACCCGCGTGTTAGTAAATCTAATGCTTTTGTATAATCACCGCTTCTGTGCGCACGTGCACCAATTAATAGTTGATAAAGAGAAAAAATATCATCCTCAATGTTAGGTTTTTCAATACCATCAATTATACTAGAGGCCTCTTTTTGCCGGTCCGCTAAAACAAGGCTATATGCTAGCCATATTTGAAGATTTTTCTGCAAAGAAGTATCCATGTCTTTTTGAATGGATTGGTATAGTAAAATGACTGCATCATATCTACCTGCGCTGCGTAATTTATCAGCAGAATCCATAATGACTTTAATGTTTGCAGCATGATCATTTTTGTGGGGTAGGGATCGTGTTATCTCGATGACGCTATCCCAGTCCTTAATCAGCGTATACTTATTTAGTAATTCTATAGCCAATTCAGAATACTGTAGACTTGCATACTCTAAAGGTATTTTTGCTAGCAAATACTTTGCTTCGTTTAACTTGTCGGATTGAATCAATGAACGAAGAAGTATTTTATTAGCAGAGTGCAGTTGTGTAAACTCCTCTGGCAATCGACTAAATTTAATAAGGGGGTAGACACTTTTTCTGAGAATTTTAAGAGCACCTATTAGATTGCCTTTATTGACTAAAGATTTCGCCTTGGTGATTCCAGGTATGCTTACTTTTAATTGGCGAGCCATTTGTTCACCCACAGGCATTGAAACTTCACCAAATCCACCGTCGATTTCAGCAACCAACATGCCCTCTTTATAATACAAAAAATTTAAAGTCTGCATTGCGCCGTTGTTACTATACTCCATTAATACCGGAGATTCACCGTACTGATACCAATAGGAATTACCATATACTGCAGCACTTGATAATAAAGTAAGAGCAATGAACAAGCAAAGGCGAGTGAATGTATAAATATAAATCATAACAAATCCTTTAATTGATTGTTTATGCTTCTATATTCTTTGGTGTCTTTAATAGCGCTAAGAGTATTAATAGCTTCTGTTAATGTAGAAATTGCATCGGACTTATTGCCCATCTTTAATAGTGATTGAGCGTCGCCTAAATAAGCTTTTGCGGAAAGTAGTATGAATTGTGAATATCCTAAGAACGTTCGTTCATAAAATCCATGAGCCTTCGCGTACGCTTTATCTAACATATAAGTATCGGCGATCTGCAGTAATGCCATTGCGTGAATTTTTCCACGCCACGCTGGAACCTTAAGAATATATTGATAGGTACTTCGCGCAGAATCAGTATCTCCTAAGTTACTCAATAATTCTCCCTTATGCAGCATAACGCTAGGTATTTTTGGACTTCCGGAAAACTGCTCTAATATTAGATCTAAGTATGAAATTGCGATTTGGGTATTACCTTTCTCTTGATTTACAACACTAAGTCTAGTCAGAGCTACAATGGAAGCATCGTCAGTTGGGTGCAGATCAAGTACTGTCTCCCAGGCCATAATAGCGAACTCTAAGTTGTTCTCTTTTTCGTGATCAGCAATAAATAATAGTGTGCGTGGAGTAGCCATACCTAAGTCATTTAAGTTGAATGGCTCATCGGGCCCTTGCTTTATATTACAACTATATAAGCCCATAAGCATACGAATTTCACCAATGCGATTACCTTCCTTAATATTAGTAAGCCTCAATTGATCAAAAAGATCCTCTGGCCTCTCAGGTGGGTACTTTTCTAGTTGTTCCTGGATAGGATTAGTTATGTCCTCTATTAAAACTAAGGAGTTGAGTAATTGTTCGCCAAAGCTGGGATGATTTCGAAGACGATTATACAGAGTCTGGTCGAGTAGTGGATTATAATAAAATTGCTCAAATAAAAAACCGGGATCCGTTATAATATTTTCCCTAAAAGCAGCATCTGTTTTCAACTTATCTAAGAAAATAACAGTTTCTTTAAGAGTTGTATATATGGAGCTGTATTTTTCCGCATAACTCTCGATCAATTCATCGATACCTGTGTCATTAAGAGTGCTATTTTTTTCTATTATTACATCCCTGTATAATTCTAGCATATCATTTGGGCGATGTAGCAACTGCATTGAACGACCTAGCTGTATAATAGCTTTCGTTCTACTCTTGGAATTTGGGCGATCTTCCAAATAAGCTGTAAAATGATCTCTCATTGCCTCGTAATTATTTGTTAACTCCAGTAGTTCACCTATTCTAAAGGAGCTACTATCAAAAATTTGATCCGATTTTGTTAAACTTCTAGCCTTGTTAAAATGAGAAATAGCAGTGTCCACTAAGCCATCTTGTCTTTCTACATCTCCTAAAAAATAATAAGCTTGGTCACATCCTGTACCTGAGGGATACTTTTTAGTATAACTAGATAGGGTTTTTCTAGCGGTTGCTATATCTTGTAAATAAAATTCAGAAACTCCTTTTCTTAAAAGTGCATCTTCTGCATAAGCGCTAGTTGGATGCATTGATAATAATTTTGCGAAAGATTTTTTTGCCGCTTCAAAATCTTGAATCTGTAATTTAGCCATACCTCTCCAATAGTAGAGTCCATCCTCAATAATAGAATTCGAATGCATTGATAGCCATTTGTCAGTCTGCTGAACAATTCGACTTAACTCTTCATTATGTATCCAATGCATAGCCCATACTGCTAGTAAGTTCGGGCTGTATCGATCAGTAGGGTGGGAATCCAAAAAGCGGACTACTAGAAAGTCAAAATCATCAATGCGCTGCTCTTCGAGTAAACGATTTGCCATTGCTGCAGTAATATCTGAATAATAATTGCCATCTGGATATAATTTACGATAGCGCTCACCAATCGAAAGCATCGTTTTAAATTTACCAATCTTTCGAGCATTAGAAAATGTTGCATAGTAGAAGTATTCACCTTGCTTCGAATCATTCGGGTTTGACTCTAATAAATCATAGAACATCCAAAATGCCTCATAGAGTCGGGAAGTCATTGTGTAGTTACGAGCCCTTCGAACCAAAAGCTCATTTTTCAGTGCTGGTAAATTCTTTAAATCATTAAGATTCCTTTCAAGGGATAACTTCTCTTGATGTAAGCGCTCAATTACGCTTGCTTCACTACCAATTGCTTTTCTTTGAAATATCTGATCCTGTTTAATTTTAATCTGTGTTTGATGATATTCAATCATCGAATCGGTAGTCTTGATTAAATTAAGTATAAGGGTGGCATCATTAAAACGTGCTTTTTTTACCATTGCATCACTTGCCTTAAGTAAAGCTACATTTAGCCTTGGTTTGTACCGTACTTCTGCTTCTTGAGTTAACCATGGTAGCAGCTCAATAGTCGCGTCGTAGTCTTCAACTTCCATAAGTGCCTCAAACTTTGCGGCCGCACCTAAAACACGAGTATTGTCACTTGCCGCAGTACTCATTAGCTTATTAAAGTAAGGAATACCCTCTATAAGTCGTTTAGATCCGTAGTAAATCTGGGTGATATCCTTCATTAATTTTTCTCTTTCATTAGCTTTCAATGAAAAGGAGTACTTGCGATCTAAGATTGACTGCATTAATTCGATAGCTGCGTCTGATTTCTCTAACGCACGAAGTACATCTATGCGTTTTAAAAGTGCTGGCTTTAGATGAGGAGACTTGGGGTACTCTTT
>MDSV01241691.1_pt1 | contig 13988 bp, 9 predicted proteins | sample 810851 | NCBI WGS metagenome assembly MDSV01 (sample SAMN05326640, study PRJNA326480) | marine metagenome | isolation source: seawater | place: Atlantic Ocean: North East | collected 2012 | reverse complement strand
ATGCCTCCGGCACCACCTGGAATGCCTCCAGCACCTCCAGAGATGCCAGCGCCTCCAATGGATATGCCTCCAGCACCTCCAGAGATGCCAGCTCCTCCAATGGATATGCCTCCAGCACCTCCAGAGATGCCAGCGCCTCCAATGGACATGCCTCCAGCACCTCCTGCAGACGTACTAGATACGGAGTCACCAGTGGAATCTCTACCTGATCCATTAGCACCATCTGCTGCTGACGCACTTCTTGCACCTCCTGCTGAGGTTGCAGTTGAAGAAGCAGACATGGAGGTAATAGACCCATTAGCTCCAGTTACACCTGTTGGTGATGACTTTGTTGCTGCTGGTGCAAAAATTCGCCGCTCTAGTGAAATCGATGATGTTCCAGGAGACAAGCTCGAAGGTTCTCTACATGAGACTGAGAGTTCAACTCTAACTTCAGATGGTGAAATTGTAAAGCAAGATGTGAAAGGTGTTCTAACAGTTAGAAACCCTTCAGAATCTGATCGCATTTATGATATTGATGTAATGCTAAACAACACCACAAATACTAATCTTGCAGGAGACCACGTCCAAGTTGATGAATTAGAATCTCGCAAGGAATTCTCGACTAAGTACAAGGTCAAGAACAGCCGTATGCTAGTTCTCAGAGAGAGACTAGATACGAATCCAGACCGTGACCAAGAGCGTTCATTATCTGTTTCTAAGGGCGGCGAGGGCGGACCTCTGTTGCTCGAATTGGAAGTTGAAAATGTATCGGGAGTATCATTGAACGAAGTAGTAGTGTCAAGAGAAATGCCATCTCAACTAAACATGATTGCAACTGGTGGTGTTGAGATAGATGGCAACGAGTTAACTTGGGATATTGGGCACATTTCTGCTGGAGAAACCAAGACAATTTCATTGTCAGGTACTATTCACATCGATGGAATTAAACCAGTTAAGGCAGGTGTTGCTAAAGCAACTTACAAAGCCGATGCAACGCTCTCTACTCTTGCTTTCAGAGAACTAGACGCATTCTGTAGAGGGTTCGCATACATCAACTCAGTTGAGGCAGAAAGGCCAGATAACTGGGAATGTAAGACAATCTTCGAAAACCGTTCATCTTTCACAGTTGACTTAGTTAAGTTGCAGGTAAGAATGAAAGGAAATGAAGATCTATTGTTCGATATTGCTGATGTTGCTGAAGATGTATTGCCTGACTCCAGGTGGGAATCAGATTCAGTTACTGTTGAAAGTAATGGAAAGCCAGACTTTACTTGGGACTTGGGATACACGGTATTGCCAAGGGCTTCACACAGTACAGAAGGTAGTTTAGAATTGCAACCTTCGACTTTCGAAGTTCTAGATGCAAGCGTCAAGAAGACGTACAGCAAGACTATCTTGCCATCATACAGAAGGCATGATTTGATGGCAACAATCACGATTAAGAATAATGGCTCATCTCCAATAAACCTACTAAGATTGACTGATGATATCCCTGGATTATTTGATGCACCTGCAGTTGAAGATATTTCAGTCAAGTCGGGTAATTCTGATGTGACAGAAGACCAGTTCAAAGCAGAGGTTTCTCACGGAGTTACAATCGAGAAAGAGATGCGAAGCCCAGATGGTGCAGGTCATACGCTGACAATGACTGTAGGTACATCTCGTCCGATTGGCTTAGCTCCAGGAAAGAGTTTGACTATCACCTATCCATTAGTTTCACCAGATCCAAGTCCTGGCAATGAAGCAGTAGCGGGTCCTGTTCGCTGTGAATTCAGTGCAGAGAGATTAGGTCCGGTTTGTTCACGTGATGTTGAAGAAGTTCCAGTGCTCAAGGTTAGACACCATCGCAGAAACTTCTCTGCTGGAAAGTCCGTTATGCCGATGGGCGGAAAGGGTCGATACGAAGTGCTGATTCTATTCGAAAACAATGGTGACACAGCATTACAAGATGTATGTATCAATGATATCCTACCTTCCAACTTTGATCTAAAGGATTGGTCTGTAAGAGGTGCTGAACGTAAGGACAGAACCGCAGATGTCAAACTTGAATCTTCTGAATCCGAAACCGGTACTTCCAATGTATGGTCTATTCCAGTTGTTGAGAAGAACGAACGTCTGGAAGTTTCTTTCGAGATTAAGGGCGACGGCGAAGTAGATGCAGAAGTACTCAACCAATTCCATGGTGTGACATTCGGAGATGAAGTCGAAGATGACATGCCTGACAGCTCAACTTCTAGTGAAGCATCTACAGAATCTTCTGATGAATCAACAGAATCTGGCGACGAACCAGGAGCAGGTTACAAGTGGAGAGAAGATGTTCTTCTTCGTGTAATGTCGGAACATGGAATCGATGAATCAATGCGTGATGAATTTGTACGCCATGCGGTTAAATTCGATGATGACGACAATTTGTATCTGAAGAAGGCAGAGATTATGGCAGCAGCAGCTGCATGGGAATCCTCATCTGAAGAAACGGCTGATGAAGAGCCTGCTGAAGATGAAACAACGGAAGAAGCATCTGAAGAAGAAGCATCTGAAGAAGCACCTGCAGAAGAAGAAACTGCAGAAGAAGAAACTGCAGAAGAAGAAACTGCTGAAGCTACCAAAGATTGTCCAATCTGTAGTTCATCCTGTCCTGCAGATGCAGCTACTTGCAAATCTTGTGGATTCGCCTTCTTCTGATTAGAGTGGGAATTCCCAACGTGGCCAAACATGGTTTTTAGTATCGTTAGATACTATCACTATCACAACTCTAGGGAATGTGCGAAGCATATTTTCAAGATCAGGTATAGCAGGAGGTATTACTCCAACCCTCATGTCAACAGCAAGCCAAGCATCTGGGTATTGCCTTAGCCAAGCATCTACTTCGGCCATTATTCCTTCAGGTGGAACTCCTGCTCTAACGCTGGCTAAATATCCCCAGTCTCCAGGTATGGCACGTTCTGAATCTGAAAATAAGAAGATCCTATTCTTCTTTGGAATTTTAGACGTGTAAGTTAGAGCATTAGCCTCAGTAACTACACAAGGTGAACCTCGCATAGGCATTGGTTGCGAATGTTGCCATGTCATTTCGTCGTCGTCCATGCAGTTCGAGTAAGGGTTACTGGTTTGAGGTCTTCGCCCTGGTGACCAAATGTGTGACAACGTTCAAGCGATGGGCTATGCCCCACATGGGCATGAGCGGACAGTCTGCGCCACCTCCGACCCCTCCTGGCGGTTCAATGATGTTCATGCTACTCTTCATGATTGTAATGACATTCATGCTAATGTCTTCGGACATTAGAACCAGTATGGGCTCTTATGCACATCCATTCCTTCATCCTTGGCTACCTGATGAGAAATGGTTCATCGTCACAGTTCTAATCTTAGGTTCTATCTCGATGTTTGTCAATACAGCATTACGTAATGTGTTCATGGATCCTATTGCGCAAGCACATATCGCTCATAGGCAGAGTCAAGTTAGAAAAATGATGAATGAAGCTCGAGTTGGTCGTGACCCAATTTTAATGGAAAAGGCACAGACACTTCAACAGCACATGATGCCTGAACAAATGAGTGTTCAGATGGGTGCTATGAAACCAATGATGTTCACTATGTTCTTCATCATTGCAATTTTCGCATGGATGGGCAATACAGTTGATGCTTTCAGAGTTGACTATGTATCTCTACCATGGTCTCCTGAATGGAATCTTGAAACTGGAACATTCTTGTTCTTCCCTGCATGGATTGCTGCTTATATCTGCATGTCGGCGCCTCTTGGAAGAGTAGTAGATCGCCACATCAAGGTTTTCAGATACAGAACTCACCCTATTGTTGTCCAAGGTGAAAGGCTCAAGGAACCTCTTTTGCACTTAGTCAGTGCCCCGAAGTCAGCCAAGGGTTCTCAAGCAACTTCTCGCCGTCGCCGTTCTGAACAAAGAAGAAGTGGCCCTAGAAAGAAAGTCGAAGTTACAAATGATGAACCGGTAAAAGCAGCGTCGAAAAAGGGTAGAAAGAATTCTTGCCCTCAGTGTGGGGGTACTATGATTGAAAGAGATGGTCCAAACACTAATATCTGCAAGATATGCCGTCATGAGTGGCGGTGAGAAGTTGGTTAGAATCACAATTTCAGGCCATCCTGGTAGTGGAACTAGCACTCTTGTTTCATCTATTTGCGAAGCAAAAGGTTGGTCATCGCTTAATGGCGGCGATATCTTCCGCGAAGAGGCGAAAAACAGGAATCTTTCACTTAGTGAATTTGGCAAAATGTGTGCTGATGACCAATCCGTAGACCGTTCTTTAGATGATATTCTGAAAACCAGAATGTCAGATCAGGAAGGACCTGAAGTAATGGAAAGCCGTTTGTGTGGCTGGTGGGCGCATATATTGGAGTTAGACTGCATTCGTCTTTGGTTAGATGTTAACGAGATAGTTAGGGCAAACAGAGTTGTTTCTAGAGAAGACATCTCCATCGAATTAGCATTGTCCAATAATCGTAAACGTAGCGAAATCGACCTTGCAAGGTTTCAGGAGATGTATGGTCTCAACCCAGAAGATAAGACCCCATACACTCATGTCATCGATGCTTCTGCCCTCACCAGAGAAGGAGTCCTAGAGGCCGCTTTGAAAATACTGGAGGGAATTGAATGATTATCCTTGACAATGAAGCACAAACCTCTCCTAGTCACGGCTGTAAGCCTGAAGAACGTAGTGTTGAACAACTATTCGAATCAGGATTTATCCTTCTCGATAAAGCACCAGGCCCCTCCTCACACCAAGTCAGTGCATGGGCTAGAGATATGATGGGTCTTGAGAAACTTGGTCACGGTGGAACATTGGATCCATTTGCAACAGGAGTCTTACCTTTGTTAGCCGGGAAGGCAATGCGTCTTACTGGTAGAATACTAACTCATGACAAATCATACTTGGCGATTCTTAAGATTGGTAGAGAAATTGAACTTCCTGAATTAGAAGAAAACATGGCCAAGTTAACTGGTAAAGTCTACAATGTCCCTCCTGAAATTTCTGCAGTTAAAGTCCAAGTTAGAACAAGACGAATTTCAAGATTCGAAATTTTGGACTTTGATGGAACTAATGCTTTGACACATATTGAATGTGAAGCAGGAACTTATGTTCGAACTATGGCTCGTGACTTAGGACTACTTCTTGATGCTCCTGTTGAGTTGAAGGAACTAAGGCGCCCATCTTCAGGAGAATTCTCCCTCAAACAGTCCGTAACTATGCAACAACTTGCTGATGCGCATTGGTTGTGGAAAGAGAAAGGAGATTCAGATGCAATAAATCGAATCCTCCACCCTCTGGAAGATATGTTGTCTGATGTCCCTCGTATTGTTATCAAGGATGGTGCAGCAGCCGCATTATCTCATGGTGCCCCTTTACTTAGACCAGGCGTAGTTAGTATTCCTGAAGATCTTGGTGTTGGAAGCGAAGTATTACTGGTTACAATAAAGGGAGAAGCAGTTGCATTAGCTAACTTAGTCCAACCTAGTAAGGTGATTCCTGAGATGACTCAGGGTGAAGTTGCAAAGCCTAACTGTGTGTTGATGAAAGAGGATACTTATCCTCGCAGCTGGAAGAAATAATCTTCAAGCTTCAACATACTCTTCATATACCCATTCTTCTGTTTCAATTCTAATTTTCAATTCACTCATGTGTTCCACACTCGACTTCGTCACCTAATGGCGAAGAGCCCCCACAGCCCATGCGAAGTAACCAATTCTGATTACTTCCGCATATGAAGATTCACCCACTTTTTGCGGTTATCCGTCAAACAGGGTGCTTTTGCAGGCATCATTCGAGTTTACGAATTTTGGCCGGAGCAAGCATACCAAATACAGTTAGAATCAGAATAAGTGCACCGCCTGAAATTATGTAAACAGACATTTGCCCGAATTCGGAATTAGTATCTTCTCCCGAACTAGTATCTTCTTCTAGAGGTGCTCCTATTGAAACTACAGTTGTTTCCACGTTATTTGTTTCATCCACTTCATCAATACTTGTTCCTAAATCCACTTCTGCTTCAATGAGTAAACTATCATCATCTTCAGGCGCTTGCATATCACATGAGACCGAACCCAGTTGACCTGGAGTCAGCATTTGAATAACACCGGAACCAAATGTTCGCCCATCAGCGGAACATCTTACTGAAACTAATGTTGCGGTGACTTGCCCTGAGTTTCTCACGAATACCCTAACTTCGAAAATTTCCCCAGCAGGAATTAAATCATCAACCCTAATTTCTTCGATAAATAGTTCTGCTAAAGCTCTAACTTCCAAGTCAAGTATTCTTTCTGTGCAACTAGTTTGATCACAAGCAGTGATTAGTATAGAAGTAAAACCAGGGGTTGGTGCATCAACAATAACCACTCTTTCATCCATATCAATTGTAGCCCAAGAACGATTAGTAGTTACGGTTAAGTCTTGGATGAATGAATCCGAATCAGATAGTGAAAACGGAACTTGATGTGCATAACCATGTTCTACCGGAACAACAGATGGGAATTCGTCTAATACTGGCTTATCATCGATATTTTCTACAGTTATCGTAGATACTTCCCTCCAATAGTTACCAGCAGTATCTGTTACAGTTGTCGTTATTTGGGCAACCCCTGACGCATCTTGTATTAATTTCAAACGAACCTGTCCTTCTGTTAGGTCTACTTCGACAACACCTGGATTAGTGTTTTCAAATTCAACAATTAGATCATCAACATCAGTTCTGTCATCGCTGCATCTAGAAAGAAGTGGTAGTATTAGCCCCCCTCCGTCTTCTTGGAGATCGTGTGAACCAAGTAATCCGCAAACGGGGTCTTCATCATATTCTATTGAATATGCTCCCGTGATTTCAACCTCGTGTATCAATAAATTAAGTGATGCAGGTGCACCATCATTATCCCAATTATACCATGCTTTGATGATGATGTCCAAATCCGTATCTGCTTGAGTCATGGTATGCCCTATTGGAATCTGTAAGTCAAATGGTCCGATATCTGTTCCTCCATTATTAGCAATAGTTTGCCCATTTACTACGACTGTCCACCTAGTAAAGTTCTCAGACATAGCCTCACTATCTCCTGCGATGCTTCCTGTGATTCTTATTTGTGGGTCGTTAATGTCTATCCATGCTCGGCTCAAACATGTATCTGTAATTGTAAATCTTAGTTGTAAATCAGATGATGCAGCAGGAATGAGTCCGGATTTGGTTGTGACCCAAGCGCCTTGGTTATTGACATACTCTATGTCTACAGTACCGTTTGAATCATCGTGGTCTAAGTGTATCCTTCCCCAAGTTTGACCGGCAGGTTTTGCAATAGAATCTGTTGTCCAAGTGCCTCCATTAGAACTTAATCCACAAGGAGCTGTTGAAACGGATGAAAGTTCTCCTGATGTGATGTCAAAATCAATAATTGGCCATTCAGTAAATTGGTTTATAGAAGATGCTGTAACTCTTTCAGCACCATACCAAGGCGTTCTCATTGTTATTTTGAGGCCTACAGCGTCCACCTGCAATTGTGAATCGTCAGTTCCTCCATTAGATACGTAATCTAGGTTGATATCAATATTTGACAACTCGTCCCATGTCCAATTGTTATCATCAAATATTTCTACAGACCATCCGTTTGTCATGTAGTATAGTCCGCCTTGCGTATTACTCCAAGTTTTCACCAAATCATGTATTCCATTGTTCACTACTGAGAATCTTGCCTTATCCTGAGTTAATGGATCTGGAATGTTGAAATGGACAATAAGTTCTACACTTTCGATGGTATTTTCACCAAATGATGAAACATCGAATCCAGACAATGTAATGTCTGGCCCAGTTGACCAGCTGTATGCTCCATCTGGTGTCCCTATTGATGCGTTTGAATTAGTGGGGGTTGTACTAGACCAAATCATCTGGTCATCTAGATGCTCAGGAAGATTGATTCCAAGAGTCATATGATTATCTGCTATCATCCCCATGACATAATCTGCATCATCTGGTCTGTCTTCGGCAGTAAAAGCCAGGTGCCTATTGAATTCCCAATCATCTGAAACCTGCATTGTTCCTTGAGGGAACATTTCGACTTCTGATGTTGAATGTACGCTTCTTGCTTCGGCCATGGTCACAGGCATGATTATCAAAATCAGAACTAGGATTGCATAGCGGCGCATAGTTAGACCTCATACGCAATGGAACTTGAATAGAACGGTGATAAGTGTCACTTGAGTGAACGGAATGAGATATATACGGCTTTCCGGTGGACGAAAATAACCGATGGCTGTGATGGTGTAGCGGTTAGCACGGTAGGTTGTGGTCCTGCCAGCCCGGGTTCAAGTCCCGGTCACGGCCCCATAGTTCATTTTTCGTTGATTTTTATTATTGACCAAAACGGCACATAGCGGTTGCTTAGTCTACGAAACTTCATAACTGCGTCAGCGTCCCTGATAACTGGATGGGATGCATATGGTAGAGCGTGAGCAAGTTGACTTGACAAGGAATTTCCTTGTATCATTAATGGAGGAGCAATTAGATATTCAGCAGCATGTTATGGTTGATGTTACAAATCAACCAATCGTTTACAATGGTGATACATTGAGACATATGGCTGCTAGAATTGTTGAAGAGGCTACAGTTGTTTCAACTAAAGGTATGGCCGAGGATGTGCTTTTACGAGCAGGAATTGATACCAGTGAGCCCGCAGAACCTCAAGTAAAGTCTGGACATCTCAAACATGTTGGCAAGAGAGCTCGTAAGGTGGTTCGAAAGGAAAGGAAAGTCAAGAGGCGAAAAGCAGTGCGTAGAGCCAGTTCTAGGCCTGCAGTGGGAAGAGAAAACCAGCCTCGTAAACTGGCGAGAAAGATTGCTCGATGAAACCGAACACAAAAAAGCAAAACCATCCCCCGATAGGTCAGGGATAAGTTATGGACATTGCAAATCCTAGCGAAGAGCATCAAATGCTACGTGAGATGGTTCGCGATTTCGTTAATGAAAACGTCGAGCCACAAGCATTAGAATTCGACCGAGATGAGAAATTCAATTTGGATTTACTTAGGTCTATGGGAGAGTTAGGTCTTCTGGGAATAACTGCTAGTGAGGAGTACGGAGGCTCAGGTCTAGATGCTGTCGCTACAGTAATCGTTCATGAGGAGTTATCTACAAGCGATCCTGGTTTTGCTCTTGCTTACCTAGCTCATTCAATGTTATTTGTAAACAACCTGGAATTCAACGGAAGCGACGAACAGCGCTCTCGTATTCTTCCAAAGATGTGCTCTGGTGAATGGATTGGTGCTATGGCAATGAGTGAGCCAGATGCTGGAACAGATGTTCTTGGATTGTCAACTACTGCAAAGCAGCGTGAAGATGGTTCATGGGTAATTAACGGAAGAAAAATGTGGATTACTAACGGTTGTATCGATGATGAAGGAACACCTGCAGATGTCGTTTGGGTATATGCTCGAACCGGAACTAATTCGAAAGGCCGTGCTGAATTATCTACATTCTTGGTAGAGAATGGAATGCCAGGATATAGTGTTGGGCAGAAGATTATCGATAAGACCGGAATGCGTGCATCAAATACTGCAGAATTAGTGTTCGAAGATTGTATAGTTCCTGCATCAAATTTAGTTGGTGAAGTTGGTGATTCAATGATTCACATGATGCGCAATCTAGAGATTGAGCGCCTTACACTTGCTGCAATGTCATTAGGAATTGCTCGTCGCTCACTCCATGAGATGAATAAATACGCAACTGAACGTGAAGCGTTTGGTAGTAAAATTCGAGATTTTGGCCAAATGCAGAGATACATCGGCGAATCATGGGCTAAGTACAGAGCTATGCGCTCTTACATTTATGAAACAGCGAATAATATGGGACTCGATAATGCTGGTCAGAGATTAGATTCCGATGGTGTAAAATTATTCGCTACAACTGCGGCTAAGGAGATAGCAGATGCTGCAATGCAAGTAATGGGTGGCTACGGATACGTAGCCGAGTATGTGGTTGAACGCTTGTGGAGAGATTCCAAACTTCTAGAAATCGGTGGTGGGACAATTGAATCCCATCAGAAGAATATTACAAGGGATCTTTCCAAGTCTCCAGAAGCAATCAACGACTAATCAATGTGCTCTCCGCTAATTGATTGACTAGTTACTTTGAACACTTCGACTTAATTTCCTCACTCTACTATTTAGGTGAAGAGAATTGGGGTGGATTTATTCAGGCCTGAATCTCAGTTTTCAGAATGATAGAAGATGACAAAATGACGACTTTTCAATCACTTGGTCTAACCGATACACTGCTTAGAGCAGTTGAATCAGAGGGATATGAATCTCCTACACCAGTTCAGGAGCAATCTATACCTCCGCTATTGGCGGGCAGAGATGTTCTTGGTGTTGCACAAACAGGAACTGGAAAAACAGCAGCATTTACCTTGCCTGTTTTACAGATAATGGGCAGGAATAAACCACGTGGTAAGCGCCACATTAGGGCCTTGATACTTTCTCCAACTAGGGAACTCGCTGCGCAAATAGATGAACGTTTAGGTGCTTACAGTGAACATATGGATGTAAGACACCGCGTTATTTTTGGAGGAGTTAACCAAAATCCTCAAGTTCGTGCTCTTCAGAGAGGTTTGGATGTATTAGTTGCAACGCCTGGGCGCCTGTTAGATTTAGTCGGTCAAGGACACATTGATCTTTCACGAATAGAGTTCTTCGTACTTGATGAAGCAGATAGAATGCTCGATATGGGTTTCATCAATGATATCAAAAAGGTACTGAAACTCTTGCCTAATCGTCGACAAAATCTACTTTTCAGCGCTACTATGCCAAAGTCAATCGCCACTCTTGCAGGTTCATTCTTGAATGATGCAGTGATGGTTGATGTAAGCCCTAAAGAGATGACTGTGAACCGCATTCAGCAGAAGATAATGTTCGTTAGAAAGGCGGACAAACGTCGCTTGATTGTTAAATTGATTAAGGAACAGAAGGTAAAATGTGGAATTGTATTTACTCGCACAAAGCATGGAGCCAATCGTTTGGTCAAGCAATTAGATCAAAGTCATATTTCTGCGGCAGCAATTCATGGAAACAAAAGTCAAGGTGCCAGAACTAAGGCTCTTGCTGGCTTCAAAAATGGTTCAATTCCAATACTTGTTGCAACAGATATTGCAAGTCGAGGAATAGATGTTGAAGGTATTACTCATGTATTCAATTATGACCTTCCAAACATTCCAGAAAGTTATGTTCACAGAATTGGAAGAACAGCTAGAGCAGGACGTAGCGGAGTGGCATACGCTTTCTGTGACGATTCAGAAAGTGGATATCTTGTTGGAATTCAAAATCTGATAGGTATGGAAATACCAGTTGAAACTCAAAACCCATTCCACTTCGAAGGCGCAATTCCAAAACCTGGCCAAAAGGCCGGGGAAATGAAAAAGAAGTCTTCACAAAAAAATAAATCCAACGATGGCAAGCCAAGGCAACACGGTTACAAAGGGCCAAGGAGGAGTAATTCTAACAATAACAACCGTGGACAAAGAAGGAAGCCAAAAGATGGCAAACCTAACAATAGCAATCGAGGTCAAAACAAGAAGAGTCAGAGTCAAGGTTCTGATTCAAACCGTTCTAGAAACAACCGTAACAATCGAAGTCGTAGCAACGATAATTCGGGAAATAATCGTCGCCATGGCGGTCATCGACGTTGACCAGAACGTGTATTCACACCTGTTGCCAATCAGTTCCGTTCCACCACAAGGTGGTACCATTATCCATGGTTCTCCAGGTGTTTCCAGTTTCATCAGTCCATTGTTGAACTACTGCGGGTTCAGCAACGACTGTGGCAGTAGCAACTGGCTGCGGTGTTGCAACTGGTTGTGCTTCGATATGAGTGGGTTGGAAGGGTTTGAACTGACCGGGCATTAATTGATCAGAGAAGTCGTTAGAACTTTCAGCTGCTATTCCTCCATCTCCTTTCCTCATGAACATAATTCCTCCAACTGCAATTGCAATTACAACTGCAATTATTACAATAATCAAAGTCATATTACTTTCATCATCTTCACCAGCAGCGGCTTTCTCTGCTGCAAGTTGAGCATTATCTCCTACACCGTCTCCATCAGTATCTAGTGTCTCAGAGTCATCGTTAGGGAATGCATCAGCATTGTCCCCCACACCATCGGAATCTGAATCCATTGACTCATTAGAATCATTAGGGAATACATCTGAATTATCTCCAACACCATCCATGTCGGAATCCATGGTTTCGCTAGCATCGTTTGGTAATGCATCGGAGTTATCGCCCACGCCATCCATATCTGTGTCGAGAGTTTCAGTAGCGTCGTTAGGGAATGCGTCGGAATTATCTCCCACTCCATCCATGTCTGAATCTACAGTTTCGTTAGCATCTGTTGGGAATGCATCAGCATTGTCGCCTACACCATCCATGTCGGAATCAAGAGTTTCGGTAGCGTCGCTAGGGAATGCATCTCCATTGTCACCAACTCCATCCATATCGGAATCAAGAGTTTCGTTAGCATCTGTCGGGAATGCATCTGCATTATCTCCTACTCCATCAGAGTCGGAATCAGTATCTTCGTTAGGGTCAGTAGGGAACGCATCTGCATTATCTCCTACTCCGTCAAAATCTGAATCAGTGTCTTCACTAGAATCGTTAGGGAACGCATCAGCATTGTCACCAACTCCATCCCCATCAGAATCTAATGTCTCACTTGCATCATTAGGGAATGCATCTCCATTGTCTCCTACTCCATCCATGTCAGAATCCATTGTCTCGCTTGGATCGCTAGGGAATGCATCTGCATTGTCACCTACTCCATCCATGTCTGTATCCAATGTTTCGCTTGGATCGCTAGGGAATGCATCAGTATTGTCACCAACACCATCCATGTCCGTATCCATAGTTTCGCTTGCATCGTTAGGGAATGCATCCGCATTATCGCCCACACCATCAGAATCAGAATCAGTATCTTCACTAGAATCGTTAGGGAATGCATCATCTCCATCCAATGTGCCATCACCGTCACTATCGATGTCGATGATATCTGCAGAGTCAATAGCTTCAACAGTAGTGCCGAATTCATTTCCATCGTGAGGGGTCACCTTCACAGTCCATATTTCACCTACTGATGTTGAAGACGACGGTATGGAGGAAGCATCATTGAAAGATGATCTTACCACATCGTTAACGTACCAGCGGATTTGTGTTGTACCTTCAGAATCTCCATCGTCATCAGAATAAGTGTATGAAAGTGTTAATGATTGGTCAACCTCAACATTACCATTAGGTGTTATCAAGACATTTGATGCAACAGGCGGTGTGTTAGATGGTGGTGCTGCACCTTCAGTAGAAGTCCATGAAGTGGTTCCCCAATTATCACCAGAATTCTGATTATTTCCGTTAGCATACAGTACAGCCAAATCAAATGTTACATCTCCTGTTCCAACAGCAGGAGCAGTCCAATCTGCAGTCCATGAGCGCTGATTATCCGAACTTTGTGTTAACTCACCATTTACTTGTTTGACGAATCCTCCAAGATTCGACCAACTTCCTGCAGATGCAACAAGGTTGAATCCGCCTTGCCCACTAGCTGACATACCGCTTCCAGTCCAAGATAGGGAGTATGTTGCACCTGGTGTGTAAGATGATGGATTCCCGTTCATTGTCGGCATTATCATTGCATCAGTATTGTGACAGAAACAGCCCTGCCCTGTTGCAACACCTGTCTTACCGGAGGAATTGGCATCTGCTAGGTTTAATCCAGAAACAGCCAGCAGAATTAGGCTTATTGCAAGTGCTCGAGAAATGTTAGACATACTTCTTGTCGTTATCCTTATTTCTTTTCAGTATTTTGGTGTAAGGATTATACAAATTTTGTCGAGAGGGATAGTCCTGGTCGGAATCGAACCGACGTCCCCGGGACCAAAACCCGAGATGATGGACCACTACACTACAGGACTGTGGTAGTCGGGCCGTAGCCAATTCACTTCAAGTGCGTTTCGCCTAT
>MDSV01167796.1_pt1 | contig 13988 bp, 7 predicted proteins | sample 810851 | NCBI WGS metagenome assembly MDSV01 (sample SAMN05326640, study PRJNA326480) | marine metagenome | isolation source: seawater | place: Atlantic Ocean: North East | collected 2012 | reverse complement strand
TGAGCCTGAACCAATTGTTGAGCCTGAACCAATTGTTGAGCCTGAACCAATTGTTGAGCCTGAACCAATTGTTGAGCCTGACGCAAATGATTCTCAGTTAGCAGTACCATCAGATGAAGATCCTCGTACTTTATTACGCTGCGCCCCTCAAGAGCTGACAGGGGAGTGGAACTCGGAAAAATGGGATTACTGGCTACAGACAGCTCGTGAGGCAGAAGTGTTGGCACAGGACGAGCTGGCACTTGCCCGTCAAGGTACGATGGTAGGTCAATGTAATGGCACAGCCACTTTTTTGACCAGTGTCGATAGTAGACATTTACAAGCGACTTTCCAGCAGTTAGCTGCTAAGCTGCAGCAACAGTTCACAAGTGCAGAGATTGATTTAAAAATTGATAGTAGTATTATGCAAAGCGATGACAAAACACCAGAGCGTCGCCAGAAAAAACGTTTGGAGCAAGCCAAAACGGTTGCTGAGATGAAGTTGCGACATACACCCGTCATGCAATATTTGACTGAGCGCGGTGAAGGAAAAATGGGTAAGGTACAGCTATATTAAGTTTCAAAAAAAGCTGTTATTAACATCATTTAAAAATATAGATATGTTTTAGCAATGGTTTTATATAAAATATCAAGGTGATATTGTGCTATCGCCTTGATATTTTTTTGTTTTTTTTTGAATAAGCAATTTGCCTTCTTAAAAAATGAAAAATATTTAATAACGATAATATAAATTAATATTCGTTATAATGGTTAAGTTATATTAAAAACTGAAATGAAGTTTAGGTGAGAATATGTTGGATAATTTACGCGGTATGGCTGTGTTCGCCAGTGTGGTCGGACACGGCTCTTTTAGTGGTTCTGCTCGCGAGCTTGGTATTACTACTAGTGCAGTCAGTCAGCAAATTCGTTCACTAGAGAATGAGCTTGGCGTTGTGCTATTGCATCGCTCGACTCGTAAGCTCAGCTTAACGGAAGCTGGTGAGAGCTTTTATGAGTCGGCAAAAGATGTGGTCAGCGCGGCTGAGCAAGGTCGAATCAAAGTTAATCAATTGCGTGATGAGCTAGCAGGTAGTCTACGGGTGTCGACGACGCCTGAGCTTGGCGTAAATCATATATTGCCAGCGCTTTCTACATGGATGGCTGCGCATGATGATCTGAGTGTCACTTATCTCGCAGACAATCATTATATCGATATGATTGATGAACGTATCGACATCGCGATTCGCATGAGTCCATCGATTAATGACTCGAGTCTAAGTAGCTATCCGCTCACCGATGTGCGCCAGTTACTCGTGGCTTCACCCCAATATCTGCGTCAGCATCCTAAGATTAATACACCAAAAGATTTGGCTGATCATCAATTAATTTGTATTGAAATCATGAAAGATGCCAATCAGATTGATATGATTCAGACAGAGACCAACAAAAAAACGCGTGTAAAAATGAACTCACGTATCTACACCAACAATGTCTTCATGGCGACAACCTTAGCTAAAGAAGGTCATGGCTTGGTGAGAATGATGGAAATGGACATCAAAAAAGAGCTTGAGAGTGGAGAGTTGGTAGAGGTATTGACTGGTTATCAGTTGCCGAGCTTTGTACTATATGCCGTTACCTTAAACCGCGACCAACAACCAGCTAAAATCACTCGTTGCCTAGAAGTACTGAAGAAATATTTTCATGCCAACTAAGTGTTATGCAGACTAAATATTGGTTGTTTCAATAATCGGTCAGCAAAAAGCCTATGGATAGAGTTGTCCATAGGCTTTTTTATTACATGCTACATATTCAAGCAAGCTTTAGAATGTTGGCTTTAATAAGTTGATCAAGCGTTCAGCGACTTGTGTGCTTTCATCACGGCTCATATTGAGCGGCGGTAGCAAACGTACCACATGGCCACCTGTCACATTGATGATAAGTTTTTGCTCGTCACGGGCACGATCTACCAATTGGCTACAATCCATGTCTTCAGGTAGCGCAATACCAATCATCATACCGGCACCGCGGCTACTTACGCCGTGTTGTCCTAGTGCATTGACGAGACTTTCTCGGATAAACAATCCTTCCGTCACCGCATTCTCCATGATGTCGCTATTTGCAAGTACATCGTACACGCTATGTACCACGCGACTGGCTAATGGCGTACCACCGTAAGTAGAGCCATGACTCCCTGCACCAAATAATCCATTGGCACGCCCACGTACCATACAAGCGCCGACTGGAAATCCATTTCCCAAGCCTTTGGCAGTGGTTAATACATCAGGGCGCGCATTGCTATGCTGATAGGCAAAATACTTGCCAGTACGACCATTACCGGTTTGCACCTCATCAAGCATGAATAACCAGTTATGAGCATCACACTCTGCTTGTAGCTCTTCTAAATAGGTAAAGCCATTGGCCGCAGTATTAAGACCACCTTCACCTTGGATCGGCTCTACAAAAATGGCGCAGATGTCCTCATGGTCTAACGCCGCTTGCTTTATCGCGGCAATGTCACCAAATGGCACACGGATAAAGTCGTCATCTAGCGTATAAAACCCTTCGCGGGCTTTTGGGTTAGCAGTGGCCGATAGTGATAGTAATGTACGGCCGTGGAATGACTGCTCCATCACGATGACTTTTGGGCGTGCAAAGCCTTGTTGCGACGCATACAGGCGTGCAAGCTTTAGTGCCGCTTCATTTGCTTCAGCGCCACTATTGGCAAAAAACACACTATCCATTTGAGCTGACGTACATAGTTTCTCTCCTGCGCGCTCTTGCCAGTCGATACCGAACAGATTGCTGGTATGAACCAAGGTCGCTGCCTGCTGTTGAATAGCGTCGGTCACTTGTGGATGGCAATGTCCTAATCCACATACCGCGATACCAGTTAAGGCATCTAAGTATGGCGTATCGTCTTTTGTATAGAGCCAACTGCCTGCACCGCGGGTAAAGCTGATCGGTTGACGATTATAAGTGGGCATTAGGTAAGTAGCAGACATGTAAAACATCCTTGGTATAATAAATTGAGTAAAGAGGTAGGTTATAGCTCGTCAGAAAAAGGTGTGGTTTCTGCAGGTAACGTGTATTTTTCATTTGCCCAAGCACCTAAGTCGATCAGCTTACAGCGACCACTACAAAATGGCTTATATTTGTTGTCTTGCCAAGCAGTTTGAGTGCCACAACGTGGGCAAGGGTAGGTTTTGGGTGCAGTGTTGGTATTAGAGTCAGTCATAATAAAGGTGGGAGTATCCTTGATGTTATTAGTATCATTTGCGCACGATAGTTATTTATTATCATATAAATTGTGATGAATTGAGGAGTACTAGTTGTCGGTATATTACTATTCAATTAGATTGGCTATATAATAGCATGGGGCAGAATAATGACAAAAGACAAATGCTTTAAGGATAGTAGATGATAGACAATATCGAGTTCACACATCAGCAAGCGCGTGCCTTTCAACCACAACGACTCTCCGCACCGCGCGACTTTATGATTCCAAAAATCATCAGTGATAATAAAGACGAAAAGCCGTTAATCTTGGAGATTGGAGCAGGGAAGGGCAAGCATGCACTTAGCTTTGCCCTGCAAAATCCTGATAAGCATTTGATCGCCATTGAGCGCACACGCAATAAGTTTGATGCTTTCTCAAGGCTGGCTACACTGCAAGATCTACCAAACCTAGATGCGATCCATGCAGATGCGATTGCTTGGACGGTGCATGCGCTAAAACCCAATAGTGTGGCTAAAATATTTATTCTTTATCCCAATCCTGAACAGCATAATCCCAATCAGCAATGGCTAAATATGCCCTTTTTTGAGTTTCTACTATCTCGCTTGCAAGTAGGGGGAGAGATAATACTGGCCACCAATATTCAATCCTATATGGACAATGCAGAGCATCAAGCAGCTAAGCTTTGGTGCCTACCAAATACTCGCTACCGAGTGCCTGTCGACAGCCAGCGTACGCATTTTGAAGTGAAGTACCTAGCGCGGCAAGAGGTATGCTGGGAGTTAAGCATCCGTAAGCCAAAATGGTATAAAACCCGGTTTGATAATTGGCAAGCTTAATAATAGACGAAAAATAGCCTAAGTAATAAAAAATTAAGTAATAAAAAATATAGTTAAAAGTGTGTCATTACAATATTACAATATAATGCGAAAATTAAATATAAAATAGCCTAAGCAGAAAATATAAATAAAAAAATCCTTCACTAAAAGACAGCCAAAATTTTGCACTACTAAAAACTATAAATAAGGTTTGACCAAGGTACTAGGGTTGGTATGTGCGTCAAGCACTGTTAAAAAAGTATATGCACCAATAAATTTGCGGCTAATAAACATGAATTCTTTTGGAGGAAGGTTAAATTCAAAAGATTGCATCGCACGAGTAGCTTTAGTGGATAAGCGTGAATGCAATTTGCTATTGGCCCAAATATAGCGATTTTGCTCATCCAAACAATCTGTAGGGATGTCATCATTTTTCTCAGGATCACTGAATGGCTCGGTAGCCAATAGGAACAATGAGGCAATATCAGAGCGTACTTTATCACTCATACTATCGAAGAAATCATAACCCGTCATCGCTAGAATCATCGCCTGATGGTTGTGGTGATATCCTGCCCTCAATAGTCCACGGGCAATCGTAAGCAAATTACTGTCAAATTGGCGAATAGCACCAAAATCTAGCAAAACAAGTTTATCCATATCATCTGTACTTTCACTAACTCGAACTAAATAGTTACCAAAATTAGGGTCCGTCTGCATTTCACCCCAGACAAAAATCTCTTGCATCATAATTTCGATGGCAGCTTGACCAATTGCACTGCGGCGCTCGTGAGGCAATAGCTGTAGTGCTTCAGACACGACAGTGATACCTGGCTCATATGACATACATAGCAGACGTTTTTTTGAGTAATTACGATTAATTTTAGGCACGATATAACGTGGATCATTGCTTAGACGATCGTAGAAACGCTCTGTTGTTGCTGCTTCTGCTTCATAATCGACTTCATGGTGGAGTAGGTCCCGTATTTCCTCAAACCAAGCATCGAGCGCGCGCGTTTGGGGGACGATGTTACTTACCTTTAGTAGTCGCTTAAATAGGGCAAGATCAGAGTTGATGGCATCGGCCACCCCCGGATACTGAATTTTCAACACGACTTGTTCACCAGTTGCTAATACTGTCGCCCGATGGACTTGGGCAAGAGAAGCCGTTCCAATAGGAACAGGGTCAACATCGAGCTCATTTAGTTTTTCACCCAATAGCTGGCGCAATGTTTGCTCAATTGTCGGCCAGGTAAGCGTCGCCGTATCATCATTGAGCGTTTGCAAGGCACGCGTAATCTCTGGTGGCAATATATGTTCACCATAGATGGCTAGCATTTGACCAATTTTGACAACTGAACCTTTCAATTTACCAAGCTCTGATGCCAGATAACTCGCTTGAGCTTCCATAAATGCTTGGTTACGTGCGGTCCGTGCTTCTTTATTCAAAAACATGCCAGACACACTATTACCCGCCCAACGACGACCAATATTTAAGGAGGTTTTAGCAATCGACATGCGGCGATCAAACCCTGAGGTTTTTAGACTATCGATTGATTGCTTATTGTTAGAAGGTTTAGACGTATCATTTGCCATAAATATAATCATTCATCCAGTTGGTATTGATTTGCGGGTTCGAGACCTACAATACAAGGGAGATGTGATGCACGGGTATAAAATTGTATCATATAAAGTGCATGGGTTTTATGAGCGCACACAGGCTGTTGATAGTTACTTTGTAAGTCAAAATAATTGCGTGATATTTTACCGATTTAATGTTGAGAGTTGTGCTCATGTTTGGTCTATCGTTAAGCCGCTATCTCATTTTTTATGAGCATTTCATCAAAAATAGACCTAAAAATGACTGTCAAAAAATAAGACCTAGCATGCATGATGCTAGGTCAAATAATGTATAGCGTATCAGTCATATTTGCTTAATCAGACATATGGAGTGAAAAACTCACGTTATCTGACAAGGATTAACTCATCAAGCATTTTCACGAGCAATGGCATGATGCCCGATATCACGGCGATATTGCGCACCATCAAAGCTAATCGCAGCAGTGACTGCTAGTGCTGCTTGCTGAGCTTCAGAAATATTATTTGCTAAAGCAGTCACGCACAATACACGACCACCGTTAGTCACAACTTCGTTCTCATTGTCATTCGAGAATGCCGTACCAGCATGAAAGACTTTAACCGCATTATCGTTCGTAGTGTCCAGCTCTGGCAAGCCAGCAATCACATCGCCTTTCGATGATGTTTCAGGATAGCCTTTCGATGCAACTACGATACCTAGAGCAGGGCGGTTGTCCCATTTGGCTTCGCTAGGCAGTTGACCTGCCAACCCTTGTGCAACCAAGTCTACCATTGATGACTGCAGGCGCATCAAAATAGGCTGCGTTTCTGGATCACCAAATCGGCAATTGAATTCAATGACATAAGGATCGCCTGCTTTATCAATCATAAGACCAGCATATAAAAATCCAGTATAAGGGTGTCCTGCGTCTTTCATCGCATCGACGACTGGCTGAATGACTTGTGACATCACTTTGTCATGAACGTCTTTAGTCACGACTGGCGCAGGTGAATAAGCACCCATACCGCCAGTGTTGGGACCCGTATCCCCTTCAAAAGCACGTTTGTGATCTTGGCTGGTCGCCATTGGCAAGATATTGTCACCATCAATCATGCAAATAAAGCTGGCTTCTTCACCTTGCAAGAACTGCTCGATGACCACACGACTACCAGCATCACCGAATTTGTTGTCCGCTAGCATATCGTCAATCGCTTCATGCGCTTGCTCAATAGTCTCAGCAACAATGACGCCTTTACCAGCAGCAAGCCCGTCAGCTTTGATAACAATAGGCGCGCCTTGCTCATCAACATAAGCTTTGGCAGCAGTAGCGTCTGTAAATCCTTGATAAGCAGCCGTTGGAATATTGTTTTGTTCCATGAATTCTTTAGCAAAGGTTTTCGAACCTTCTAATTGAGCGCAGTAGGCTGTTGGACCCCATGCTTTGATACCAGCATCACGGCACGCATCAACGATACCAGTGACCAAAGGTGCTTCTGGTCCGACGATGACCATGTCAATATCATTGTTTTGGCAAAACTCGATAACAGCGCTATGCTCGCTGGCATCAGTAGACGTTAAGACAACGTTTTGGCATTTAGGTTCAAGGGCCGTGCCAGCATTACCAGGAGCGATATAGACATTTTCGACATTGTCATCTTTTGCACACTGCCATGCCAGCGCGTGTTCACGACCACCTGAACCAATCACCAAAATATTCATCATATCTCTTGCCCTTAGCATTAAAGTTAATAATGAGCTATTCGTACGCTCGTAGATATATCGGCATATTCTAACAAAAAAACAGTATTGATTACTATGAGTATCCACTTGCCAGCACCTAATCTCGAATGCTAATGCTATGGCATTGAACATCATTGTCTCATTAGCAAAGGTTATCGACATGTCGTTGATTCATGAAATGATGTTGTACGCTTTAGCTCGCGCCGCAGGTGCGTTAAACTTCACTATATTGATGGCATTAAATCCTGATGGCTACATATTCATAAAAATAAGAGTAAAAAAGGAGAAAGTCTTTAGACGTCATAATAAAAGAATAAGTCGCGTGACTGGATATATTGCCATTGCATCACAAGTTATAGTCGAACCACTATTAAAGTGTTACAGCGTTAGACTCGTTTAGCCTACTACCGTAGTACTTGCACTCGTCTGCCTTATACCACTTTTAATATTGATTGACTATATAAAGCCCTATATGCAATGACGGTAATTAACACAGATTGATAAACATAAATAGATAAACCAAACCTATAAAAAGGACGAAGGACAATGCCAAACTCCCTCAGTATCGCAAAAGAGCGCATTAGCCAGATAAGCGATATTGCTACCAGTTATGTACAAAAAGACAAATCGCTATTTGATCATTTTATCCATAGCTACTATGAGCCGCTGCATCAAGAAACTGCAGAGGCGATCAGTAATGCTGATTTGGCGGGCATGGCGCTACATCACTTTACATTGCTCAAAGCCTATGATTGCAGCAAACCACAACTGGCAGTATTGAATCCCTTAGCAGAAGAGCAGCACTTTCATAGCTCGCACACGGTCATTCAGATCGTGGCATATGATAGACCATTTTTAGTCGATACGATCTTGATGAGCCTTGAAGCTGAAGGTATCGATGTGCATCGTACTTACAATATCATCGTAAGTGTTAAACGCGATCAGGACGGCCAGATTACTTATGTTGAAGGCGCACATGAAAGTGCCACTTCTCATATGTCGTTGATTCATTGTGAAATTGCGTATCAAGATAATGAAAACTTGGAAGCATTACAACAAATGCTTATGTCTAAAATTGACACGCTTGATACCGTCGTTGGTGACTGGAAACAAATGCGTGCGCAGTTAAATGACATTAAAGCTGAGCTGTCTAGCAAACCACTGCCAGAAGTGTTCTACTCACAACAAGAAATCCAAGCATTTTTAGATTGGATATTAGATGACCACTTTATCTTCTTAGGTTATCGCGAGTACCGTTTAGAAGGCGGTCACGAAAACGAAGTCACCGAACCTACTAATTTGGATTTATTTGCCATTGGTAATAGCGGTCTTGGTCTATTGCGCGGTTCAGAAGAAGACAAAATATCAGAAAGCTTCAATCAACTGCCTAAAGGGCTAAAACAATTATTAACTGAGCCGCGCGTGTTGATGCTGTCTAAATCAAGCCGTGTATCTCCGATACATCGCTCGGTATATATGGACTTTTTGGGTATCCATAAGTTCGATGATAATGGTAAATTGATTGGTGAGTATCGCTTTATCGGTTTGCTGACATCACAAGCGTATCAGCTTACCGTACAGCAAATACCGCTACTACGCGAAAAGGCCAACAAGATTATGGCCATGGCAGAATTGCCACGTGGTGGTCATGCTTATCATAAATTGATGCATGTGATTAATACCTTGCCACGTGATGATCTGTTCCAAGCCAGCGTCGAAGAGCTGTACCCAATTGTCTCAGGTATTAGCCAATTACAAGACAAAAAGAGCTTACGCTTATTTAGCCGTATCGACCATTACCAACGTTTTGTCTCGTGCTTGGTTTATATTCCACGTGATAAGTTCAACACTGAGCTACGCATCAAAGTACAAAACGTTCTAAAAGATGCTTATAACGGTCTGTCTTCAGGTTTTACCACTGAATTCAATGAATCTGCGCACGCCCGCGTCCATGTCCATGTGCGCACAGTGCCAGGTCAAGTGAATGACGTTAATATCGCGACACTTGAAGCCAAATTGTCAGCACTTATGCAGTCATGGGGTGACAATTATCAAAAAATGCTACTCGATAATGTGGGTGAGCAACAAGCCAACGCTTTGACTCGTCGCTTTTTAGACTATATTCCTGCAGCTTACCAAGAGCGTTTTGATGCTCGTACCGCAGTCGAAGATACGAAGCGTCTGGCGGGACTGACCGCAGAAAACCCAATGATTTGGCATTTATACCAGTCGACAGGCGATGCACGTAACCAACTTCACCTAAAGCTATACGGTCGCGAGCAGCCTGTTATCCTATCAAAAGTGCTACCAATACTTGAAAACTTTGGTGTATCGGTTATCTCAGCACAGACTTATGAGTTTGATTTGCCAGAGCAGCCTATCTGGATGCAAGAGTACGAGCTGACGCTAGAGCATGTCGATACGGTCAATATGCAAGTCGTGCGTGGTCAGTTCGAAGACAGCCTCAAGCAAATTTGGGCAGGCCGTGTTGAGAGCGATTCGTTCAATGAGTTGGTACTAACGACCAAGCTCGACACTTACGATGTCGTCGTATTACGTGCGCTGTCTCGCTATATGCTACAAGCTCGTGCGCCATTCTCCAGTGCTTATATTCAGCAAACTGTTGTTAAAAACAGTGATATCAGTGTGGCATTGGGCAGCTTGTTTGATGCGCGCATGAACCCTGAATATAGTGATGAGACGCGCCAAGAAAAAACAACGAAAATTCAAGAGAAAATCACCGCTGCGTTAGCAGATGTCGATAGCCTAGACGAAGATCGTATCTTGCGCTGGTACTTGGATCTGATTAATGCCATGGTTCGTACCAACTTCTATCAAGTAGATTGCGACGGTCAACGCAAAGATCGTTTGTCGTTTAAGTTCTTGGCAGCAGACATTCCAAATCTGCCCAAGCCAAAGCCCATGTTCGAGATATTTGTCTATTCACCGCGCGTTGAAGCGGTGCATCTACGTGGTGGCAAAGTCGCCCGTGGTGGTTTGCGCTGGTCAGATCGTATGGAAGATTTCCGTACCGAAGTGCTTGGCCTCGTCAAAGCACAGATGGTCAAAAATGCCGTCATCGTCCCTGTTGGCTCTAAGGGCGGCTTTATTGTCAAAACCAAAAGCATGGCTGATGGCCGTGAAGCGTTCCAAGCAGAAGGCATTGCCTGCTATCAGACATTCCTACGCGGTATGCTCGATGTGACTGACAATATCGTTGATGGCAACATCGTCCCGCCAGCCAACACAGTACGTCATGATGAAGATGATCCGTACTTGGTTGTCGCAGCGGACAAAGGCACAGCGACTTTCTCTGATATCGCCAATGCGCTCGCAGCAGAGTACAACTTCTGGCTGGATGATGCCTTTGCTTCAGGTGGTTCAGTAGGTTATGACCATAAAGCAATGGGTATTACAGCGCGCGGTGGTTGGGAGTCGGTCAAACGTCACTTCCGTATGCGCGGTATGGATATCCAAAACCGTGATGACTTTACCGTGGTCGGTATTGGTGACATGAGTGGGGATGTATTCGGTAATGGTATGCTGCTCTCAACGCATACTAAGCTCGTTGCTGCCTTTAACCACCTGCATATTTTTATTGATCCTAATCCAGACACGGCGGCCTCATACGCGGAACGCGCACGCTTGTTTGAGCTACCGCGCTCATCATGGGCAGATTATAACGACTCCTTAATCAGTCAAGGTGGTGGGATATTCTCACGCCAAGACAAGACTATCGCTATCAGTCCTGAGATGAAATCGCTCTTTGATATCAGTGCAGACAGCCTTGCACCGAACGATTTGATCAGTGCGTTATTACGTGCGCCTGTCGATCTCATCTGGAATGGTGGTATCGGTACTTATGTCAAAAGTGCAAATGAGACGCATGCCGATGTTGGCGATCGTGCCAATGATTCGCTACGTATCGATGGTAATGAGCTGCGCGCAGCCGTCGTTGGTGAAGGTGGTAACTTAGGTCTAACCCAGCAAGGTCGTATCGAATACGCTCAAACGGGCGGACGCATATATACAGATGCCATCGATAATTCAGGCGGTGTAAACTGCTCGGATCATGAAGTCAATATCAAAATCTTACTTGGCAAAGTGGTCGAGCAAGGCGATATGACGCTGAAGCAGCGTAATGAATTGCTTGAGAGTATGACTGACACCGTAGCAGAATTGGTACTACGTCAGAACTACTTGCAACCACAAGCCATTGAACTGAGTCATATTCGCGCCGCAGCCAATCTAAGCGATCATCAGCGCTTCATCCAAATGTTAGAGAGTGAAGGGCGCCTGGATCGTGCGATTGAGTATCTACCATCAAACGAAGAGATTACGAAGCGTCGAAAAGCAGATACTGGTCTGACCAACCCTGAGCTCGCAGTCGTCTTGGCTTATGGCAAAATGTGGGTCTATGACAGTCTGTTATCATCTGATTTACCAGATGATCCGTACTTCATTAACGAGCTACGTAAGTACTTCCCAGATGAGCTTGCGTCACGCTTTTTTGATGAGATGACTGAGCACCGCTTGCATCGTGAAATCATCAGCACTTACTTGACCAACAGTGTGGTCAACCGCTTAGGTATTGAAGCGCTATTCCGTCTGTTTGAGGAAACCGATCAATCACTAGCGACTATCGTGCGTGGTTATGCGATTAGCCGTGATGTATTCAACGTATCGCGCGCTTGGCAAGCATTAGAAGCACTAGATAACCAAGTTGAAGCAACACTACTGCTGAACCTTGAGCTGCGTCTGCGTGATGCACTAGAGCATGGCGTGGTCTGGTTTATCAATGCCTTTGGTCAGGACTTACAAGTCGCTGATATGATTGGCCGATTTAGCGACAGTGTGGAAAAACTGACCAAATCTGGCGGGTTTATTGAGCAGCAATTTGCCGAGTATTTGCAAGAAGATGCCACAAGCTTGATGCAAGAGGATTTGGCCGAAAATGATGCGACGATGTTTGCGATGTTGCCATATCACGTGGATGCGCTAGATGCAGCATTGCTCGCTGAGCAATATGATCGCCCTGTCGATGAAATCGCCACATTGTACTTTGAAGCGTATCATGTCTTGCAGCTCGATTGGATGATGGATAATATCGCCACCTTACCACAGCAAGACTATTGGGATCGCCGCGCGCGTCATGCGTTAGTCAATGAGCTGTCACGCAGCTTGCGTATGCTGATGGACGCGATACTCTCAAAACCAGATGCCAAGCAAGCCTTTAGTGAATGGAAAGCAAGACACGTCGATCAGCTTGCAGCAGTCACGACAGAGATGAATAAGTTAGATGAGCTGCATAGCAACGATGAAGAAGGTCAAATTGGTCTGTCAACGCTGTCAGTATTGATGAGTGAGCTGAGTGGTTTAGTCACTAAATAATCAGTTACTCATTAAGAAATAGATATCTGTAAGTTCAAAAAAACCACCGTTCTTAATGTTCGGTGGTTCTTTATTGTCTAAACAAAATCGTTTAATCGAAAGTAGAGTAGAAAGTAGCAAACTGAATAGCTTAAATTACGAGGCTTTTTCACTGACAACTTTGTGACATCCTTGACCACTAATTCGGCTAAAGCCGCCTGAGAGTTTTTCGACCTTAATTTGGGTTAAGATACGATCTTTTAGCGCCTGTACATGGGATATCACCCCGATTAATTTTCCTTCTTGTTGCAAGTTGGTCAGCGTATCTAGCGCAATATCCAAAGACTCTTCATCCAAGGTACCAAAACCTTCATCCAAAAATAGCGAGTCCACGCGGATATTTTGGCTCGCCATTTGTGACAAGCCTAATGCGAGCGCCAGACTGATGATAAAGCCTTCACCGCCTGAGAGATTTTTGGTACTACGAATCTCGCCACCTTGATAATTGTCAATGACGTTGAGCTCAAGCGGGCTATTGTCATCACGAGCCAGCAGGTAGCGATCACTCATTTTTTGCAGCTGAGTGTTGGCATGATTAACCATCAGATCAAAGGTAAGTCCTTGAGCAAAGGTACGATACTTTTTGCCATCAGACGAGCCAATCAATTTATGTAGCTGTTGCCACACTTGTAACTTCTCTTTTTGGGCATTGATGGCATCAATCTGTGCCTGTTGCGTGCTTTTCTTATCCTCATTGTCTCGTAACTGCTGACTGATTGCACCAATTGACTCAATGCAGCTATTAAACTTCTCTTGGACTTGCGCTTGCTGCTGGATAAGCGTTTCTTTATCGTCTGTTGTCAGCGGATTAGCTTGCTTATCTTCTAATGCTTTCTCGGTTTCTTTCAATAAGGATTGCGCTTGCTTGTGTGCATAATCAATACGTTCTTGCTGCTGTTTGAGTGCATTACGCTCATCCATAGGCAAGCGCGCCGCCAAAAATTCTGCTTCCGTATCAAAGCTGGAGGAGGCAAGTGCCGTTTGGAACTGGTTTTCTAGAACCTGCACGGTATCAGCTGCTGCTTTGATTTGCTGGGTGATCTGCTCTCGTTGGTCTTTTAGCTGCTTGAGCGTGTATTCAGCACTGTCTAGTTGTCTTTGGGCAACGGACTGATCGGTTTTCGCTTGTTCTAATGCCTCGCGCAAACGCTGCTCTTCTGCATCGGGATCTTTGTTGGCGAAGACATTGACTCTGTGTGTTTGTAGCTGC
>MDSV01018773.1_pt1 | contig 13988 bp, 12 predicted proteins | sample 810851 | NCBI WGS metagenome assembly MDSV01 (sample SAMN05326640, study PRJNA326480) | marine metagenome | isolation source: seawater | place: Atlantic Ocean: North East | collected 2012 | reverse complement strand
AGTGGCATTTTTTTTGAAATTTTACTTTGCTCTAATGGAAAATAATTCTTAACTTTTGCATATCTCCATCTATGAATATTTCTAAAAATTATATCTTTATTTTTAACTTTATAAATTTTGGTGAATTCTTTAATTATTTTATCTAAGACAAATTCTTTATTTTTTTCTAAATAATTAAGTGAGAACTTTTCATTTGTATGTATAGTTATACAATTATGATTTAATGAATTCTTAATTTTATTATTTTCAGAAATAATCCAACTGAAAATACTTTTTTCATCACTATCAAAATGTTTTAAGTTCATATCCTTTATAGATAACATTACACACCAACAAGGAAAATATATAACATTTTCAATTAAATTATACATTTGATTGTCTAAGCTTTTTATTAATTCAGCAGTTTGAGATGAGGGAGCTGTAATTATTAATCCGTCTGCTGTAAATTTTTTTTTATTAGTAATAATATTAAAGCTGTCATTATACTCGATACTTTCAACAAGGGTTTCTTGATATATTTTTAAATTTTTTGAAAACCAAAATGCAAATTCCCTCATATCTGGGTTTCCTATGTATCTGTAGTTTTTAGAAAATGTGTTCCAATTTATTAATACATTATCATTAACTCCACTCTGGCATATTTTTTTAAATTCATTGGATTTAGCTGTAAAAAATTGCGCACCATGATTAAATACAAATTCTTTATTTTTTCTTGTACTAATTCTTCCTCCAGGATATTTTCCTTTATCTAAAACGGTTATGTTAAAATTTTCAGAATTAAAATGCTTTGCTGCAGCTAAGCCTGCAATGCCACTTCCTATAACAACTATTTTTTTCATAATTTTAAAATAAAAGTCTCAACGCAAGTAAAAATAAAATAGTATCAAAAATAATTCTAAATGTTTTTTCATTAATTTTGAATAATAAAATTTGACCTGCCTTACTACCTAATATCGTACTTGGTATCATTAATAAAATTAAAGTTAAATATTCATGAAAATTAAAACCTATGAACATAAATCCAACTATTTTAATTAGGTTTCCTATAAAACCAAAAAAACCTAACGTACCAACTATTTCTTCTTTTTTAGTTAAATTATTTCTAATTATTATAGCTAAAATTGGAGCTATAACGCCTACTAACATATTCATAACTCCTGTAAAAAAGCCTAAGATATAATAAAAATTTTCATTAATTCTAATTTTTTTATTTTTTTTAATATTTTGAAATATTATTGTTGAAATAATGAAAGCTCCAATTAAAAACTTAATTTTTTGCGAATCTAAATTTTGAAAAATTGTTAACCCTAAATAAACTCCAAATGGTAAAAGCATACAAAAAGGAATTATTAATTTCCAAACTAAATACTTTCTAAATAAAAATACCCTTGCTACATTTGAAGTTAACTGAACTGTACCGTGAATTGGTATCGCCACTAATGGGTTTATAAACTGAAGCATGTAAGCTAATAAAATTGTGCCCCCACCAGCACCAGCAAGAGATGTAATCATCGCAGTAAAAAAACTAACGATTATAATAGAAATTGTAATTAAATAATTATCAAGTATGACGTCCATAAATTAGTTTTTTTTGGGCTGATATTCTAAAAATTGCATTGTTTGCACCATAACCATCATAACTTTTATTTCGTTGAACAAATTCAAAAAAGAATGAATTATTTATTAATGTTGTATAAATTTGGAAAAAAGAACCATCACTATCTTCATCATAAAGTATATTATTTACTTTTAGTTTTTTTAAAATATTTGTTTCTAAACCAAACTTAGCGTCAATATCGTCATAATAATTATCAGATATTTTAAGGGTCTTTAAACCAAGATCTTGAAATTTTTTTGATAATTTAAAAATATCATTTGTACGCAAAGCTATATGTTGAATATTTGATATATGTTTTTTTTTCCTTAACTGACCTGTCAAAGTTTCATCATTTTCAGCTGAGTTTATTATTAACTTAAATGTCTTAGATTTATTCTCAATTACATGGCTTTTTGTAATTCCACTTGGATCTATAATATCTGTATTTGAAATTTTTTTACATTCAAATAAAGATTTATAGAATAATACAGATGATAATAAAGTGGAATGTTCAACAGATATAGCAATATGATCAAACTCTAAATTTGAATTTTGATTATTTTGATCTACAAAATTAAAATCATTATGCCAATTATTATTATCAATTAAAAAAATATACTGCCCATTATCTTCTATTAAGTTCATTTTAAATTCGTTATTGAGATAAAAATCTTTAACATTAGTTACTTTCAATGCCCTACACCTTTTGAGTGTTGATTGAACATTATCTACCACAAGACCAAAAGCATAAGGGTTGAATTCTCCTAATTTTTCGTCTGAAGCTATTTCTGAATTAATTATAAATTTTACATTTCCCAAAACATATAAAATAATTTTCTTTGTTTTGTGAAGACCTGTTTTTACAAAACCAAGACCCTTTAGTAATTTTTGAATAACATTTAGATCTTCTTTTTTAGCAGAAAACTCTATAAATTCTATTTTTTCAATTTTTGCTCTTTCTACAATTTCTTTTTCTTTTGATAAATTAATAAGTGATCTATAGCCATCCTTTGCTATCATATCTCTATTGTCTTTTCTAAATTGATCGTTAAAGATTTCTAATGAAATCCAATTATCATATCCAGTATTATGAAGATTTTCCATGAAACCCAAAATATTTAAATCTCCTTGGCCTGGCATATTTCGGAAATGTCTGCTCCAAAATAATAGCTCCATATTATATTTTGGTGCGTCAGCAATTTGAATAATAAATATTTTTTCCTTTGGAATTGTAGCTATAGAACAAAGATTTATATCTTTAGATAATGTATGGAAAGAGTCTAAAATTATACCAACATGCTTATGATTAGCTCTTCTTACAATTTCCCATGCGTCTCTATGATCTGATATATATTTTCCCCACGCTAAAGCTTCATATCCTATAAAAATATCTCTTGCTTTTGCGATTTCACCTAATTCATTAAAATCATCAGCTGCTCTGTCAATTCCACCTACGGCCAAGTTGGATGTATTTGAACACACTAAAATAGTTTTTGCTCCTAGCTCATTCATAATATCAAATTTCTTTTTTGCTCTCTCAAATGCCCTGGATCTATATGGTTCAGGCATTCCCTCAAAATCTCTAAATGGTTGAAACAATGAAATTTCTAACCCATAATCATTTACTATTTTTTTTATTTCTTTTGGTTTCAAATCATGAACTAAGAAATCATTTTCAAAAATTTCAACACCATTAAAACCTATATTTGATATAGACTTCAATTTTTGTTCTAAGGATCCATTAATAGATACTGTTGCTATAGATGTTTTAATCTTTTAACTCCACTAGTTTTTTTGTTTTTGATGAAAGCTTAATAGCTTCAATAACCTTAATTGTTTCGTTAGCTATTGATGCAGTAATAATTGGTTTTTCTTTTTTTTCTATCACCTTACAAAAATGTTCAATTTGATTTACTAAAGGGTCAGAAAATTTATAAGGGTATTTTGTACCAGAAATAGGTGTAAACCAATGTCCATTTTTTGAATGTTGCCATAATTTCAAATTTGGTAAAGACATTGAAGCTTTCGTTCCACCAATCAAATAACTTGATTCTTCAGTCGATGGATATATCTCGTTTTCTCTAGCAGTTAATTCCCAACTCCATGGTGAAGCAACACTATCAGAAGTTAAAAACGTAGCTATTATTCCATTTTTAAATTCTAAAACAGCGCCAGACACGTCTTCGTTTTCAAAACCTCTTAACGAACTTTGCGATATTGAAAACACCTTAACAATGTTTCCAAACAAATAATTCATCAAATCAAGATCATGTATTAAATTAACAAAAATAGGTCCAGCACCATCATTTTTTTTCCAATCAGATTGTCTAAAATAATTGTCAGGTTTGAACATTTGACAATTTATATTAACAGTTCTCACTTTTCCTAAAACATTACTATTTATTAATTCTTTAGCTTTGTGTATTACTGGGTTATGCCTTCTATGGTGTCCAACTAATATTTTTACCTTCATTTTTTTAGCTTCAGATATTAATTTTTTAGTATCCTTAGAATGTATTGTAATTGGTTTCTCTATCAATATTGCGCATCTATGTTGAATGACTTCCAGCGCATCTTTGAAATGAGATGAATTAGGGGTCGCTATAATTACACCATTAACATTTTGAGATTTAAACATGTCTTTTATCGAAGGATAAAAATTTGAGTTAATTTTTTTAGTTATTGAATTATTTTTTAAATCAACAATTGCGGCTAATTCTGCCTTACTAGTTTTTTTTATAGCATCAATGTGTTTTAGACCCATGGCGCCGATACCAACAACAGCTAATCTAATCTTCTTATTATTCATAAATATATGTTATTTTTAATAAAATATGTTATAACATATATTTAATAAATAATCGAATCTAAATTTTATGGAAATTGTTCAATTATCTGTTACAGAGAATATTTTAAAAAAAATTAAAAATGATATTATTTTTGGTAATTTAAAGCCTGATCAAAAACTCAAATTAAATTTGTTACAAAAGGAATATAATGTTTCAATCTCTATTCTAAGAGAAGTACTTAATAGATTATGTGGTGATGGTTTTATTATATATAAAGTTCAAAAAGGTTTTTTTGTTTCACCTGTATCAAAAAAAGATCTGCATGAAATAGCAAACATTAGAATAATTTTAGAAACATATGCTTTAGAAATTTCAATTAATAATAAAGACTATGAATGGGAAGCTGAATTGCTTGGAGCTTATCACAAATTAAATCATGCCGAAAATGAATTAGAAAAACAAAATTTTGAAGCCAAATCAATTTGGACAAAATATGATGCTGAATTTCATCAAATGTTAATAAAAAAATGTAATTCACTTAATTTAATTAAAATTCATAACATAATATTTGATAAATACCTGAGGTATCAACTTTTAGTATTAAAATATAGAGGAAAATCGTCAATAAAAGAGCATAAAGATCTATTAGATTTTGCACTTAATAATAATGTACAAAAAGCAAAAAATATACTTCAAGTTCATATCACAAAAGGAGTTGAACATGCATCCTCTAATTTAAAATTATAAATAATGAAAATAAATTTAAAAAAAGAAAAAAAATGGAAAACCCATTTACTAAAATGAATTTTATAATTTTGGGTTATAAGTTTTTTGTTTTTTGCTTTTTTTCCTATTACTTTAATTTCCATTATAATTGTTTATGGACCCGTTAAAACTAAATTATTGTTATCAGCTCTAATAAAAGATTTTATCCAAACAATAATAATAATTTTGATTATTATGATATCAGTAATATGGGCTATTTTTCAAATAGCAAAAGATTTTTTATAAATCATAAATTTGCCTTATTCTTCTCTTAAATCGGACTTAATTATCATACATATATGAATAATGCATAAATCCTCCTATACTGCATTAGCCATTTTTTATGGCTAATGCTTTTTAATCAATTCTCTTGATTTTTGCTTCTACAAAATCTTTTTTAGTTTTAACAAGATAATCTCTATTTTCATTTAAAACATCGTCTTCGTAGGCAATCATAAAAGCCAAATTAGTTTTAAATTTAGGAGAATAAATTGCCGAGGTAAGTTGACCTATCACTCTATCCTCAAAATAGCAATTGAGGTTTTTGTTATCTCTTATAGCTTCTTTAGCAAAGAAGACATGATAAATACCTTTTTTTCTTTCATTTTTAGTATAATTAGATAGTGCAGTTTTTCCTATAAAGTTGTATGGAACCTCTACTGAACAATACTTTCCAAGAGAGCAGTCATAAGGAGTATCTTTAGATGTCATATCATTACCATAACTCAAAAGAGAACTTTCAACTCGTTCTATTAAATTTGGACACCCTACTCTTACGTCATAAATCAACCCTTTTTTCAAAATTAAATCCCACAAATCTCTGCCAACATCTGCATCACTAATAAGAAACTCATATCCACCTTGTTTGCTGTAACCTGTTTTTGATATGACAATATCTTCACTACTAAAGTTATAAAAATCAAAATTGTAAAATTTTAAAGAGTTTAATTTTTCTCCAAAAATTTCCTCTGCAAGTAAGTTTGACTTAGGCCCCTGAAGAGCTAGAGTGTAAATTTCCTTTTCGCTGATATTTAAATCAAATTTTGAATTAATGATAAGACCTAAAAACCACAAAAGCATATCAGAATCAGAGATTGATACCCATATTTTTTGATTATTAAAAAAATAAACAAGAGTATCATTTAATAAACCTCCATAATTATTGGTCATAGGCGTGTAATAACATTTATGGTTTGCAATTTTTTGAAAATCTCTTGCAGAAACAAATTTAAGAAAATTTAAGGCATCTGGACCATCAAATTGAATTATTTTTTGAGCACAAACGTCCCATAGTTGAACATTTTTCATTAAATGAAAATAATCGGATTCTAGATCTTTAAATATTGTAGGTAAAAGCATCTTATTATATACAGTATAAGATGATGCTCCGTTTAAATTATTTCTAGAAGTAAAAGGTGTTGATTTTATTCTACTAGATTGTGTTAAATGAATTGTCATATATTTTAATTACTTAAGGAAAGCAAATTGATCAACAATAAATTAAAAAAAAAATTAGAAAAAAAAGAATTCGTATTCACAGCTGAAACTTCTCCGCCTGATTCAACAGAAATAGTTGATATTACCGAGCGAATATCTTGTCTTAAAAATTTGGCTGATGCTATAAATGTTACAGACGGTGCTAGTGCAAAATCACACCTATCATCATTGGTTGTTTCATCTATTGTTCAAAGTTTTGGGATAGAAGCAATTATGCAAATCACTACAAGAGACAGGAATAGAATAGCTATTCAGTCAGATTTGCTCGGAGCATGGACTTTAAATATCAAGAATATATTGTGTATTTATGGTGATCAAGTTCACACAGGTGACCAACCCGAAACAAAAGAAGTAAGAGATTTAGATACTTTGGAGATTGCAAAAACTGCAGATTACTTTAAAAAAGAAAAAAAATTTCCCTCAGGTAGATTAATCAAATCAGCCCCAGATTTTTTTATTGGTGGAGCTGACACTCCATACGATATTGATGACAAATTTGATTGCAAAAATTTAGAAAAAAAAATTAAAGCTGGTGTCAATTTTTTTCAAACCCAATATGCATTCGATTTTTTAACTTTGAATAAATACATGAATAGATTAAACGATTATGGAATACCCGAGAAGTCTTTTTATTTAATAGGTCTAGGTGTTATTAAAACTGCTAAAAGTGCAAAATGGATGAATAAAAATCTTTATGGAATTAATATTCCTGAGAATATTATTAAAAGAATAGAAAATTCAAAAAATCAGGAAGAAGAAGGAAAAAAAATCTGTATAGAACTAATTGAACAATACAAAGGAATAAAGGGAATACATGGTGTCCATTTAATGGGATACCATCAAGAGCAACAAATTGCAGAAGTGATAAAATATTTTAAGAATTAAGGGAGAGTTTATGACTGATATTCAGATCTTGCGAGAACTTCAGGGAAAAGTAATGAAAGATATTGCTTCAGGTTCGCTTATTCCTATGATGATGCTAGGTGATGAAATGGACTTATTTAGTCAATTGTATAATGTAGGACCATGCACATCAGAAAAATTTGCGGATAAAACTAATTTAAATCATAGGTATATTAAAGAGTGGTTATTGGCTTTAAGTGCAGCCAAATACATAAGTTATGATAAAGAACATAAAAAATTTTTTTTATCAGAAGAACAATTTGCAGTTTTAGGAGATGAAGACAGTTCATCCTTAATGATTGGTGGCTTTGAAAATCTAGTAGGTGCCGTTCATAATTATAAAATGATTAAACAAAATTTTAAGGATGGTAAGGGTAGAGAATGGGGCTCGCTTCATCCATGTTGTTTATCAGGCTCTGCAAGATTTTTTAAACCAGCATATTCAATTTTCTTAATGAAAAAATGGCTTCCAAGTATAGAAGGCGCTGAAGAGATACTCAAAAATGGAGGAACTTTTGCAGATATAGGTTGTGGTCACGGATATTCTACTAAAATGATTGCAGAAAACTTCCCTAAGTCCAGAGTTGTTGGTATTGATCCTCATGAACAATCAATTGTTGAAGCAAAAGTAATCTGCGAAAAAGCTAAATTAAATAATTTGAGTTATCAAATAGCTACATCTGAAAATTTTGAGGGTAATTTTGACATTATTTCGTTTTTTGACTGTTTGCACGACATGGGCGATCCAGTTGGAGCAATCAAATATGTAAGTACAAAACTTAATCCTAATGGAGTTTTAATGATTGTTGAGCCATATGCAGATGACAAAGTAGAAAATAATTTTAACATTATCGGTCAAATGTACTATTCCTTCTCTACAATTGCATGCATACCTGCTTCTAAATCTCAAAAAATTGGGATGGCTTTAGGTGCTCAAGCAGGTCAAAAAAGACTCACAGAAATTTTAAATAAAGGTGGTTTTTCTAAAGTAAGACTAAGTTATAAGACTGCATCTAATATGGTTTTAGAAGCAAGAAAATAAAAATGTTAAAATCTGATAAAGTTGGGTTTATTTTAAGTTCCCTTAATAAATTATATCCAAAAACACCTATACCACTTGTGCACAAAAATATCTTTGAATTACTCATAGCAGTATTGTTGAGTGCACAATGTACTGACGAGCGAGTAAATAAGGTAACACCCTTATTATTCAAAATTGCAAATACTCCCAAAGCTATGGCTAAAGTTTCAGTAGATCAGATTTATGAAATAATTAAACCATGTGGATTAGGCCCACAAAAATCCAAAGCAATCTCCAATCTATCAAATATTTTAATAAAAAATTTTAATAGAGAAGTACCAAATACGTTTGAAGAATTAGAAAAATTACCAGGGGTTGGACATAAAACTGCCAGTGTTGTAATGTCTCAAGGATTTGGATACCCTGCTTTTCCTGTCGACACACATATTCATAGACTTGCACAAAGATGGGGATTAACAAATGGTAAAAATGTGATCCAAACTGAAAAGGATCTTAAAAGGTTATTTCCAAAAGAAAATTGGAATAAGTTACACTTACAGATTATTTTTTATGGGAGAGAATATTGTACAGCCAGAGGTTGCCTAGGCATAAAATGCAATATATGTACAACTTTGTACCCTAAAAGGGTTAAGCCTATAAAGACAAATAAATAAGTCTCTTAAAAAGTTAACCCAAAATTCTTATAAACCAAGCTAATCTCAGACATAACTTCTTCGCTTAGCTTTGTATCCAAGCCTTTAATAATTAAGTCTAATTGATCATTTGTTGTGGCACCAAAAATAACTGAACCCATAAAAGGCCTCTGTACACAAAATGCCAATGCTAAATGAACTGGGTGAACATCAAATTTCTTAGAAATATTCATATATTCTTGGACCGCTCGCATAGAGTTTTGATTTACTCTTCCAGAAATAGAAGAAACTCGAGATAGTCTTGAATCATTTGGCAATTGGTCATTTAAATATTTCCCTGTCAAAAGACCTCCAGCAAGAGGAGAATAAGCCAATAGAGGTACGTTTTCATAATATGACATTTCATTCAAATCTGTGTCATATAAGCGGCAAAGAAGGCTATACTCATTTTGAATAGAGGCTACAGGAAAGTTTTCAAATTTTTTGACTTCTTCAATAAATTTTAAAGTTCCCCAACACGTCTCGTTAGATAATCCAAAAGCTTTAATTTTTCCTTCTTTTTTTAAATCGTATAATGCTTCTACAATCTCAGAAATATCCAATTCAACTCTATTTTTATCGCCGTTAGTAGGTTTATAATCCCAGTTTTTACGAAAATGATACGACCCTCTATTTGGCCAATGAAGTTGATATAAGTCGATATAATCTGTATTGAGTCTTTTTAAACTTCCTTCTAATGCAATTCTTACACTTTTACTATTGATGGGACCACCATCTCTTATAAATTTGTATTCATTACCAATTACTTTTGTAGCAAGTACAAGTCTATCTCTTTTAGAAAAATTATTTTTTAACCAGGATCCAATAATAGTTTCAGTTTTTCCAGCAGTTTCTTCTCTAATAGGACAAGTTGAATACATTTCAGCTGTATCAAAGAAATTAATACCTGCTTCAAAAGCTTTATCCATTTGCAAATGTGAATCAATTTCATTTGTCTGTTCTCCAAATGTCATTGTTCCTAAACAATAATTTGAAACCTTTAAATCACTGTTTCCTAAAAGATTAAATTTCATATATTTTCCTCTTTAGCTATTTTTTATAGAATTTTTTTTTTAAAAATCTATATAAAAAAATACAAAGTACTCCTATTACAAGATATAAATATTTTAAATATTCTTCCATATTTATTAACTTTAACAAAAATTAACAATTAAGATTTTTTACAACTTTTTCTCTCCAAAAAGTATATAAACCTGACGATACTACAATAATAACACCAAGTAAAATGAACAAGTCAAGGCTTTCAAAAAAAATGAAAATACCAATAATTGATGAAAAGACTAATTGGAGGTATGAATATGGCTGAATTAGAGATGCTTCAACTAATTCTAATATTTTTACCATTAAGAAATGAGAGCCTGCACTCAAGATGCACATCATCAAGATCCAAAAAGCAAATTCATTTGACAAATTCTCCCCAAAAAAATAAACCATGAAAACCATAGTTACACTTCCTCCGATACCAGTCCAAAAAAAACTTGTTACAGCATTATCTTTTCTCGACGCATATCTTGTAAGTATCAGATATATAGCAAACATAGCGGCACCAGAAAACGCGAATACTGAACCAAGTGAAAAAATTCCAAATCCAGGTCTCAAAATTATAATTACCCCAATAAACCCAAAAGCTATTGCAGTCCAGCGTCTCCATCCAAATTTCTCTCCTAAAAATGGTACTGAAAGACCAGCAACTATAAGTGGATAACATGCAATAATAGCATGGGTTTCTATAAGTCCAATCAAGGTAAAAGTATACACAACAAGACAATTATTAAGAGATAAAATTAATCCACGTGAAAATTGTAAAAAAGGTTGTGTTGTGCCTACTATGTCTAAAATTTTCTTTTTTGTAAAAACCCAATACGAAAAAATAAATATTATTATAAACCAATATCTTAAAGCAACTAGTGAAATTACATTATTATTTTCTGCTAAAAACTTTGAAACTCCGTCCATGCAAGAAAAAAGAAAAGTTGTTAATATCATTAGAGATATTCCAATATTTGTATTATCTTTCATTATATTTCATTAAAATTAAACAGATTTGAGCCAAAAGTTCCAAAATCGAAAAATTCCCATATAAATCGGATTTTGTAAACTAATAAAGCTAAGTAAGGGTAGATATTAATTGATATGATCCTATCTCTGCTTCAGAAAAATTTCTAATTGCATTATCCATTGCCAATAATACGTCATTTGAATTTGTAAATTCTAAATATAGACAATTAGAAAATTTTTTATCTTCACCTCTTAAGCTTTCTTCTTTTGATATTTTCAAGTTTTTTTTTTCTTTTTTACTCCAAATTTCAGAATGTACAAAATTTATACTTTTTATTGTTTTTTCAAAAGCAAACAAGTTATTTATATTCGTGCTATTTTTATGAGCTATTATTAAACAAAATGCTCCTCTTATAGTTCCTCTAATAATATTTTTCTTAAAGACCGTCCTAGTCATATCTTTAAAAACAAATTCCATAATAAATTTTGTCTTTTTAGTTGGATTATTTAGCTTTTTGATATAATCATAAGAGAAAAAAGTTTCACAAGTTTTAGCCTCATAACTTGTAAAATAATTATAATTTGACTTTAAACCTTGAAATCTTCTTGCAACATTGATATTTGGAATATTTAATCTTTCAAAAAGGTGTTCGTTATTGTACCAATCTTCATAATCGTGCAAAAATTGTTCGTTTGTGTTATTCCAAATACCTAATAAACCAGACATAAATTAAAAATATATGAAATTAGAACCTAATAAAATAAAAAATATTGCAATTATTGCGCATGTAGATCATGGTAAAACAACCTTAGTTGACAAAATGCTTCAACAATCTGGTACTTTCAAACAGCATGAAGAAATTAAAGATAGGGTTTTAGATTCCGATGATCTTGAAAAAGAACGTGGAATCACAATTTTATCCAAAAATACAGGTTTTATATGGAATGACTATAGAATAAATATAATTGACACACCAGGACATGCTGACTTTGGAGGAGAAGTTGAAAGAATTCTCTCAATGGCAGATTCTGTACTTTTACTTGTAGATGCAGTTGAAGGTCCGATGCCCCAAACTACTTTTGTTCTAAAAAAAGCATTAGAAAATTTTTTAGAGCCTATTGTTGTTATAAATAAGATAGATAGAGATGGTGCCAGACCTGATTGGGTGCTAGATAAAACATTTGATTTATTTGTTGATTTAAACGCAAATGAAAAGCAATTAGATTTTCCAGTAATTTATGCTTCTGCACTTAATGGTTGGGCAACTAAAGATTATAATACAAGAACAGAGAACTTAAATGACCTATTTTCAATAATAATTGATAATGTAGAATCCCCAGAAGATAGGTCAAGTGAACCTCTACAAATGCAAATAACTGCACTAGATTTTTCAAATTTTTTAGGCATTATTGGTATCGGAAAACTAAAAAAAGGTGTCATAAAAAAAAATCAGTTAGTTAGTATCATCGATAAAGACGAAAAAGTAAAACAAGATAAAGTTTCTAAAATAATGATCTTTCAAGGATTAAATCAGAAAGAAGTAAATGAAGCAGTTTGTGGAGATATTATAGCATTAAGTGGTTTAGATAATTTAAAAATTTCAGATACTATTTGTGACCCAGAACATTTAAATAAAATGGCTAATTTGAAAATTGATGAACCAACACTTTCAATGATATTTCAAGTAAATGATAGTCCATTCGCTGGAAATGATGGTAAGTTTGTAACAAGTAGAGTTATCAAAGATAGATTATATAAAGAATTAAAAACTAACGTTGCTTTAAAAGTAGAGAGTACCGATAGTGCTGACAAATTTAAAGTTTCAGGTAGAGGTGAACTACATTTATCTATTTTGATTGAAAACATGAGAAGAGAGGGGTTCGAAATTGGGGTGTCTTCACCTGATGTGATTTATAAGACTATTAATGGTGAAAAATGTGAGCCTTTTGAAGATTTAATTTTAGATATAGAAGAACAACACCAAGGAGTGGTCATAGAAAAACTTGGAGAAAGAAAAGCCCAGCTTATCAATTTAACTCCTTTTGAGAATAATAAATTAAGATTAAATTTTGAAATTCCTACACGCGGATTAATCGGTTTTAGATCAGAATTTTTAACGCTTACTTCTGGAACAGGTATAATTAATCATACTTTTAAAGAATATAAATCTTGTGTAATCAATATCAATAGAAATAGAAAAAATGGAGCACTAATTTCTATGAGTCAAGGAAAAGCTGTTCCATACGCATTATTCAATTTACAAGAAAGAGGTAAATTAATAATTCCTAGCAATATTGAAGTTTATGAAGGAATGATAATTGGATTTAATTCAAGAGAAAATGATTTAACTGTAAATCCTTTAAAAACAAAACAATTAACTAATTTTCGTTCTAGTGGAGCTGATGAAGCGATAGTTTTAACACCAGAAACTAAAATTACTTTAGAAAAAGCTATTGAAATGATAAATGAAGATGAGTTAATTGAAGTTACACCCAAAGAAATTAGACTTAGGAAGAGGTATTTAAAAGAACACGAAAGAAAAAAAGATCAAAGGTCAAAAAATTAAGTTATATTTTTTTTGATAAAAATAAGTCTCTTATTGTTGCAAAGAATAAAAACCAAGATAATCGCAATCTTCCAAATATAGACTTATTTTTTTTTAATAAATGATATTGGTTTATTCCACACGACGTTTTTACAAAGT
>MDSV01230800.1_pt1 | contig 13989 bp, 12 predicted proteins | sample 810851 | NCBI WGS metagenome assembly MDSV01 (sample SAMN05326640, study PRJNA326480) | marine metagenome | isolation source: seawater | place: Atlantic Ocean: North East | collected 2012 | reverse complement strand
TTTTATGCCTCAAATAGGTTGGTTAGAGATTTTAGCAATAGTCATTATTGCAATACTAGTTTTAGGTCCAAAAGAATTTCCGATAGCTTTAAAGAAAATAGGATCCTATTTTGGAAAATTAAAAAACACATTAAGTAGTTTTCAAAGAGAAGTTAATTCAGTGACTGAAAATATTGATATTGAAAAAGATATTAATAATCAAAAAGAAAATAAAGACAAAAACATCGAAAAAAATAATGAGTGATAATAATTCTTTCGCAAGTCACTTTGTTGAATTACGTTCAAGATTAATTAAATCAATTATTTTTATTTTAATCATATTTATTATTTCTTATACATTTGCAGAGCATATTTATTCTTTCCTTGTGAACCCTTTTTCGGAAGCTGTAAAAAATGATCAAGTACCAAGAAGATTGATCTTTACCGCGTTACATGAAACTTTTATTACCTATCTAAAAGTTGCTTTCTTTACTGCAATTTTTTTAGGCAGCCCAATTTTATTGATACAAATTTATAAATTTATAGCTCCAGGTTTGTATAAAAATGAAAAAAAAGCGTTGTTACCTTATTTAATTTCAACACCAATTCTTTTTTTGTTTGGTGGAATGCTTGTTTATTATTTGGTAATGCCTCTTGCTATAAAGTTTTTTCTTACATTTGAAACAATGGGATCAAATACAAGTTTACCAATTCAATTAGAAGCAAAAGTTAACGAATATTTATCATTGATAATGAGATTAATTTTTGCTTTTGGAATCAGTTTTCAATTACCAATATTGTTAAATTTATTAGCGAGAATTGGCGTTGTTAATTCTCAATATCTTAAAAAAACGAGAAGATATGTTATTGTTATTATATTTACTCTAGCAGCTATTTTAACACCACCAGATCCAATAACTCAAGTAGGTCTAGCAATACCCTTATTATTGCTTTATGAATTATCTATTATAACAGTCAGATTCACTGAAAAAAAAAATAAAAAAGAAAATTTAAAAGATGCATAGTTTAAAAGACTTAAGAAAAAATTTGGAAAATTATAAAAGAAAATTGAAAGATCGAAATACAGATTTTGATACAAAAAATTTTAGTAAAAAAGATTCACTAAATAGAGATTTAATTAGTAAAAAAGAAAAACTTGAACAAGAAAAAAAATCTTTATCAAAATCTAAAGATAAATCAAATTTTGAAAAATCAAAAAAAATTTCAAAAGAAATTTCAGAATTGATAAAAAAACAAAATTTTAGCCAAAAAGAATTAGATAAAATAATTTTCTCCCTTCCCAATCTAGCACACGATGATGTTCCTATTGGAAAAGACGATAAATCAAATAAGATAATAAAAAAAAGAGGGGATATTAAAAATTTTTCATTTAAAATTAAATCTCATGTTGAACTTGGTGCTAAAAATGAAAATATTGATTTTGATACCTCAATAAAATTATCTGGATCTAGATTTGTAGTTTTAAAAGATAAAATTGCTTTACTTGAGAGAGCACTTATAAATTTTATGCTTGATACTCATGTAAATAATTTTGAATATACAGAAATTTCACCTCCATTAATTGTAAATGAGGATGTTATGTTTGGAACAGGACAACTTCCTAAATTTGAAGAGGATCAATTTGAAATAAAATTTGATAATTCAGAACAAAGAAAATTTTTAATACCTACAGCTGAAGTCGTATTAACAAACCTTGTAAGAAAATCGATAATTGAAAAAAATTTATTACCAAAAAGATATGTAGCCTCAACGCCATGTTTTAGAAAAGAAGCTGGCAGTTATGGTAAAGACACTAAAGGGATGATTAGGCAACATCAATTTTACAAAGTTGAACTTGTCAGTATTATTGAACCATATAAATGTTTAGAAGAATTAGAACGGATGTTAAGTTGTGCAGAGAACATCCTTGAAAAATTAGAAATACCCTATCAAGTGATTTTACTTTCCTCTGGAGATATGGGTTTTAGTGCAGAAAAAACATATGATATTGAAGCATGGATACCATCAGAAAAAAAATTTAGAGAAATCTCAAGCTGCTCATCGTGTGGTTCCTTTCAAGCTAGAAGAATGGGTGCCAAATATAAATCTGATACTGGACACGAATTTGTTGGAACACTTAATGGATCTGGTTTAGCTGTTGGAAGGCTTATGATTTCATTATTGGAAAACAATCAAAATGAAGACGGTACAATCAATATTCCAAATGTATTAAAAAAATACATGAATAATCTTGAAAAAATTTAATTAAAATTTGCTTGTTTATCCAAAGTTTTTAATATAATTGTTTTCTCATGAGCGGACAAGGAATTGCGCAATTTATACCACTAATACTAATTTTTGTAATATTTTATTTCTTTTTAATAAGACCTCAACAAAAAAGAGTTAAGGATCATAAAATTATGGTGGAGGCACTAAAAAGAGGTGATGAAGTCATCACATCGGGAGGCATTATAGGTATTGTTGATCGAGTAATGGAAGATGATCGAATAGAGGTAACGATTGGTGAAAATACTAAGGTTCAAATAATCAGATCCACAATTACTAGTTTACTAAAAAAAGAAGAAGTAAAAAAATAATTCTTTTTCGTGTTAAATTTTTCTAAAATAAATATTTTAATCATATATTTGTTATTTGCTACTATTGCTATATTTACATTTTTAAATTTTCAGAATGAAAACGATCAAATAATAAAAAAAAAGATTAACTTAGGTCTTGATTTACAAGGTGGATCATATTTATTATTAGAAATCAATTCAGATAGTTTAATTGAGGAAAAAATTCAATCTAAAGTAATACCTATTAAAAAACTATTAAAAGATAATGGTATTAATTATAATAATTTTAAAATAAAAGAGAAAAATTTATCATTATCATTAGACAACATTGAAAAATTTGATTTAATTTTTAAATCAAGAAAAGATAATCTCGTTAATCCTTATATTGATAATTATAGATCATTCGAATTAGAATATAAAAAAGTTGAGGACAATCAAATCGAGATATATTTCTCAAAATTTGGTCTTTTGACTATAAATAATTCTGCTTTAAAACAATCTATAGAAATAGTTAGACGCAGAATAGATGATGTTGGTACCAAAGAGCCGACGATACTTCAAAGAGGTGAAAAAAGAATATTAGTAGAACTACCAGGTTTAAAAGATCCTGAGAGAATAAAAGCTTTATTAGGTAAAACAGCACAACTAAATTTTAGACTTGTTTCAGATAACAATGAATTTGGTGCTGATGAATTAATATCTGAAAATGGAGAAAAACTGAATATTAGTAAAAGAATAATAATGACTGGTGAAAACTTAATTGATGCGCAACCTAGTATACAAAATCAAAATAATGAACCAACTGTTTCTTTTACCTTAGATAGACCTGGAGCACAAAAATTCGGTAGAGCAACAACTGATAACGTGGGAAAAAGATTAGCTATTATTTTAGATGGTGAAATTGTTAGCGCACCAAATATAAATGAACCTATCACTTCTGGTAATGGAATGATTTCTGGAAATTTTACTTTTCAAGAAGCTACAGATCTAGCTTTATTACTTAGATCTGGAGCCTTACCGACACCATTGATTGTAGCAGAAGAAAGAACAGTAGGGCCGGATTTAGGAGAAGACTCAATTAAATCGGGAATTACATCTTTAATAGTTGGTTTTATTTTAGTTATTTTATTTATGATATTTAAGTATAAAATTTTTGGACTTATTGCCAATACAGCTTTAATTGCAAATTTGTTAATGTTAATTGGAATGCTTACAATTTTGGAAGCTACATTAACACTACCTGGAATTGCTGGTATTATTTTGACTGTTGGTATGGCTGTAGATGCAAATGTTTTAATTTTTGAGAGAATAAGAGAAGAATTAAAAACAGAAAAATCAGCAATTCATGCTTTCGATTCTGGTTACTCCAGGGCTAAAATTACAGTTTTAGACGCGAATATTACTACTTTAATTGCAGCAATTATTTTATTCGCCTTTGGATCAGGACCCGTCAAGGGTTTTGCTATTACTTTAGGAATTGGAATTATTACAACACTTTTTACTGCGTACTTTTTGGCAAGACATCTTACATCAATGGTAGTTTTAAATACTAAAAATAAAGAAATTAAGATTTAATGACAAGTTATAATTTCTCATCAAAATTTAAGTACGCTAATGTTTTTTCATTAATCTTATTTTTACTAAGTATTTTCCTTATAACATTTAAAGGATTAAATTATGGGATAGACTTTAAAGGAGGAACTCTTATTGAGCTTAGGTCTAATAATATAGAAGCCTCTTCAATAAGAGATGTTTTAAAAAGTATGGATTTAGGAGATGTTAATGTAAAAAAATTTGGTAAAGAGGGGGATTTTTTAATAAAAGTTGAACAAAAGGGCGATAATAATAAACTTATTCCTAAAATTAAAAAAAGCCTTTCTGACAATTTAAATTCTGATATTAACTTTAGACGAGTAGAAAATGTTGGCCCTAAAGTAAGCGCAGAACTATTGCAATCAGGTTTGATGGCGATTTCTTTATCTTTAGCAGCTATGCTTTTTTATATTTGGATCAGGTTTGAATGGCAATTTAGTATTGGTTCAATAATTGCGCTTTTACATGATGTGATAATCACACTTGGTATTTTTTCGTTTTTAACACTAGAGATTAATCTTTCTATTATCGCTGCAGTTCTTACAATTGTTGGTTACTCAATGAACGATACAGTGGTGATATACGATAGAATTAGGGAAAATTTGAGTAAATTTCATAAACTAGATGTAAGTGAAATTGCAAATTTATCAATTAATGAAACTCTAGCGCGAACAATTATAACTTCTGTGACAACTTTACTTGCACTATTTTCAATATTTATATTAGGTGGAGAAATTTTAAGAGGCTTTTCTTTTGCTATGATATTAGGTGTTTTAATAGGTACGTATTCATCAATGTTTGTGGCTTCTCCAATTTTAAAATTTTTTAAGGTAAATTATAAAACTATAGAAAAAGAGGAAGAAAAAATAGTTCCTTAAAACTAGTAAAGGTTTTGAGCAGCTACCATTGATAACAACATTGGCAGTGAAAGAAGCGTGTTAGTTCTTGAAAATAACATTGCAGTTTTAGCTGATGCAGCTTTTACCTCTGGAGACACCTCAACTATTCCTAGTGCTTTCTTTTGATTTGGCCATATAACAAACCATACATTATAAGCCATTATTAATCCTAACCACATTCCTATACCTATGGCAGTGTTTTTGCCTCCAGATCCGTCTAAACCTAATATCATTGCGCTATGAACGTAACCATTTACCCATGATAAAATTAATCCAGACAAAACCGTTATAGCGGCCGCCCATCTAAAATAAAATAGAGCAGCTGGAGCAATTACCTTACCTATAGCTGGCTTTTGTTCATCAGGAATTTTGGCCATATTGGGAATCTGAACAAAATTGAAATACCACAATAACCCAATCCACATAGTTGCAACAACAACGTGAATAAATCTAAATAACCAACTCCAAAATATTGTATCAAAAGCAAATCCCTCACCAAAAAAATGCAATCCCAAAAATAATAGAATTGCTATACCTAGTGATAGATGAATTGTTTTTGATAATGACTGTAATATACCTACCATGATTCCTTTATATCATAATTTTTAATATCAGGCAGTTTTTTTCATCTGATTTCCGCCTATAATTTCCTTAATAAATTTACCTGTATAGCTTTCTTTTATATTAGAAACTTTCTCAGGCGTTCCTTCAGCAATGATTTTTCCACCATTTACACCTCCCTCGGGACCCATATCGATAATATGATCAGCTGTTTTTATAACATCTAAATTATGTTCTATTACTACTACTGTATTGCCAGTATTTGCAAAAGCTTGAAGAATTTCTAATAATTTTTTTATATCGTGTGAATGCAATCCTGTAGTTGGTTCATCTAGTATATATAAGGTTCTTCCAGTAGGTCTTTTTGATAACTCTTTAGCAAGTTTTATTCTTTGAGCCTCACCTCCAGATAACGTAGTGGCTTGTTGACCTATCTTCATATAGCCAAGACCAACATGTTTAAGAGTAATTAATTTCGACCTTATATTTTGAATATTTTCAAAAAATTCACACCCCTCATCTACAGTCATATCTAAAACGTCTGCAATATTCTTATTTTTAAACCTTATTTCTAATGTTTCTCTATTGTATCTAGCTCCTTTACAAGTATCACATGGAATAAACACATCTGGTAAAAAATGCATTTCATAAGTTATTACCCCGTCTCCTTCACAAGTTTCACATCTACCCCCTTTTACGTTGAAAGAATATCTCCCAACTTTATATCCTCTTGCTTTTGACTCAGGCAATCCAGCAAACCATTCCCGGATAGGACCAAATGCTCCGGTATATGTTGCTGGATTTGATCTTGGCGTACGTCCGATTGGGGATTGATCTATGTCAATTATTTTATCAATTAATTCTGTTCCCTTAAAACCCGTGAAAGCTTTTGGAACTTTTCGACTTTTATTTTTGTTCAACATTAGATTAAAAGCATTATAAAGGGTGTGTAAAATTAAAGTTGACTTACCACTACCAGACACTCCTGTCACACAAGTAAAAGTTCCTACTGGTATTTTTAGATTAACTTTTTTTAAATTATTTCCACTTGCACCACTTATTTCAATAAATCTCCCATTTTTAGCTAACCTTCTTTTTTTTGGTGTTGCAATAAATTTTTTACCAGATAAATAATCTCCAGTGATACTTTTTGGATTGGAAATAATTTCTTTTACTGTCCCATCAGCTACTATTTGACCTCCATTCAAACCCGCTTCAGGTCCAATATCTATAATATGGTCTGAATTTTCCATTGTTTCAATATCATGCTCAACCACAATCACGGTATTACCAAGGTCTCTCAATTTTTTCAGAGCTTTAATTAATTTTTTATTATCTTTCTGATGTAATCCAATTGAAGGTTCATCTAAAACATATAAAACACCGGTTAGACCTGAACCGATTTGAGAAGCCAACCTAATTCTTTGCGCTTCTCCACCTGATAAAGTTCCCGACTCCCTAGATAAAGTTAAGTAATCTAAACCGACATTTAGTAGAAAATTCAATCTTTCATTAATTTCTTTTAAAATATGTTGAGCAATTTTATTTTCTCTTTCAGTTAACACATTTTGTAAATTTTCAAACCATTTTTGGGCATCATCAATCGATTTTTCGGTTACTTCACTTATATTCAATAAGTTAATTTTAACGCAAAGTGCCTCATCTTTAAGTCTCATACCTTTACATTTCTCACAATCAGTCTCACTTTGATATTGTGATATTTCTTCTCTTTTCCATTCACTGTCAGTTTCTAAATAACGTCTTTCAAGATTATTTATAACCCCTTCAAAAGTCTTTTTTGTAGTATAAGCTTCATACCCATCATCGTAAGAAAATTTAATTTCTTCTTCGTCCGATCCGTATAAAATAATGTCTTGAATTTTTTTTGGAATTTTTTTCCATGGATCAGTCATTGAAATCTTATAATGTCTGGCAATAGATGCTAAAGTTTGAGGATAATAAAGAGATGTTGATTTTGACCAAGGTTCAACAACTCCATCTTGAAGACTCTTTTTTGAATCAGAAACTACTAAATTTGGATCTACATTAAGATTATGCCCAATACCCTCACATTCTTCACATGCTCCGTAAGGAGAGTTGAAAGAAAAAAGTCTTGGCTCAATTTCTTCAATAGTAAAGCCACTTTCTGGACATGAAAATTTTGATGAAAAAGTAATGCTTTGTCTTTTTCTAAATTTTTTAGGCAACGTTTCATTTTCGTATTCAACTACTAGCAAACCATTTGAAAGATTAACAGCTGTTTCGACACTATCAGCCAATCTATTTCCTAAGTTCGAATTTAAAACAACTCTATCAATAATTATTGAGATTTCATGTTTTAGTTTTTTATTTAAATTAGGAAAATCATCAATATTTAGATACTTACCGTCAACTTTAATTTTAGAGAAACCTCTTTTTTTATAATTTAAAATTTCTTTTTTATATTCTCCCTTTCTTCCTCTGACTATAGGTGCTAGAAGATAAATTGTACTATCTTTCGGTAGTTTTTTAATTTTATCAACCATTTCACTGATTGGTTGTGAAACTATTGGCTTTCCCGTAAACGGTGAGTATGGAATACCCACCCGCGCAAAAAGAACGCGCATATAATCGTAGATTTCCGTAACTGTTGCAACAGTCGATCTTGGATTTTTTGAAGTATTTTTTTGCTCTATAGATATAGCTGGGCTCAAACCTTCAATTAAATCCACTTTTGGTTTTTTCATTTTGTCAAGAAACTGTCTTGCATATGAAGAAAGGCTTTCAACATATCTTCTTTGACCTTCAGCATATATTGTGTCAAAAGCTAAAGACGATTTTCCTGACCCAGAAAGACCAGTTATGACAACTAATTTCTCTTTTGGTATCTCAAGAGAGACATTTTTTAAGTTGTGTTCTTTAGCACCTTTTACAACGATTTTTTTCAACATTTTTAATCTCTAAAATAACATACACCTTATAATTAATAGCTAATTATGATATAAATAATTACTTTTATAAATAAATATTCAAAATTTATTCAAAATTATTATGGCTGGAAGTTTAAATAAAGTACAATTAATAGGTCGTTTAGGCGCAGATCCCGAAATTAAGCAAATGGTTAATGGAAAAAGTGTAGCTAGGCTTAGCATAGCCACAAGTCAAAGCTGGAAGGACAAATCTAGTGGAGAGAGAAAAGAAAAAACTGAATGGCACAGGGTAGTAATCTTTAATGAGGGCCTAGTCAATGTAGTTCAACAATATGTTAAAAAAGGAGCTAATGTTTATGTTGAAGGTCAATTAAGCACAAGAAAGTGGAAAGATGAAGCCACAGGACAAGATAAGTATTCAACAGAAATTGTTCTTCAAGGATACAATTCTAGTTTAACTATGTTAGATAGCAGAGGTAATAATAGTAACTCTAATTTAGTTTCTGAAAATAAAAGCTCATTACCCAACGATAATCTAAATCAAGAGAATTCTGATTTAGATGACGAAATTCCTTTCTAAATTTCATGGAGAAGAATACAGTAGAGAATAATAAATTGTTTAAGCCAATTTTTGTGCAAGATGAAATGAGTTCTTCTTATTTGTCTTATGCAATGAGCGTAATAGTTAGCAGAGCGCTTCCAGATGTTAGAGATGGATTAAAACCCGTTCACAGAAGAATCATTTATGCTATGTATAAAGGAGGCTATGATTGGTCTAAACCTTTTAGAAAATCAGCACGTATAGTAGGTGATGTAATTGGTAAATACCACCCACACGGAGACCAATCGGTTTATGATGCATTAGTAAGATTAGTGCAAGATTTTTCAATGAGCTTACCTTTGATTTCTGGTCAAGGTAATTTTGGATCAATAGACGGGGATCCGCCAGCAGCAATGAGATACACGGAAACTAAATTAGGAAAAATTGCACAATTTTTGACAGAAGATTTAGAAAAAAACACTGTTATTTATAGAAGTAATTATGACGAAACAGAAAAAGAACCTGAAGTTCTTCCATCACAATATCCAAATATTCTAGTTAATGGAGCAGGTGGTATCGCCGTGGGTATGGCCACAAGTATTCCACCTCATAATTTAGGTGAGGTTATTAATGCAACTATTGCATACATAAACAACAAAGACATAACAATTTCACAATTAATGAAACACGTTCCTGGACCAGATTTTCCTACAGGTGGAGTAATTATTGGAAAAGATATTATTAAACAAGGCTATAACAAGGGAAGGGGATCTTTTAAAATAAGAGGTGAAATTGATTTAGAAGAAAAAAAAAGCGGCAGAGAGACATTAATAATTAAATCAATACCTTATCAAGTTAATAAATCTGCACTTATAGAAAAAATAGCTCAACTAGTAAGAGATAAAAAAATTGAAGGTATAAGGGACATAAGAGACGAGTCTAATAGAGAAGGAATACGTGTCGTGATAGAGTTAAGAAAAGCAGTTGAACCAGAAACAATTAGAAGACAATTATATAAACTTACTAATATAGAAAGCTCATTTGGTTTTAATACATTAGCTATAGTAAATAACAAACCAAAAATTTTAAATTTAAAAGAATTTATTTCTGAATTTTTAAAATTTAGAGAAGATACCGTTATAAAAAGAGTCAAGTTTGATTTAAATAAAGCAGAAGAAAGAGCTCATATTTTAATTGGATTAGCAACGGCAGTAGAAAATATTGATGATATTATCAAGATTATCAAAAATTCAAAGGATACTGAAATAGCAAAGAAAAATTTATTATTAAAAAAATGGAAAATTAAAAAAAGTTCTAAATTAATTTCTTTGATTGAAAAGAAAAAAAATATTACTTCTTACTCTCTCTCTGATGAACAAGTTAGTGCAATTTTGGAATTGAGATTACAAAAACTTACTGCTTATGGCATTGGAGAAATTGAAAATGAAATAAATAAATTAGCTGAGTTAATAATTGAATTAAATAAAATAATAAATTCTAAAAAAGAACTTTACAAACTAATTAGTAACGAACTCGAGAATATTAAAGATAAGTTTGCCTCACCAAGAAAAACAAAAATTATTGATGCTGTTTTAAACTACAACATTGAGGAGACTATTCAAAAAGAGTCTGTAGTTATCAGCATTACAAACCAAGGATATATTAAACGTAGTCCGTTAAGTTCTTTGAAAGCTCAGAAAAGAGGCGGAAAAGGAAAAACAGGAATATCTACTAGAGAAGAAGATTTTGTTGTGCAAATTTTTACAGCCAATACCCATACACCAGTTCTCTTTTTTTCAACTCAAGGATTAGTTTATAAAATTAAAGCTCATAAAATTCCAGAGGGAACAGCCGCATCAAAAGGTAAATCTATTTTCAATATTCTTCCGCTAAAAAGCCATCATTCAATAAGTTCAATAATGCCATTACCAGAGGATGAGTCTGAGTGGAAAAATTTAATGGTTGTTTTTGCAACCTCAAAAGGAAATGTAAGAAAAAATACACTAGAAGATTTTGTGAATGTAAATAATAGTGGAAAAATAGCTATGAAATTAGATCAGGATGATAGAATCATTGGTGTTAAAATATGTAGAGATGACCAAGATGTTTTATTAAGTTCCCAGTTTGGTAAATGTATAAGATTTAAATCTAAAAAGCTAAGATTATTTAAAGGCAGATCCTCAAAAGGAATAAAAGGCATTCAATTAAATGAAAAAGATAAGGTTATATCTTTATCAATTTTAGATAATAGTAAAATAGACACTAAAACAATTAATAAAGATAAAAAAATTAAGAGCGGAGTAGATAAATTTATACTTTCAGTCTCGGAAAATGGATATGGAAAAAGATCCTCTTATTTAGATTATAGAGTAACTAATAGAGGAGGCAAAGGCATTATTGGTATTATTAACTCACCAAGAAATGGAAATATCTCATCATCTTTAGTGGTAAATGAAGCAGATGAAATCATCCTTTCCACAGATAAAGGAAGTATAATGAGATGCGCTGTTAAAGAAATCAGAGTAGCTGGTAGAAACACACAAGGTGTTAGAATTAAAAAGCTATCTGGAAGTGAGAAAGTAGTTTCGGTCATTAAAATTGAGGATAATATCCAATAAAGATGAAGATTGCTATTTATCCAGGAACATTTGATCCTATAACTTATGGTCATATAGACGTTATTAAAAAATCATTAAATATTTTTGATAAGTTAATTGTAGCTACGACCGACAATATAAATAAAAATTATCACTTTTCTCTGGATGACAGATTGAATATTATTAATAATTCATTATTCAAAGATTTAAAATTAAGCAAAAATAAAATTAAAGTTGTATCTTTTCATGATCTTACTATCGATCTTTGTAAAAAATACAAAGCTAACACAATTATTAGAGGTTTAAGAGCTGTTTCTGATTTTGAGTATGAGTTCCAATTAGCAGGCATGAATAAAAAATTAAATTCAAAAATAGAAACAATTTTTTTAATGTCTGATGTTGAAAATCAAATTATTTCATCAAAATTTGTAAAAGAAATTGCAAATTTAGGAGGTAATATTGATAGATTTGTAACAAAATCGACTGTAAAAGTTCTAAAAAATGAAATTTAATTTTAAAAAAATCTATTTATTTATATTATTTTTTAGTTTATTAAATAATAATATTTTTGCTCAAAATAATCTTATGATTTTAAAACTAGACTATGGAAATGTTGAAATAGAACTTTATCCAGATAAAGCCCCCAATCACGTGAAAAGGTTTAAAGAGTTAGCTGATGGAGGAAAATATGACGGTGTAGTTTTTCACAGAGTGATAGAAGGATTTATGGCACAAACAGGTGATGTGAAATTTGGAAATACTAAAAATTCTAATTTTAATTTGTCATTAGCGGGAACAGGTGGATCTGATCTTCCAAATTTAAAAGCTGAATTTTCTGACATAGCTCACACAAGAGGTATTATATCAGCCGCTAGATCAGCAGATCCTGACAGCGCAAATAGTCAATTTTTTATTTGTTTTGACTCAGCTCCTCATTTAGATCGTCAATACTCAGCCTTCGGTAAAGTGATTAAAGGTATGGAATTAATTGATAAAATTAAAAGAGGCGATCCAAATAGTGGCGCTGTACCAAATCCAGATAAAATAATTTCACTTCGATCTAAATAAATTTTCATGTCTCAAAATGATTTCTCATTTGAGTTAATAACTCAAGATGATAGAGCTCGATTAGGTAGAATTAATACATCAAGAGGATCGATTGATACACCTACTTTTATGCCTGTAGGCACACAAGGAACTGTTAAAGGAATATTCTCAGATGATATTTTAAATACAAATACTCAAATCATTTTGGGTAACACCTACCATTTGCTATTAAGACCTGGAATTGAAATTTTAAAAAGATTTAATGGCCTCCACAAATTTATGAATTGGAACAAGCCGATATTAACTGATTCAGGTGGCTACCAAATAATGTCATTATCAAAGTTAAATAAAATAGATTATAAAATTGGTGCAATTTTTAATTCTCATATTGATGGTAAGAAAATTATTTTAAGTCCAGAAAAAAGTATTCAAGTTCAGAAATTTATTAATTCAGATATAATTATGGTACTTGATGAATGTCCCAAACTTACCTCTGATAAAAAAATTTTATCAAATTCTATTGATGTATCTACACATTGGGCAAAACGATGCAAAATAGAATTTGGTAATAATAAAACTAAAGGATTATTCGGCATCGCTCAAGGAGGTTTGTTTAAAGACTTAAGAGTCGAAAGTATAAATAAATTAATAGAGTTAGATTTTGATGGATATGCGATGGGTGGATTAGCAGTAGGAGAAAAACAAATTGAGATGTTTAAGATTCTAAACGAAACAACTAGTTATCTTCCAGAAAAAAAACCTAGATATCTTATGGGAGCAGGTACCCCCTCCGACATACTTGGTGCTGTAAAAGAGGGAATCGATATGTTTGATTGTGTTCTACCAACAAGATCGGGAAGAACCGGTTTAGCATTTACCTGGAAAGGTAGAGTAAATTTAAAAAATTCACGATTTCAAAACGATGAGTCCCCTTTAGATGAGAATTGTCAATTGAAGGAATTAAATAAATATTCCAAGAGTTATTTAAACCATCTTATAAAATCAAACGAAATGATGGCTTCTATGCTTATTTCATTGCATAATATATATTTTTATCAACAATTTATGCGCGAAATAAGAAATAACATTAAACAAGGCACTTTTAAATCATTTTATAAAAAATATATAAATTTATTTGATTAATTATTTGAAATTTTATTAATAAGAATATAAAAGATTTATTTTTAAAGGGCCCTTAGCTCAGTTGGTAGAGCACCTCCCTTTTAAGGAGGGTGTCGATGGTTCGAGTCCATCAGGGCTCACCAATAATTAAATTTTTATTGGTGG
>MDSV01214512.1_pt1 | contig 13990 bp, 9 predicted proteins | sample 810851 | NCBI WGS metagenome assembly MDSV01 (sample SAMN05326640, study PRJNA326480) | marine metagenome | isolation source: seawater | place: Atlantic Ocean: North East | collected 2012 | reverse complement strand
GGGCTTTTTTTTATTTATTATTGTCACATAGCTTCAAATGTTTAAATTTGCGAGTAATAATCAGTTAAATCTTTTTTAATAAGTGATAACACATATTCAAGGAAAATTAGTTGAAAAAACACCAACATATGTAATTGTTGATGTTAATGGAATTGGCTATAAGATTAAGATAACATTACAAACTTTTTCTGCAATTGATGGAGAGTTTTGTATGTTATATACTCATCTTTCAATTAAAGAAGATTCACATACATTATTTGGTTTTCATGAGGAAAGTGAGCGTCATTTATTTAGAAATTTAATATCCGTTTCAGGTGTTGGTCCTAGTACAGCACAAGTAATATTATCTACTTATTCACCTAAGGAGACAATAAATTACATTACTACTGCAGATGTAAATGCTATAAAAAATGTTAAAGGTATAGGAGCAAAAACTGCACAAAGAATAATTATCGATCTTAAAGACAAAGTAGCTAAAGGCATGCCTAGTTCAGATTTATTGTTTGACAAAATAGACAATACAATTAGAGAAGAAGCGTTATCTGCATTATTAGCGTTAGGTTTTGCTAAGAAAGGGGCTCAAAGTAGAATTGATAAAATCCTTAAATCACAACCTGAAATTTCTAGTGTTGAGGAATTAGTTAAAACTGCGTTAAGTCAGATGTAACTAGCTTTAGAAATTGAGAAAATCAAGAATTTATAAAATATTATTTTTAGCTGTATCATTCTTCTTTAATGTGGAGTTATCAGCTCAGTCATTTTCTGATTTATCACTCCCATTCCCTTTTACTTATAATCAAAGTAGTGGAATGTTCTTGAATACTACAGCTAACTTTAACAAATTAGTGATTTATGATCCTTTGACAAATAACTATCTTATTCAAGATAAGATAGGGACACTTGATTTAGGTCCGCCAATAATTATGGATTTTTTAGAATATCAGCAATATTCCCAAAAAAAAATAATTGATGATTATTGGAATTTACGATCAAAAGAGAGGATGGGTAATCAAAATATTGGGCTAGGCTTGCCTAAACTTTTTATTCCTGGAAAGTCTTTTGATAGAGTTTTTGGAGGAAATGCTGTAGATATTAGACCACAGGGTTCTGCAGAGTTAATTTTTGGTTTAAAGATAAATAGAATTCAAAATCCATCATTGTCAGAAGAACAAAGAAAAACTATTTCATTTGATTTTCAAGAGAAAATACAGATGAATGTAGTTGGAAAGATTGGCGAAAAATTAAAAGTTACTGCTAATTTTAATACTGAAACTACTTTTGATTTTGAAAATCAAATGAAAGTAGAATTTACTGGAAATGAAGATCAAATAATTAAGAAAATTGAGGTAGGTAATGTTAGCCTACCATTAAATGGGACTTTAATTACAGGAAGTCAATCTTTATTTGGACTTAAAACACAGTTGCAATTTGGAAGAACAACTATTACAGGTATTTTATCTCAGCAGAAAAGTACTAAATCAGAAATAGAAGTAAGTGGTGGAGCTCAAAAATCAGATTTTGATGTATATGCAGATCAGTATGAAGCAAATAAACATTATTTCTTAGCTCATTATTTTAAAGATCAGTATGATAAAGCGCTTGCTAATTTGCCATTTATTAATTCGGGGATCAATATTACTAAGATTGAAGTTTGGATTACTAATAAAACAGGGACAACTAATGAGACAAGAAATATTGTTGCATTTCTAGATTTAGGAGAAACAGCAGGAAATATTTATAATACTAATTTTACACTTGCTAATAGCGGAAATTTTCCAGATAATAATGCAGCAAATAATATGTTTACAACAATAAAATCGAATTTTCCTAATGGTCTTAGTATTACTGATATAACTAATACGACTTTATCCCCCTTATCTAATGGTAAAGACTTTGAAAAGTTAGAAAGAGCAAGGAAGCTATCAGAATCTGAGTTTGTTTTCAATAGTCAGTTAGGATATATTTCATTAAATCAAGCTTTAAACAATGATGAAGTTCTAGCTGTTGCTTTTGAATATACAATTGGCAGTCAAACATATCAAGTTGGAGAGTTGAGTGCAACAGGTCCTACCTCACCAGACGCTTTAATTTTAAAACTATTGAAAGGAACAAATTTTACTCCATCTTTACCAAATTGGGACTTAATGATGAAGAATATTTATGCTATAGGTGCTTACCAAATGAGTAGAGATGGTTTTATTTTAGATGTTGTTTACGAAAATACAGAAGAATCAGGTGCACTAACAAATTACCTTACTGAAGAAAATGAAGAAAATATTCATGGAAAACCAATCATTAAGTTGTTAAATCTTGACAGATTAAATCAACAAATGGATGTGCAATCAGATGGTGTTTTTGATTTTATTGAAGGTATTACTGCAAAATCAGCTAATGGGAGGATTATCTTTCCTGTTAGAGAGCCTTTTGGTAATTATTTAGCTAATCAGTTTTCAAATTCTACAATTGCAGAAAAATATTCTTATCAGATTTTGTATGACTCTACTTTAACTGTAGCTCAACAATTTCCTGAAAAAAATAAGTTTAGATTAAAAGGTACTTATGAGTCTTCATCGGGAGCAGAGATTAGGTTAAACGCGATGAATATTCCAGCAGGATCAGTTACTGTAACTGCAGGCTCACAAAAGTTAGTAGAGAATCAAGATTATACAGTTGATTATATGATGGGGCGTGTAACAATTATTAATGATGGCATCCTAAGTTCAGGAGTCCCAATAAAAATTTCTTTAGAAAATAATGCTATGTTTGGAATCCAGAATAAAACATTATTAGGAATTCATGCTGATTATGAGATTAATAAAGATTTATTAATTGGAGCAACCATATTAAGGTTAAGTGAACGACCTTATACTCAAAAAATTAATTCTGGACAAGAACCAATTTCAAATACAATGTTAGGTCTAGATGCAAATTATCAGACTGAAGTACCTTGGATGACAACACTTATTGATAAGTTCCCTTTTATACAAACTAAAGCAAAATCTAGATTTATAATTACTAGTGAATTTGCGAATCTAATTCCTGGTCATCATCGAGCAGTTGGAGATGAAGGGGTAGCATATATTGATGACTTTGAGGCTAGCAAAACATCTATTGATATAAAAAATATGGGTGCTTGGAAATTAGGTAGTATACCACAGGGACAAGAATCTTTATTTATAAATTCTAATCAAACTAATGATTTAAGTTTAGGCTTTCAAAGAGCTAAGTTAGCTTGGTATACTGTTGACCCATTATTTTACAGAAATACTTCAATTACCCCACCTAATGTTAATAAGATATTAACACTAGCAAATGGTAATACTATTCAGCAGCAGTCATATCATTATTCTCGTGAAATTTTAGAAACAGAAGTTTTCCCAAATAAAGATCCTAACTTAGGAAGTCAGATAACAAACCTCTCAGTATTAGATATTGCTTATTATCCTCAAGAGAGAGGCCCTTATAATTATACTATTAATGGTATTAATAGCGAGGGTAAATTGATTAACTCTAGCTCTAGTTGGGGAGGTATGATGCGAAAGTTAGAAACAAATGATTTTGAAGCTGCAAATATTGAGTTTATAGAGTTTTGGATGATGGATCCATTTAATTTAGATGATGGTTTAGCAGACCACTCTGGTGGTGATATATATATACAACTTGGGAATGTATCAGAAGATGTTTTAAAAGATGGTTATAAAAGTTTTGAGAATGGTTTACCAACTTCAGCAAATGTACAAGATGTTGATACAACCGCTTGGGGGAGGGTGCCAACAAACTTTTCTATTGTAGAAGCCTTTGATAATGATCCTACATCAAGAGAATATCAAGATGTTGGTCTTGATGGATTAAATACTTTAGATGAAAAACTATTTTTTGATTCAGTTTATATCCAGCCCTTACTTTCGGAGTATGGGATCAATTCTAATGCTTATAAAGAAGCAATAAATGATCCTTCCGCTGATAATTTTCATTATTTTAGAGGTAGTGATTTTGATAGTCAATCAATATCAATTTTAGAGAGATATAAGGACTTTAATAATATGGAAGGTAATTCAGTTACTACAGAAAACTCTCCTGAAAGTTACCCTACAGCAGCTTCCTCTCAGCCTAATACTGAGGATTTAAATGGAGATAATACTTTAAGTGAAACAGAAAGTTATTTTCAATATAAAGTTAGACTTCAGCCTGATCAAATGAATGTAGGACAGAATTATATTTCTGATATTTTAGAGACATCAGTTAAAACTGATAATGGAGCTAATAGAACGATAAAATGGTACCAATTTAGAGTCCCTGTTTATCAGCCAGATAAAAGTATAGGTGGTATTAGTGATTTTAAATCTATTAGATTTATGCGTTTAGTATTAACTGATTTTAGTGAGCCTATTATTTGTCGTTTTGCTACATTTGATTTAATAAGAGGAGAATGGCGAAGATATAATTTTGCACTTGAAGAACCTGGAGAATATATTCCTGTAGATGATGAAGATGTAACTACTTTTGATGTTTCAGCTGTAAATATTGAAGAAAATGGTAATAGAAGTCCTATAAATTATGTCCTTCCACCAGGAATTGAACAGGAACTTGACAATACAACAACAACACAAAGACAACAAAATGAACAATCATTAGTCTTAAAGGTTTGTGATTTAAAAGATGGAGATTCCAGAGCAACATATAAAACATCAGATCTTGATTTAAGAACATATAAAAGGATAAAAATGTTTGTGCATGCCGAAGGAGAAAAAAATGACTTAAAAGATGGTGATCTATCATGCTTTTTAAGATTAGGAACTGATTTTACTTCTAATTATTATGAGTATGAGATTTCATTAAAGTCAACTGAGCATGGAGCAACTAGCGCAAATGAAATTTGGCCATCAGAAAATGAAATTGATATTGCATTTGATATTTTTCAAAAAGCCAAGCAAGATAGAAATTATAATAACTTGGACATGTCAATCCCTTACATTCAATATACAAGCGGGGGAAAGGTTACAGTTATAGGAAACCCAAATTTAGCTCAGGTTAAAACACTCATGATTGGAGTAAGGAATCCAAAGAAAAAATCTATGGAAGATTTAGATGATGGACTTTCTAAGTGTGGTCAGATTTGGGTGAACGAGTTAAGACTTACTGATTTTAACGAGCAGGGTGGTTGGGCAGCAAATAGTAGAGTTACTGCAAGGTTAGCTGATTTTGCTAATGTAACATTATCAGGAAATATGAGTACTATAGGTTTTGGTAGTATTGAGAAAAAAGTAAATGATCGTCAAAAATATAATGCTTATCAATATGATTTTTCTTCTACTTTTAACTTAGGAAAATTTTTCCCTCAGGATTTTGGATTAAAAATTCCAATGTATATTGGCAGATCTCAATCAATACAAAATCCTCAGTACAATCCACTTGATCCTGATATTCTTTTAGCATCATCATTAAAAAACTTAGATAGTAAGGTAGAGAAAGATTCTTTAAAAAATATTGTACAAGATTATACACAACGCAAGAGTATTAATTTTACAAATGTTAGAAAAACAAAAATTCAAAAAAAAGGTGATAAACCTAAAAAGAATAGGGTGTATGATATAGAAAATTTTACAATTTCTTATTCAAAAAATGAAACATTCATTAGAAATATTAATACAGAATATAATAGGAGTGTAAATTATAGAGGAGCATTAACATATAATTACAATGCGCGACCAAAAAATATTAAGCCATTTAGTAAAGTTAAACTTCCTAACTCTCGGTATTTTAATTTAATAAGAGATTTTAATTTCAATACTATGCCAAAATCATTCTCTTTTAGAACAGATATTGATAGAAATTATAGTGAAACAAAATTAAGAAATTTGAGTAACTCTAATATGATTATTTTCCCTACATATAATAAGTTTTTTAGTTGGAATAGATCATATGAATTAAAATATGATTTAACTAGAACATTAAAATTGAATTTTGCTGTAAATCAAAAAGCAAATATTGATGAGCCATCAGGAAAGCTTGATAAATCGGACCCCTTTTATAAAGAAAAAATGGATACTATTTGGAGAAATGTTTTGGATTTTGGTAGAGCAACTGAATATCATCAAACATTTGGAGCAAATTATCAAGTCCCTTTTAATAGAATACCTATTTTAAATTTCATGTCTTTAAATACAAGGTATACATCTGGTTATGATTGGCAAGCAGCTTTGCCAGCTATTTCTCATTTAGGGAACATTATACAAAACTCTAACTCTCAACAATATAATGGTCAAATTAATCTTATATCATTATATAATAAAGTTCCATATTTTAAGAAGCTAAATCAAGGAACAAGTCCAAGAAGAAATACTGTAAGAAATCGTAGGGATCAAGAAGAAGATAATGATGATGTAAAAAATAAATTTCAATTTTTAAAACATATTGTTCGTTTTGGATTAGGCGTAAGGAATATAGCTATAAATTATTCGGAAAATCAAGGAACTTACTTGCCTGGATATCTGAACCAATCAAAAGCATTAGGTCAGGACTGGGCACATTTTTCACCTGGGCTTCCATTCGTTTTTGGTAGTCAGAAGGATATAAGATATAAAGCTGGTCAAAATGGCTGGCTCTCAAAAAGTACTGCACTTAATACAATGTATAAAGTAAATTCATCAGAGAATTTGACATTAAGAAGCACATTTGAACCAATAAAGCGATTGAAAATAGATTTTACTGCTAATAAAACAACCTCCAATACTAATACTGAATATTATAGATGGGATGATGAGATTAATAATTTTAATTCATTTAGTCCAACTGAAAATGGTAGTTTTAGTATTTCATTTATTTCTTGGGCAACTGCATTTAAGAGTGATAATGATGACAATGAATCTGAGATTTTTGATAATTTTAGAGAAAACAGATTGATTATTGCAAGACAGCTTGCTGTAAATAATCCTAATTTTAATGGTAATTATAATGATCCTGTTACTGGCTATCCTACAGAATATGTCACCTATCCAGGAGATACTTTTCCTACTTTAGTAGGTGGTTATGGTCCAACTTCACAAGAAGTAATGATCCCTGCATTTTTAGCAGCTTATAGTGGTAAGGATCCTGCTAATTCAAAATTAACTGCTTTTCCTGCTATACCAATGCCAAATTGGAGAATTACATATGATGGATTTATGAAAATTCCATACATTAAAAAGCGATTTAAACAATTTACAATTGGACATGCCTATAGATCTACTTATACGGTTGGATCTTATCAATCAAATGTTAATTATATAGATGGTGATGAAATTAATATTAATAATATGAGTTATCATGTAGCTCGTGAAATTTCACAAGTAACAATAAATGAGCAGTTTAGCCCATTGTTTAAAGTTGATATGACATGGAAGAATAGTTTACTAACAAGAATAGAGTTTAAAAAAACAAGGGTTTTAGCGTTATCTTTAGCAAACAATCAACTTACAGAGACAGCCTCTCAAGAGTTTGTTTTTGGTATTGGATATCGTATTAAAGATGTTGAATTTAAATTATTTTCTGGAGGAAGAGGAAAGAAGATTTCAAGTGATTTGGATTTAAAATTAGATTTTAATTTAATGAATAATCGTACAGTTATCAGAAAAATTGTTGAAGATTTAGAACAGTTAACAATGGGGCAGCAACTAATTAAGATAAAGTTCTCAACAGATTATGTAGTAAATCAAAGATTAAATCTTAAAGTTTTTTATGATAGAGCGATAACTAATCCTTTTATTTCTACAACCTTTCCTAGCTCTATTACAAATGTAGGATTTAGTTTGAGATTTACCTTAGCTGGATAATTTTGTTGACTAATAAAAAAATGTATTTTTGACAAAAAAAAGATAAATGGAATTTCCCAATGAATTAAAATATAGCAAAGATCATGAATGGCTTAGGGTTGAAGGTAGTATTGCATATATTGGTATAACAGCATTTGCACAATCTGAATTAGGTGATATTGTATTTGTTGATATAGATATTGCAGGTGAGACACTTGAAAAAGAAGAGGTTTTTGGTTCTATAGAGGCAGTAAAAACTGTTTCTGATTTATTTATGCCAATTAGTGGAGAGGTTTTAGCATTTAATGAAAAACTTGAGGATGCTCCTGATTTGATTAATTCTGACCCATATGGAGAAGGATGGATTATTAAAATTTCAGTTGCAGATGTTAAAGAATTAGATTTTCTTTTAGATGCTGATAGTTATAAAGAATTAGTAGCATAAAAATTAATATATGGAACCAAAAAAAAATCCTGAAATAAATTTAGAAAATAAAAAAGGTTTGTTTTTTCAGATAGGCCTTATTATTACACTAATAATTGTACTTTTCGCTTTTGAATGGAAAAGCTATGAAAAAGTAGATTATAATTTAGGGCAGTTAAATCTTGATGATTTAGAAGAAGAAATTATTCCTATTACAAAGCAGGAAGTAAAACCGCCGCCTCCACCACCTCCACCACCTGAGGTTATTGAAATTGTAGAAGATGAAGTCGAGATAGAGGAAGAGTTAGAAATAGAGGATACTGAGTCTGATGAAGATATAGCGATTGAGATTGAAGAAGAGTCAGATGATGAATTTTTTATGGTTGTAGAAAATATGCCAGAATTTCCTGGTGGGGACTTGGGCCTAATGAAGTATATTCAAAAAAATGTAAAATATCCTCCAATAGCAAAGGAATATAATATTACAGGTAAGGTTTATGTTAGTTTTATTGTTGACAAATCAGGTTTTGTTACAAATGTTAAAATTGTGAGAGGTGTAGATAAAAATTTGGATGCAGAGGCTTTAAGGGTTGTTAAATCGCTTCCTAAATATAAGCCTGGTAAACAAAGAGGTAAACCTGTTAGGGTAATGTTTACTATTCCTATCAATTTCACACTTAATTAATATTATTTTTTTAATTAATATTAGATACAGCTAATCTCTACCACACATATCTTCCGGCTTTACCCATTCATCATATTCTTCTTCAGTAACATATCCTAAATTAATACTCTCTTCTTTTAATGTTGTGCCATTTGCATAAGCATTTTTAGCAATCTTAGCGGCCTTTTCATATCCAATTTTATTATTTAATGCAGTAACTAGCATTAAGGAGTTATCTAAGTTCCTTTTTATATTTTTATAGTTTGGTTCAATTCCTATTACACAATTGATTTCAAATGATAAACATGCATCACCAAATATTTTTGCTGAGTTTAAGAAATTAAATGCTATCATTGGTTTAAAAACATTTAATTCATAATGTCCCTGCATTCCTCCTGTTGATATAGCTACATCATTCCCCATTACTTGTGCGCAAACCATTGTTATAGCTTCACACTGTGTTGGATTTATTTTTCCAGGCATTATGGATGATCCAGGTTCATTTGATGGAATAATAATTTCTCCAATTCCACTTCTTGGCCCTGAAGCTAGCATTCTAATGTCATTTGCAATTTTATTTAATGAAACAGCTAATTGTTTTAAAGAACTGTGGCTTTCTACCATTGCATCATGGGCAGCAAGTGCTTCAAATTTATTTTCGGCTGTTTTGAACGGCATTTTAGTTAACTCAGATATATATTTTGCAACTAAAGTAGTGTACCCCTTAGGCGTATTTATACCAGTTCCAACTGCAGTCCCCCCAAGGGCAATTTCTGATAGATGTATTAAACTGTTTTTTAATGCTCTGAGCCCATGATCTAACTGAGAAACATATCCAGAAAAAACTTGACCTAATGTAATTGGTGTTGCATCCATTAAATGGGTTCTACCAATTTTTACTAAATCTATAAATTTTTTTGATTTAAAATCAAAAGTGTTTTTTAATTTTTCTAAAGCGGGAATTGTTTTTTCAACAAGCTCTTTATATGCTGCGATATGCATTGCTGTTGGGAAAGTGTCATTTGAACTTTGCGACTTATTTACATCATCATTTGGATGGATAATTTTTATCTTATCTTCCAAAGAACCTCCACTAATTACATGAGCTCTGTTAGAAATAACTTCATTTATATTCATATTACTCTGTGTTCCACTTCCAGTTTGCCAAATGACTAAAGGGAATTGATCATCATGATCTCCATTTAAAATTTCATCACATACTTTAGAAATTAAATCTCTTTTTTCTAATGTAAGAACTCCTAAATCAAAATTGGTATAAGCGGCTGCTTTTTTTAAATAAGCAAAACCATAAATAATTTCTATTGGCATACTAGATTCATTGCCGATTTTGAAATTTTTTCTACTTCTTTCTGTTTGAGCTCCCCAATATTTATCTGCAGGCACTTTAACTTTTCCAAGCGTATCTTTTTCGACTCTATATTTCATCTTTAAAAGTTTTGTTATTTTTTTTGTTTATCGTTTATTTGCGCTAAATTACTAATTATGAAATTTCTAGGCTTTTTATTATTTGTTTTTGTTTTTTTAATGGCTTTTTGGTGTCTAATTTTTCTAGCAAGTGTAATACCATATTTTATTTTTGTTTATTTAAAGGAAGGAAAGTTGGATAATGATCAAATTCCTAATTAAATAAAGTTAAAACTCTTTCTGGGGGACTACATACAATCGCTTGTTTTTTGTTGCTTACAATTGGTCTTTGCATTAATTTTGGATATTTTTTTATTATACCTATTATTTCTTCTTCGCTAATATCTTTGTCTTGATAATTACTTTTCCACACAGTTTCTTGTTCTCTTATAAGCTCAATTGCCTTGTAATTTAGTTTTGATAAAATTAGTTTTATTTCATTAACCTCAAGTGGTTTTTTTAAGTATTCTATAATCTCAAAGTCTTTACCTTTACTCTCAAGTAGTTTAAGTGCTTTCCTACTTTTACTGCATTTTGAATTATGATATATTTTTAGTTCCAATTTATTTTTGACCAAATTCCATTAAATAAGATTTTATAAAATTATTCAGATCGCCATCTAAAACTGCATCAGGATTTGAGCTTTCATAATTGGTTCTTAGATCTTTTACCATCTTGTATGGATGCAATACATAATTTCTTATTTGAGATCCCCATTCTATCTTTTTCTTATCTACATTAAGTTTATCTTTTTCTATTTGTTTTTTTCGTAATTCTAATTCATATAACTGTGATTTTAACAATTGGATCGCTTTTGTTTTATTTTCTAATTGTGATCTTGATTCAGAGTTTTCAATTATTATACCAGTTGGAGCATGTTTTAATCTAACAGCAGATTCTGTTTTATTTACACTTTGCCCCCCTGCCCCACTAGATCTAAAGGTGTCCCATTTTATATCTGAGGGATCAATAGTTATTTCTATGCTTTCATCAGCAAGAGGATAGACAAATACTGAAGCAAATGAGGTATGTCTTTTTGCATTTGAGTCAAATGGTGATATTCTAACTAATCTATGTACTCCATTTTCACCTTTAAGATGTCCAAAAGAAAATTCTCCTTCAAACTCTAATGTAGCAGACTTAATTCCAGCAGGTTCAGATTTTTGAATATCTAATGTTTTTATATTATAGTTGTTTTTTTCTCCCCACATGAGATACATACGCATAATCATTTCCGCCCAATCCTGACTTTCTGTGCCTCCAGCTCCTGGTGTTATTGTCATAATAGCTGATAAGTTATCTTCTTGTGCACTAAGCATATTTTTGAACTCAAGATCCTCAATTGAAATTAATGTTTTTTTAGACTGAATTTCAAGCTCCTCTAAATCTGCATTAAGTTCAATAAGAACTTGTAGTTCATCTATATTATTAACAATTATATCATAAGATTTTAACCAAACTTTAAGAGAATTTAGTTTTTTTAATATATTTTGTGCTTCTTTGGGAGAATTCCAAAAATCATTTTTTTGAGTGATTTGCTGAAGATTATGCGCTTCTTTTTGTTTAACTATAATATTTAGATGTTTATATAATTCATCTTTTCTAGTTATTAAATCGTTTAAATAATCTTTAGCTATCATTAGACAAAAATACTTATTCTTTTAACTCTTTTAATTGATCCCATACTAGATTACTTTCGTATCCTTTATTTATCAAATATGTAGTAATTTTTTTTTTTCTTAAGAAGTAACTTTTTTCTCTTATACTATTTTTCTTTTTCTGATATTGCATATTTAATTCTTTCAAGTATTCAGTATCTGAAATCTCTTCTAGACCTTTATTTATACATATTGTAGATATATATTTTTTTTTAAGTTCATTAATTATTTTCATTTTTCCCCATTTTTTTATCTTGAATTTCCCTCTGCAAAATGATCTTGAATATCTTTCTTCATCAATATAACTTTCATGTATAAGCTCCTCAATGATATAATCTTGTGCTTTATTATGCAATCCCCAATCTTTCATTTTCTGTTTCACATCATATGTACATTTCTCTTCTATTGCACAATAATTTTTGAGTTTTTCAATAGCAATTTTAACATCATATATTTTTTTTTTGTACATCAATCAAAAATACAATTTATCAATTTAAATATTAATTTTGCAGCTGTGAAAAATAAACAAGCAGTTTTTCTACTTTTTCTTGCTAATATTATTTCTGGTATTGCGCAGGGGATAAGTATGATTGCTATTCCATGGTATTTTGTTAAAATTGTTTCTCGACCTATTATTTTTTCAAATTCTTATCTATTGATTACTTTTTTTACTCTTTTTTGGGGTTTATATGCAGGAACATTAATTGACAGATATTCTAGAAAAAAACTGTTTATAATTATTAATATTGTTTGTGGTATATTAATTGGTGGGATTGCTTTTTATGGTTATTATATTAGTTTACTGCCTGATTTTCTTGTTATTCTTGTCTTTGGAATTACCATTTTCAATTATAATGTTCATTATCCTAATTTATATGCTTTTGGTCAAGAAATTACTGAGCGTGAGAATTATGGTAAACTTAATTCATATATAGAGGTTCAAGGCCAAGTAACTTCTGTGTTAGCAGGGGCATTTGCTGCTATATTACTTACTGGAACTAAAAATAATATTCTTGATATAGCCGGTCTTACTTTTGTTTTACCTTTTAACATTGAACAATGGAAAATACATGAGATTTTTTTATTGGATGCAGCTACTTATGTTGCGGTGATATTCATATTTATGTTGATGAAATATACTCCGTTAGTAAAGGAAAAAATACATACAGAAGGTCTTTTTAAAAGATTAAAAGGAGGGTTTATGTATTTAAAATCCAATCCAATAATTTTTGTTTTTGGATTAGCTTCTTATATGCTTTTTGCATTTACATTAGTTGAGATTCATGTAGTATTACCTTTATATGTGAAAAACTTTCTTCAAATGGATGGTAATGTTTTTGCTTCAGCTGAGATTTATTATTCATTTGGTGCTATATTTTCAGGGCTATTAATCTTAAGATTATTTAAAAGGTTTAACACTGTAATAGGAGTAATTGTTTTAATGCTAATTGTTTCAGGTGCTTTTTATCTTATGTTTAAATATAAAATTTTATGGATCTTCTTTTTAGGAAATTTTTTATTGGGAATCACTAATGCTGGGGTTCGAATATTACGAACTACATATATTTTTAATCATGTTCCTAATAACTTAATTGGAAGAACAGGATCAGTTTTTAATACACTAAATATTGTTGTAAGGATGTTGTTAATTGGTCTATTTTCTTTCTCATTTTTTCAAATAGGAGAAAATATCAGATTTGGTTATTTAATTGGAGTATTTATGATGTTATTATCTGTGCTATTCTTATTAGCATGGTACAAAAGAATTGTAAGTGCAGAAAAAAAATAATTTATTTTACTACTAAATATTCCAAAAGGTGTAGCCTTTCATCTGGAGTTACTAATATTTTTTTTCCAAACTTTTTGCTCCAGTCTTTACTTATAGATGAAGAGAACCATCCTTCTTTTTTATTAATATAAGAGGCTACAAATGGATGTGTTGAAATATGTACCAATCCTTTTTTATTCTTGTTTAAGTTATGAATTTTGGTTTCTATCTGATCAATTAATAATAGACTAGAATCTATCT
>MDSV01104128.1_pt1 | contig 13990 bp, 14 predicted proteins | sample 810851 | NCBI WGS metagenome assembly MDSV01 (sample SAMN05326640, study PRJNA326480) | marine metagenome | isolation source: seawater | place: Atlantic Ocean: North East | collected 2012 | reverse complement strand
TGTCGCTTGCCCGTACATCCAACCAAATTCAAAGGCTTCGATCGAGGTAACGGTATCAATTCCGTCACGTGACGCATTGGTATCTGTAACTATAATTGAGTAACCAGACTCAACAGCGCTATATTCAGAGATTATTCCTGAAAAGGAAGCTGTATCCGTTCCTGCTCCTCCGTCAATCGTGTCGTCGCCACTAGAACCCTCAATTTTATTTGATTCTAAATCTCCTATAATAGTATCGCTATGTGTACTTCCTAGTATCCATTCAATGTTAGATATTAGGTCTGTATAGTCTCCATTAATAGCTTTACCGGATGAAAGGTCTATTGAGACTGCAGATGCTATAGATAAATAACTTAAAATATCTGTACCAGTCCCTCCATCAATGATATCCGATCCATCATCGCCATAGATTATGTCACTTCCAGCATCACCAAAAACCAGGTCATTTCCTTTACCTCCCGTAAGACGATTGGCGCCGGAATCACCTAATATAGTATCCGCATAATCTGACCCTACAATTGTTTCTATATTTACCAAGGTATCAACGTATATGCCGGATGTCGCTGTACCATCTAATAGATTAACAACAACTGGAGATGTAGAACCCGAGTAATTAGAAATATCTCTTCCTTCTCCTCCGTCAATGTTATCATTTCCATCCTCACCAAATATTACATCGTTTCCTGATTTTCCTAGAATAATATTATCTAAATTATTTCCGATGATTGTATCACTTTGGCTACTACCTATGGCATTTTCTATTAATGTATTAAATGTAATTCCTGTTACGTCATTCGAGTAACCACTGAAATACCCTTGACGCAGATCTATCACGTTAGCATTGATTGATTGTTCTGCTGATATGGTATCGTTTCCACCGGAATCCCATATAGCATTAGCTGTATTATCATCTAACAGGTAATAAACTTGATCTCCGCTTCTTGTTTGAGTTTCCATACCGTACATAGCTTGTAATGCGTAAGCATCCCATATCATAGGAGTAGTCGCCCACCCGTAAGACCAGCTGTATAAAGGTGGTTCGTAACTCATTACCGTGGTGTACATACTATCTAGAGCGGAGATTCCTAGATCTGAAAAACTAGGCCAATTCCAAGGTCCGCCATCATGCGGGTGGGATAATCCAAGGGCATGACCTATCTCATGTATTACTGTATGATATCCAGATTGTCCTGGGACGAATTTTTCTAAAACGGTGGATTCTAAGTTTAATTTAACTGTTCCTTCATTGACAGTACCAGGGAATCTAGCAAATCCAGCAATATTTTCTGAAAGTCCTAATGTACTGAAATTTTCAAACGTTACTGTTATATCTGCCGTTGATTCACTTTCTGGAGAAGTTAACCAGCCTAAATATTGAAACTCAGCATCAATAATTTGATCAAATTCAGCCATTATTACAGCTAGATTATCAAATTCTGTTAGATAATCGCCCCAGCTAAATGAGTTACTATCTTGTACTTCCCAGGTTATGGTTCCACCATCAGGTACGTTCCACATAGAACCACCTAGTATTCCATCAAGTGTAGTATTGGTTTGATTAAAGAATACGGAGTTGGCCATAATAATTACTAATCTTTGTGTAGGCAGCTATATAGTCTAATGCTTAGAAACAATCTGCTAATATAGCTATTAATATAATTTATTGATTCTTGGACATATATAATAAGTTTTTTATTTTTTTTTAGATTTATATTGAAGTTTAGATATAGATTAACTGTGATTCAAATAGTCTAGAAAGCCTTGTAGAATAACCCCAGCCGCCATTTTATCGATTACCTGTTCGCGGCGCTTACGTGACATATCAATTTCATTTATTAAAATACGCTCAACTTCCGCAGATGATAGTCGTTCATCCCAAAAAACAATCGGAATATCAATTTTTTCGATAAGATTTTGAGCAAATTGTCGAGTTGACTGAGCACGAGGTCCCTCACTCCCATCCATATTTACTGGTAGACCTAAAACTAATCCACCGACCATACGTTCATTGATTAAAGTGATAAGAATTTCAGCATCTATTGTAAATTTTTTTCTATTTATGGTTATTAGTGGAGAAGAAACTACTAGGTTTGAATCGGAAATTGCTAGACCAATAGTCTTAGATCCTAAATCAAGACCTAAAACTCGTTTGTCTTTAATTAGTAATTTTTTAAAATTAAGTGGTTCAATTATAGGCATTATATATTATATACGCTTAGTTTAAGACAGTTACTATGGCTTGTGGATGCCGAGTCTCGGTGATAGTTTTTTCTTCCGCTTAACTAAGCCTTAACTTTAAGAGAAATAAATGACTCTCGATACTAATACTGTAAGACGTATTGCACGTCTAGCGCGTTTGCATATTCCAGAATCTGAATTAAGTCACTTAGCTTCTGATCTATCCAATATTATTGGCTGGGTAGAGCAGTTATCAGAGGTTAAAACAGATGGGGTTGAACCCATGACTAATGTCGTAGAAACAGAGTCTCATTACCGAGAAGATGTGATTAATGACGGAGGAGACTCTGCAAAAGTATTACAAAACGCGCCGGATTCTTCTGGTAACTTCTTTACAGTAATCAAGGTTATAGAATGATGACCAGTAAAATTAACCTTCAATATTTAACAATTAAAGAAGCTAACCGAGCTCTGAATGAGGGTGATTATACTTCTCAAGACTTAACGCAGGCACATTTAGAAGCTATGGCGGCAGAACGAGGTCTAAATTCCTTTGTAACTGAATGTCCAGATAGAGCTCTCGCGATGGCTGAAGAGTCTGACAAAAGACGTTCTAAAGGAGAACAAATAAGTCCTTTAGACGGAATACCATTAGCAATAAAAGATTTATTTTGCACAGAGGGAATTTTATCAACTGCTGGAAGTCGAATACTAGACGGATTTACCCCAACGTATGAATCAACGGTTAGTCATAACTTATGGAGTGCAGGTGCGGTTCTATTAGGAAAGACCAATATGGACGAATTTGCAATGGGGTCCGCAAATGTAACAAGTTATTATGGTAATTGCATTAATCCGTGGAAAGCTTCGTCTGGAAATTTAGTTGGCAAAGATCTTGTTCCAGGAGGCTCTTCGGGAGGTTCGGCTGCCGCTGTTGCTGCTCGTTTGGCATTAGGTTCTACGGGAACAGATACTGGTGGATCTATTCGTCAGCCAAGTTCATTTTGTGGTGTTGTTGGCTTAAAGCCAACTTATGGACGGTGCTCGCGGTGGGGAATTATTGCATTTGCAAGTTCTTTAGACCAAGCGGGACCAATAACTCGAAGTGTAGGAGATGCAGCTTTAATGTTAGCTGAAATGGCCGGTTTCGATCCTAAGGATTCTACCAGTGCTAATCTTCCTGTACCCAGTTACATAGAATCACTAAACGGAAATATCAAAGGATTACGTATCGGTATTCCATCGGAATACAAATTAGATTCAATGCCTGATGAGATAGAAGATGTCTGGCAACGGGGCAGGGATTGGTTAATAGATGCAGGTGCAGAGGTTATTGATATATCTCTTCCACATACAAAATATGCTTTACCAAGTTACTACATTATTGCCCCTGCAGAAGCTTCTTCAAACTTGGCTAGATATGATGGCATTCGTTATGGTTTGCGAGTAGAGGGCGAGGATCTTATTGATACATATGAAAAAACTCGAGCTGCTGGATTTGGTGATGAGGTAAAGCGCCGTATTATGATTGGTACCTACGTTTTATCTGCTGGATACTATGACGCTTATTATCTGCAAGCCCAAAAGGTAAGAACTCAAATTACTAATGATTTTAATTCTGTATGGAAAGAATGTGACGCTATCCTTACGCCTACTACGCCTTCAGCAGCTTTTGCTATCGGCGAGAAAATGGAAGACCCTATCGCTATGTATTTGAATGATATTTTTACTGTACCAGCATCTATGGCTGGATTGCCGGCTATTTCCGTTCCTGCTGCTATTAACAAAGAGGGGCTTCCCCTTGGACTTCATGTGATAGGTCCAGCATTTACAGAACAAACGGTATTACGTATTGCAGATGTAATTGAGACAGCAGCTGAATTTACTGCAAATCCTAATGAAAATATTACAATCGCTGGATAGATGTGAGTTACAAAGTCATGACTAATGAAGCCACTCCTGATCATCTTACAGGCCATATAACTACTCGAATCGGTCATAGAAAAGAAAACTTACTGTCTGGTGAGAAAGATGATTGGGAAATTATTGTGGGTCTTGAGGTGCATGCTCAAGTTTCCTCTGAATCAAAGTTATTCTCGGGTTCATCAACTGAATTTGGCGCTGAGCCCAATAGTCAGGTGAGCTTGGTAGATGCAGCAATGCCAGGTATGTTACCGGTGATTAATATGGAATGTGTACGTCAAGCAGTTTTTACAGGACTTGGTCTTGGGGCTAAAATTAATTTACATTCAGTTTTTGACAGAAAAAACTATTTTTATCCTGATTTACCGCAGGGTTATCAGATAAGTCAGTTTGCTTATCCTATAGTCGGAGAAGGTAAAATTAGTGTTAACCTTCCTAATGGAAATAGTTTTGATGTTGGTATAGAGCGTTTACATTTAGAACAAGATGCAGGTAAGTCGATACATGATCAACACCCAAATAAATCTTATATAGATTTAAATCGATCAGGTGTTGCGCTTATGGAAATTGTTTCAAAACCAGATTTACGATCTGCTGAGGAGGCAGCAGCTTATTTAGGAAAATTGCGCTCTATTCTTCGCTACTTAGGAACTTGTGATGGAGAAATGTCTAGAGGATCAATGCGTGCAGATGTCAATGTATCAGTTCGACATCCGGGAGATATTATGGGTACTCGGTGTGAAATCAAAAATGTTAACTCATTGAGGTTTGTTCGACAGGCAATTGATTTTGAAGCACGCAGACAAATTGAGATTATTGAGGATGGAGGTGTAGTTGATCAAGAAACTAGACTTTTTGACTCAAATAGAGGCGAAACGCGTTCCATGCGTTCAAAAGAAGAAGCTCATGATTATAGGTATTTTCCTGATCCGGATTTATTACCTTTAGTTCTTGATCAACCTTTTGTTGATATTTTGAAAGATAGTCTGCCAGAGCTACCAGATGCTAAAAAAGTACGGTTTATAGACTTTTATGGTTTATCATCAAGCAGTGCTGATGTTTTGGTTTCAGAAAAAGAAGTTGCGGACTTTTATGAATCTTTGGTGCTAGCTGTAATTGAAATGAAGGTCGAAATTGAAAAAATAGTTGTAGCAACAGATGCAGCAAACTTAGTAATAAATGAATTGTTTGGGTTAATTAATGCTTCCGATATAAATATAAATAATTCACCAATTAGCTCATTACAAATCGCTGAATTTCTTAAACTTCGTTATGATGGTGTGATTTCAGGAAGAATTGGAAAAGAGCTTTTTGTAGATATGTTTCATAGTGGGAAGGATGCAGCTGTAATAGTTGAAGAAAAGGGTCTCAAACAGATTACTGATACTGATGCAATAGAAGGTATTATAGATAAACTTATTATAGATAATCCGGATCAAGCAAAACAGTATAGAGAAGGTAATACAAAAGTTGCCGGTTGGTTTACAGGCCAAGCTATGAAGGCAACCAAAGGTCAAGCTAACCCGCAGGTAGTAAACGATGTTCTGAAAGAAAAGCTAGAAAATTAAAATTATTTAACTTATCAAGTTTCTGCTATTTCTTTCCATAATTCATCCGCCACTAGTGTACCCCCATCTACGGGAAGCACCGCCCCCGTGACATAGGCTCCTGCACGAGATGAAAGATAGATCACTGCTCCCACCATGTCTTCTGCGGTTCCGATCCGACCTCTAGGAAGGTTTTCTTCAATATTTTTTTGATGATTATTTAAGGTATATTGCATCATCTTACTTTCAAAGGGACCTGGTGCAATAGCATTTACACAGATATTTCGTTTTCCTAAGTGGTGGGCCATCACACGTGTTAGATGGTGCACAGCAGCTTTACTAGCTGGGTATGAATAAGTTTCTAGTTTGGGTATTGCTAGGCCATCTACGGAACCAATATTTATGATGCGAGCTGGATCTTCTTCGGTTGCAGCTGCTTGAAGTGGCGTCAATAGAGCCTGACTGAGGAAGAAAAGTGATTTAGCGTTTAAATCCATTACCTTATCCCAACCTATTTCAGGGACGTCGCCAATTTTTGCTCCCCAGGCGGCTCCTGCATTATTAACTAGAATATGAAGTTTAGGTTCACGTGATATAATTTCATCTGCTAGACGTTTTACCTCATTTGATTCTGATAAATCAGCCGGTATAGCTATGCATTCGCCGAAAGATGACAATTCTTCAGCAACTGCATTGCATGCATTATCAGACCTAGAAGAGATATAAGTTTTAACTCCGTTTTCGACTAGTCCACGGGCAATCATAAGGCCAATTCCTCTTGAACCTCCGGTAACAAGCGCAACTTTTCCTGAAACTGAAAATAAATTTTTCACTAAGCGTACTCTTTCATTAATATAATAATTCTAGTAAATGGTATCTTTTATTCTTTTTGGGTATGCTTTGTCATAATCATCTCCATTTATTTTGCCCTTGGTAATAGCTTCAAGAATATTTCCAGTTGTAGGGAGCTTTTCTCTTGTAACAATACTTTCTCGATCCCACAGTTTTGAACGAACTAAAGCTTTGGGGCACTGATAATATATACTGCCAAGAGAAATTATTATCACGCTGGTTGGATTTTTATTTTGTAAAGCGAATGTACTACAAAGTTCTGGGTTAGTAGATATTTTTGCTGTGCCGTTTATGCGAATAGTTTCACCTATACCTGGGATTAAAAATAATAATGAAATCCTTTTGTCACGAACAATATTGCGCAAGCTATCGACACGGTTATTGCCCCGTCTATCAGGAATTATTACTGTATGGTTATCTACGACGCGCACGAATCCTGCAGGATCTCCGCGGGGTGAGCAGTCAAGTCCTTCAGGGCCTACCGTTGCGATAATTACAAATGGGGCTGCCTCAATGAACGCTCTATAATGATCTGAAATATATGATATTTCTTTTTTGATGGCTCCTTCAGGAGACTGTCCGTATACCTTTTCAAGCATTTCTATAGAAGTAATTATATCTTCATTATTCATTTTTGATTTAGAGAAAGAAGTCATATTAATAATTCCGATTTATGAAATATTTATTAATTATTACTCGGGTTATTTTAATGAAAGTCAACGCTCGTATTATATATACTATAGTAAAAATGGAATGTATAAAATCTTCGCTTATATATCACTAATCAAAGTTTGGTCTATATTAGAATAAATTTACTCATACTTTGTTTACTATAAAAATTCTTAATCGGGTTATTTTGTAAAATATGTTTGATTTTACCCATAATGAATTAATTTTCTAATAGTGAGCTTAATACTCCTTGCTTACTGCAGAAATATAACGGGGAAAGTTACTGACTATGTGCGACAATACTTTTATGCGTAGGGCGATAACTCTTGCCACTAATAACGTAACGAGTGGCAATGGAGGACCGTTCGGGGCAGTTATCACGCGTGAGGGAGTGGTGATAGGAGAAGGAACCAATCAAGTAACTTCCTCTGGTGATCCAACTGCTCATGCAGAGATACTTGCTATTCGAGCAGCTTGTAAAAATATTGGGAGTCATATTTTAGATGGATGTATTATTTATACAAGCTGTGAACCTTGCCCAATGTGTTTAAGTGCCATTTATTGGGCTAGGATAAAATTTATTTATTTTGGCAACAGAAAGTCTGATGCAGCGGCAATTGGATTTGATGACGCCCATATTTATCAACAGATATCTCTGCCAGAAAGTCAAAGATCAATTCCAACAAATCAAATGCTTTCAGAAGAGGCAATTATTAGCTTTCAAAAGTGGACACAGTCTGAATTTAAAATTGAATATTAATTCATATAGTTTTATTAGAAATACACTCGCCGTAGGGTACAAAAGATTATATGTTACCTATCATGTCTAAAACCCCAATGCTTCAACTTTTCGGTGTTACAAAACGTTATCCTGGTGTGATAGCGAATAACAATGTTGACCTTAAAATTATGCCTGGCGAGATTCATGCCTTATTAGGTGAAAATGGGGCTGGGAAAAGTACTCTAGTTAAATATATTTATGGAGTTCAGAAAGCAGATTCTGGAACTCTTGAATGGTGTGGAAAGCGGACAAAAATCAATAATCCTAAAATGGCTCGTAAACTGGGTATAGGAATGGTCTTTCAACACTTCTCTTTGTTTGATGCCTTAACTGTAAAAGAAAATATTTCACTTGGTATATCCTCAAAAATAGCTAACTCTGATTTGGATAAGGAGATAATCAATATATCTAAAAAGTATGGACTTCCGCTTGATCCAGATCGTTATGTTCATACGCTTTCTGTTGGAGAACGACAGAGAATAGAGGTGGTGCGTTGCCTTCTTCAAGATCCAAGTATGTTGATTATGGATGAACCTACATCTGTTCTAACTCCACAAGAAGTTGAGTTGCTATTTAGAACATTACGACAGTTATCAGCTGATGGTGTATCGATACTTTATATAAGTCATAAATTGCAGGAGATTAAAGATATATGCCATACGGCTACGATTATGCGAATGGGAGAGGTTGTTGCGACTTGTAATCCAGATCATGAGACGCCTCATAGTATGGCTGAGATGATGATGGGTAAAAATATAAGCACACCAAATCGTGTTGAAGTCTCAATTAATAAAAGTCCTGCTCTGATTATAAGTGATTTGAGTATACAGTCTGATCAATCATATGGAACTGACTTAAAAAATATAAATTTTACAGTTAATACAGGAGAAGTATTAGGTATTGCTGGAATAGCAGGTAATGGACAAAAGGAACTGATGGCTGCCTTAAGCGGAGAAGTTTTGGCGGAAAGACCCGATTCAATAAAGATTGCAAATGAGCCTGTTGGTTTATTTTACCCTAACCAAAGACGTCAAGCAGGTATGGTTTTCGTACCTGAAGAAAGACTTGGGCATGCAGCCGTTCCTATGATGTCATTATGGGAAAATGCATTTTTATCCAGTGCGACCAAAATGAATTTTAAAAAAAATGGGTTTATTAGAGTCGCGGATGTAAAGGACTATACACAGGATATAATAAAGAAGTTTGGAGTAAAGACTCCTAATATTCAAAATATTGCCTCAAGCTTATCTGGAGGTAATCTACAAAAATTTATTTTTGGTAGAGAGATATTACAAAACCCTAGAATTATAGTTGCTATTCAACCTACTTGGGGCGTCGATGCTGGTTCAGCAGCTGTAATTCGTCAGTCGTTGATTGATTTAGCCTCAAAAGGTTGTGCAGTGCTTGTTATTTCTCAGGATTTAGAAGAATTATTCGAGATCTCAGACCGTTTATCTGTAATTTACGATGGTAAATTATCACCTTCTAGAAATACTAATAGTATTTCACTTAAGCAATTGGGTCTGATGATGGGAGGGGTCACGGTCTTTTCGGAGAAGGGCGCTATAGAGAATGATGGTTAGTTTAGAGCTTAGACCTAAAGCTTCTAAGGCGATGGTTTATCAGTCGCCCCTTATAGCAGTTTTTATGACATTAATAACAAGTATGGTAATGTTTTGGCTAATGGATACAGATCCATTTTTAGCTGTTAATGCTTATTTTATTGAACCGGTTTCTACAGTAGATGGCGTTGCAGAATTATTGGTTAAAGCTACTCCTCTTATCTTGATAGCATTAGGTTTATCTGTAGGTTTTCAGGCCAATATTTGGAATATAGGTGCTGAAGGCCAATTGACTCTAGGAGCAATATTTAGTGGAGGAATAGCCCTAGCATATTTTGGTGTTGATACGCCATTACTTCTACCGGCTATGCTAGTTTTTGGAGTGCTAGGTGGTATGTTTTGGGCAGCTATTCCAGCTATTTTAAAGGTTCGATATAATACTAATGAAATTCTTACGAGTCTTATGCTTACCTACGTTGGATTGTTATTACTCAGTTATCTGATACATGGTCCTCTTAGAGACCCAGATGGTTTTAACTTTCCTGAGTCCAGATTATTCCATGACTCTGCATTACTACCCATAATTATTGAGGGCTCACGCCTACATATTGGATTTTTGCTCACGTTATTTATAGCAGTTTTAAGCTGGTTGCTTATTATTAAGCATATTATTGGTTTTCAGATACGCGTAATAGGTATGGCACCTGCGGCAGCTCGCTTCGCAGGTTTTAAACAAAAGAAACTGATATGGATTACACTACTTTTTAGCGGAGGTGCAGCTGGCCTTGCTGGAGCATTTGAAGTTTCTGGGCCAATTGGACAGATTGTACCCGTAATTTCCCCTGGTTATGGCTTTACGGCTATAATAGTCGCGTTTCTAGGGCGACTTCATCCTCTCGGTGTGGTGCTCGCAGGTATCTTAATGGCTTTAACTTACCTAGGTGGTGACGCAGCACAGATAACAATGAATCTTCCAAATGCAGTTACTGGAGTTTTTCAGGGAATGTTATTGTTTTTTTTATTAGCTAGTGATGTGCTCATTCGATATCGCTTTAAAATTGGATCAATAAAAAAGGAGACAACTTAGTTTGATTATTGATTTGATTGTACCAGCATTACTGACAATTATAACTGCATCAACACCGTTAGTTTTTGCTGCAGTTGGAGAAATTGTTGTTGAAAAGTCAGGCGTCTTGAATCTTGGTGTTGAAGGTATGATGGTTGTTGGTGCAGTGGGTGGTTTTGCTATAGCTATCATAACCGATGACCCGGTATTAGCTATTTTGGCGGGGGCATTGTCTGGCATGCTTATGGCCTTGATATTTGGTTTGTTAACTTTGTATTTCTATTCGAATCAGGTTGCTACTGGACTTGCATTAACGCTCTTTGGAATAGGCTTTAGCGCCTTACTAGGTCATAAATTTGTTGGAATTACTTTCGAGGGTTTACCTAAATTATATATATCCGGTTTAAGTGATATACCTGGTATAGGGCAGTTAATATTTGGGCAAGATGTATTAGTTTATTTTTCGATATTAAGTGCGATTGCTGTAACTTGGTTTTTAGGCCGTACTAGATGGGGAATGATTGTAAGAGCCGTAGGTGAAAACCATGATTCAGCTCATTCTATTGGGTTTTCAGTAACTAGCGTTAGGTTAAGTTGTATTTTGTTTGGGGGAGCTATGGCAGGTCTTGGAGGGGCTTATCTATCTCTAGCTTATACTCCTTTATGGGTAGAAAATATGACTGCTGGAAGAGGATGGATAGCTTTAGCTTTAGTGGTTTTTGCTTCTTGGAAGCCATGGCGTGCTTTCTTTGGAGCTTATTTGTTTGGAGGAATTACCATTATTCAACTTTATGCACAGGGTCTAGGCGTTGATGTGCCTTCACAAATATTATCAATGCTGCCATATCTCGCTACAATTATAGTGCTTATTGTTATATCTCGTGATGATTCGCGTCTAAGGCTAAATGCTCCAGCATGTTTGGGTAGAAATTTCCATACATCAGGCTGATAATTATACTGTAATAGGAGAGTAAAAATGAGTGAACTTAGAAAATTAACCTTATTAACATTGGCTATGTTGGCAAGTTTTCTAGTGGGTATGTTTGGTGTTGTCCATGCAGACCCCTTAAAAGTTGGTTTCGTATATGTTGGTCCAATTGGTGATCATGGATGGTCTTATGAGCATAACCAAGGCCGGCTGTCGGTTGAAAAGGAATTTGGTGATAAAGTCAAAACGACATATGTCGAGTCAGTTCCAGAAGGGGCCGACGCGCAGCGAGTAATAAATCAGCTTGCTGCAAAAGGACATGATCTAATTTTTACAACGTCATTTGGATATATGAACCCGACAATACAGGTGGCTAAGAAACATCCAAAGGTGCATTTTGAACATGCTACAGGTTATAAACGCTCCAAAAATGTAGCGACATACTCTGGACGTTTTTATGAAGGAAGGCATGTTGCTGGATTAATTGCTGGTAAGATGACTAAAACAAATATAATAGGCTATGTTGCTTCATTTCCGATTCCAGAAGTTATACGTGGTATAAATGCTGTGGCAATCGCTGCTAGGTCAGTTAATCCAGATGTAAAAGTTAAGGTTGTGTGGGTTTCATCTTGGTTCGACCCTGGCAAAGAGTCTACAGCCGCTAATACTCTAATTGACCAGGGAGCGGATATTATTATGCAACACACTGATTCACCTGCGCCAGTGCAGACTGCTCAAAAGAGAGGTGTATGGGCTTTAGGTCAGGCATCTAATATGTCTTCATTTGGTCCCAAAGCACATCTGACGGCCATAATTGATAATTGGTCTCCGTACTATATAGCTAGAACAAAAGCTGTAATGGATGGCACATGGAAATCTGAAGATACTTGGGGAGGATTTAAGTCTGGCATGGTTGAGATGGCACCTTATAACTCTGCTATTCCTGCGGATGTAGTTAATCTTGCTGAAACTGCTCGCAAGGGCATTATTAGCGGCTCAGTGCACGCTTTTACTGGTCCTATAAAGGATCAATCAGGTAAAATTGTTATTGCAGATGGTAAAGTTGCTGATGATGGTATGTTGGCTGGAATGAATTTCTATGTTGAGGGTGTAGAGGGTAAAATTCCTCAGTAGAAATATAGTTAGTCTATTATAGGTCTGCTCAATTAGAGCAGACCTTTTTTTTAAATACCTAGGAAAACCATTTGCGCCAAGCTGGCCAGTTAGAGACTTGCTCGGATAGGATTTTGTAGCCGTCACCGGTTGCGTGAACACCATCACATTCTCTCTGACTATTTTCCCACGATGGATTATTTGATAGATAATCAAATATGTTTAGGTAAGAAATATTCAGGTCGGAACATATACTTGAGGTTAGTATATTTAGTTCTGCTATGCGATCGTTTGAATAATGATAAGCAATTCCGTTTGGGAATATGTAAGGCTGCATGTCATTTATGATAGGCACCGGGCCGATTACAAGGGTTGGCAACCATTGGGAGGCTTCAGTTAGAGTGTTTTTTAAATTATAAATTGTTTGCTTTATTGGCACTCTAATTCCAACGTCACTCTCTTCAGCCGTATCATTTAATCCAAATGACATTACTAACTTGCCATTTACGTGTTCAGGTAACCTAACTTCGCATTCTTTTCGCCAACGAGCTGAAACCATTTCAGAAGTATCACCGCGTACACCCATATTATATAGTGTTATATCATGACCTTGATTTGTCTCATTTATACTTAGCCGTCCTGGCCAACCCAGAAAATTTGTATCCCCACTTCCTACGATAATACTATCACCAACGAAGCAAATCCGCATTGTAGACATATGGATGTTTCCTTATTATTCGATATATATTAAATCTATTTATGAGTATTTCTATAATGGGTGAAAATAGCATTTGCTCCCCTAAAACCACCATATGAAAGTATAAATGCAACTAGTACTATTATGAAATTAAATCCATAATTACCCTGTATAATAATCACTAAAACTACCTCTATTAAAACTTCAAAAAATGAAAGTAATAATATAAACCCGCAAGCTATACGAGAGCGACGATGCGCTAGCCAGGCTAAAAGAATATATAGAAAACCAATTCCTAATTGTACTAAACTTGGACCAATAGCCGGTGTAGCGGATAATAATACCGTTCCAAACAACAATCGATTTAATGATAGAATTATCCCAGCATATACGCTATTTGCCGCTGTTTTCCAGGCTTCATCAGGGGTATTGGTTTTTGGATAAATAAGACGTTGTATATAAATAGAATAGCCCACTAACCAATATCTCCATATAACAATTTTAAAGATGGTTTATTATCTAATTCTGTTATAGCTCATTAATTTTAATCTAATAACTATTGATAATGATATTTTATAAAAAACACAAAATAACATTATATTTAAATTTAGCAGATAGCTTTTATTTGGGTTATATACATCTATAGCTAAAGTATTTATGCAAAAGGATTTAGA
>MDSV01007995.1_pt1 | contig 13990 bp, 15 predicted proteins | sample 810851 | NCBI WGS metagenome assembly MDSV01 (sample SAMN05326640, study PRJNA326480) | marine metagenome | isolation source: seawater | place: Atlantic Ocean: North East | collected 2012 | reverse complement strand
TGAGATTAAAGGTCGTTATCCAAGAAGAAAAGTATTAAACGAGTTACTAAATGGTAATATCGTTGGTGTGGCAAACGGAAGGGCAGAATTTGGGCCACGAGCACTTGGTAATCGTAGTTTGTTAGCAGATCCAAGAGGTAAGAATATTAAAGACCAAATGAATGAGATTAAAAATAGACAAAAGTTTCGTCCATTTGCTCCATCCGTCCTTGAGGAATATGCACACGAGATATTTGATATGCCAGTTCGTAAGTCTCAGTTTATGCAGTTTACGGCACCTTGTAAGTTTCCTAAAAAATATCCAGCCATATGTCATGTGGATAACACTTCAAGAGTTCAAACCGTAAGTAAGGATGATAATCCAGGTTATTATAAACTTATTAAAGAGTTTTATCACAAGACAGGATGTCCTATGGTTTTAAACACGAGTCTAAACATAAAAGGACAACCAATAGTGAATTCATATCATGATGGAGTTGCATTTGAAAAAAGATATAATGTAAAGGTTTTCTAATGGATATTTTATATACCATAGGAGATTCATTTGTTTTCAGAGGACCACAATACACTACTTGGAGTAAACTTTTAGCTAATAAATTAAATTATATAGATGCAAATAATGGAGTGGCTGGAACATCTAATGATAGGAGTTATAGAAGTGTAATCAGAGATGTTTCACGAGTAGAGACGGAAGGTAAATTGTGGACAGAATTTACTGGTGATATAGATTGTAAGTTAGAAAATTTATTTATAATAGTTGGGTGGACATCACCAAGTAGATTTGAGTGGTATGATAATGGTGAATTCTTATCTTCAAGATTTTGGAAAAATTCTACATTTACATTAATGAATAATTCAAGAATAGATTTTTCTTTTTCTGATGATATAACCATTCCATTATCAGATATGACAAATTCATTAGTAAGATTTTTTAATCAAATATTAACATTAAAGAATTTTTTAGAAAATAAAAAAATTAAACATATTTTTTATAATACATTTTTTCCGTTTAATGGAAATACAATAGAGTATTTTGAAACTATAATAGAGGAAATAGAACAAAATAAACCAAAAAGTCTTGTTGGGTTTGATAATCCATCTACATATTATAGTTTGAAATCGTTATGGAAGCAAGTTCCTGAAGATTACAAAAAATATAATCAGGCAGAATATGTAACAAGTGAAAACCTTGATGAAACTTTACATCCAACACTAAATGGTAATAAATTGTGGTCAGAATTTTTATATAAGAAAGTAAATGAATATTAAAGATAAAAAATATGTTATTACTTTAGGTTGTAGTTTCTCAACATCCAATGATGAGAATTTAGTTGAAAAGGGACATACTTTTGGTGATGTTATTGCAAAACATTATGACATGGAATTGATAGAACTTGGTGTTCCTGCTGGTTCAAATCAATATATTAAAAACAGATTTTTTGAATGGTTTGGTAAAAATCCAAATAAGTGGAATGATACTTTTGTTGTTGTGGCATGGACAGAACCTGGTAGACATATGTGGTGGAATAATAAAACTAACGAATGGTTTAACGATACAAATCAAATATATATTAAAAATACGGAAAGATTTAATGACATTAATCTTATTCATGAATGGACATACAAAGAGAGAACAAAATACGCTCAAAATTTTATGAGAAATAACTATGACGAAATGAGAAGTTATATAGAACAGATAGTTACATTACAGACTTGTATGAAATCGTGGGATATACCTTATATAATGTTCAATAGTCTGTTTGATGTGCATGACGAAGGAACTTTATTAGAAGGAAATAATAAAAGAGATAATAAAACAATGTGGGATAATTTAATAGATACAAAATATTTTTACAGAAACGAAGAACATACAGTTTTTAGAAATATGATGGAGCCACCACATCAGAAACCAGTCAAGGATTTATGGATAACTGATAATGATTCTCATCCAAATAAAAAGGCACATAAAATTTGGGGAGATTATTTAATAAAATTTATAGGAGAGGTTTATGTATAATGTAAATACTTTAGGGAAAAATACATTTGCGTTTAGTGATATTTTTACTAATTTCAATTATGATTCTACTGAAAATTTTGATTGTGATTTGTTTGTTACAGATGGATTTCATCTTGTCCAATCTGATAGATCTGAACCCGTTTTGAATTATGAGGATTTAAAAACAGATAAGCTTATAATTTTTAATTATGATAGATGTAATCCAATAGAAAACGAATTATTTAGTTGTGTGAGAGAGTTTTTAGATGGTAAAGATATAAAATGTTTAATTATTTCTTTACACCACATACTTGATGAAAAGAATTTACCAACTGATTTTGATTATCTCAGTTTTGATTTTTTTGTATTTCAAGTTGTGGAACAATATGGTAAATGGGATAGTATTTTTGATATTTTTCGTGACACTTTACATTTCCAAAGACCTAAAAAGTTTTTATCTTATAATAATATACCACATCCACATAGAACAAGACTAAAGGAATTTTTAATAACTGAGGACTATATGGATGATGGTTGGTTTTCATTTGAACCACTTAGTGAAAATGGACTTAATATAGATTACATTTCTGAATTTACAAATAATCAATTTACACAAATAAATTTAGGTTTATATTTAACTTCTTACTTTAGTATATTAACTGAAACTATATTTAGTGGTGATGATTCACCAACTGTAAAATTAACTAATAAAGTTTTTATGACAATGAAAGCTCTTCATCCATTTTTTGTGATGGGACAACCAAAAACATTAGATTATCTAAGAAAGTCTGGATTCAAAACCTTTAAAGATTTTTGGGATGAAGATTATGATGATGAATTTGACCACGAGAAAAGAATAGTAAAAGTTTTTAATTCATTGAAAAATATTTTAGATGATACCCATGAAAATGTACATAGAAAAATATTTGGTAAAAGTTGGAATGGTTCAGTTGATAAAGGAGAATGGACTAAACTTTTTAATATTTTAAAACATAATTATTTACACTTACCAGTTCATGCAAAAAATCAAAAACAAAAAGTGATTGATAAAATAAATAATTTTTTAGAGGGTGTATAGTGGTACAAAATTTTGGTAATTTAAAACTTGTAGAAATAGAAATATTTAATTATTGTAATAGAACTTGTGAATTCTGTCCTAATGTAACAATAGACAGAAAAAGTGCTGTAATTGAATTGCCTGAATCGTGTTTTTTAAACACACTACAAGAGTTAAAAGACCAAGATTTTGATGGATATGTAACATTTAGTCGGTATAACGAACCATTATCACAAGATGAATTATTAAAAAAGAGGGCAAAACAAGTAAGAGAATATCTACCTAATGTAACTCTTATATTCAATACTAATGGTGATTTCTTGACCAAAAAAAGATTAGATGGATTAGATGTTGATGAGATAAGTGTGATGGATTATGATAACAAGGGAATAGAAAAATGTAAAAAAAGATTAGAAAGGGTGGAAGTAGATATTACTGAAATTGAGTATCCATTTATTAAGGGAATTTGGGGTAATACTAAATTTTTATATTATGTGGATTTTGTAGAGAATCATACTTTGTGGAATGATAGAGGTGGGGCACTTGAAGAATTATCTTTGGAAGAAAGAAGAACTGAACCTTGTCTTGAACCAGATAGATTTATAGGAGTTGATTATAATGGTAATGTGATGCCGTGTTGTGTAACACGAAGTGATATAGATTCACATCAAGATTTTATATTAGGAAATATAAAAGAACAAAGTGTTATGGATATTTTTAATTCAGAACGGGCAACAACAATTAGGGAGAAGGCCATGAAAGGTGATTTTGATGATGATATGAAACCTTGTCATCATTGTCCTTACGAACTTGGTAGATACAGACGAGATGATGTTTCATTGGATTACGAAAAAGGATTAGATTATAAATGAAAAATATAAATGATGTTTGTGTTGTAATACAGGCAAGGTTAACTTCTGAAAGAGTTCCGAATAAAATGGCAAAACCATTTGGAGACACTTCCTTGTTTGAAATAGGATGTAAAAAACTTTTAGAATCAAATGTGATTCCTAATGAGAACATATATGTTTCTGTTTATGAACAAGAATTGATTGATATTGCCAATAAATGTGGTATAAATATTTTTAAAAGAAGCAAAGAATCTGCTCTTTTTGATGGTGATGGTTCAGTATCTATAATGTATGATTGGTGGGATAAACTTCCGTTTAAATATGTGGTATTGGTTAGTGCCTGTTTACCTTTTTTACAATTAGAAACTATTGAAAATTTTTACAAAGAATATTTGAATGTAGACAAAAACGGAATGTTAGCAGTAATGAGAAAAAAGACTTATTATTGGGATGAAAATAAAGAATTAATTACAAAAAGATTTGAAAAATCTGGAAATATGAACACAAAGGTAGTTGAAACTACATACGAGGCAGCACATTGTTTGTATGCTGGTAAAATGGAACTTATAGGAAAGGGTATTTGGATGGGTGATTTTACTAAAAATGAAATAGAGTTGTTTCCTGTTGATGAAAAAGAGTGTTTTGATATTGATTATGAATGGCAATTTGAGCATGGACAAAAGTTATATAAATAATTCAAAATATAGAATTAAAATACCAAGTGTGGTTGATGAGTATTTTAGTGCAAATAATAATTTAAAATTAGACTACTATAAAGAGTTTGATTTTATGAAACTTATTGAACCACATCACGATATGAAACACGAATCAAAACAGGCCATAAGACTACTTTTTGAATTTGTAACTAACGATTATCAGGAATCAATTGTTGATGCAAAATTAAGATTTTTTGAAAATAGTCATAGGTCATTTTTATATGCAAAAAGTATGGTTCAAAGTTTAAATAAAGGTGGTGTACATCATCCAGTTGGGGTGGTTGCCATAAGACCATCAAAGTTTGATTCTGATGTAAAAAGATTTGAAGAATTTGGATGGAAAATAATTTCTGATGACTTAGTAATTTATTTATATAGTGGTGTTGCAAGATTAAGATATTTTCATATGATAGGGTGGAATAGTACACCAGTATTTATGCAAAGTGTAGATGAACACGATATAGATTGGGATGAATCAAAAGTTCGTATTGATAGTATTGATAAATTAAAAAATGAATATTCAAATAAAGTTAAATGGAATACTCAATTTTATCAAGAAGATAAATTTTTTTATTTTATGAAACATCAATTGGATGAAGAAAATCAATCATTTAACAAATTAACTGATAAAATTTTTGGATTAGATGCAGAAAAAGAATGTCTTTCACATTTAGTTTGTACCGATTTGGAAAACAATCATAAAGAGATGGGATGGAATGATGAAAATTATGAAGATTACAAGAGAATTATAAAACATACTTTTCAAAAACCATTAAACGTTTATATAGGAAAATGTGATTCAAAGGATTCTGTGGAGTTTAATGATTGTAAGAATAGAATTTTAAATTCACTATACACTAATGGAAAAAAAATTGATATAAATTTTAAACATATAGATTCAGTAGGTAATATACCCAAAGAAAGTGAATATTACGGATTTTCATTTTATACAGATTGTGATGTTAAGTGGGATTTTAATCTTTTGGAACTATTTTATTTTACACATTCACAGAGGGATATAACTGATTACATAAGACCTGGTGTAAAGATAGTAAATTGTGATGTTAAGTCTAAATTTTTACGGGTAGGAAGTGATGATTTATTCATAGGTAATAATAGAAAAATGGGTTCAAGTTCCTTATCAAATTTAAATAGGGGTGAGATAAATATCAGTAGTTCATATTTAAGTCAGGGTAAATGTGTTGTTTTGATACGAGATATAATTGATAAATGGAGAAGTGGTTTTTTAACAGAATGTTCATATTATGATAGAATTAAAGATATGAGTGCACAAAAATTTAATATACCGATACCAAAAACTAACGAGATAGTAAAAACAATTTTGGATTCTCACCGAATAGATGGTAACATTGATTGGATGACCTACATGCATGCTAAATTTTGGAAATGGAATGATTATAACAATTTATCATTATTAGACCTAAGTAAGATGGAAAATGTTTATTTTTTAGATTTAAAAGATTTAAGTAATCCAAAGTTTTTAGAATGGTTACAGAATTTAGATAGTAAATGGAAGTGTATAGATGAAATACCTTACATCAATAACACAGAAAATGATTTGTTTAAATTATATGATTTATTTTGGAAAAGTTATCAAGAGGGTAAAGTTCTTAAAGATGAAATATTAGTTAATCCATTTTATGATTTACTTGGTAATAAATTATCACCACAGATTGATGATTGGAATTTAAAAGTTAAAGAGGAACAGAAAGTAGTAGATTATATAAGAAATAGTCATGAGAGGTATATTAGATTTGAATAAATTACTTGAATCAAATGTAAATCCTAAATATTTTAATCAGTATGTATTTCATAATGCAGATTCTGATAAAGAATTTCTTGGTCATACTAATTTACACTATCTTTGTAAAAATTTAAATTTTAATAATGACCGAGATTTTAATTTTTCAGAAGATAAAGTTAATATCTGGTATGTACGAAATGATAAATGTAGTGATTATGTTTATAATAATCAATTGGATGTTATAAGAGAAAATATACCAAATGAAATAGTTGATTATATCAATAGTAATAAACTTATTTTATTGTTATCCACAGCAACAGAATTCGATACAGATTCTTTTTGGAATAAGGTAGTTGATTATTGTAAATCAATTGGTATTCGTGAAGAAAAAATATACTTTCTTACTTCTAACTATAAAACAAGTTTACCCAATTCTTATTGTTTTGATTTTAGTGGTATTTGTATAGGTAAATATGATGTTGGTATTCCTTGGTTAGATAGATATTCTAATCAATTTCCATATGATGATGATTATATTTCTTTTTTACAAAAAAATGAAAAGAGTAAGAGATTTATTTGTCTCAATGCACATTATAGAGAACATAGACATTATATTTTTTATAAATTATACAAGAATAATTTACACAATTTAGGATATTATAGTTTTTCATTGGGACAGGGAATGAATAGTATAGAACATCCAAAAGAACGGATGGTTGAAGAATGGGGCAGTTATAGTGAGGAGTTAGATATAGAAGATTATAATTTTTCAATAAAAATCTTAGATAAATTACCTATAAACATTGAGAAAGAAAATTTTTGGGAAGATGTCATTTGGATAAAAAATGAGTATTTAAAACAATTCCATGAATGTTATAGACCTTGGATGTTAAAAGATTTGGATATGGTGAGTGATACATATTTTAATATTGCTACCGAGAGTAATAACGATTCAGATCACGAAAGGTTTAGTTATTTTTCAGAGAAGGTTTTATTGGGTTGGATGACACAACCGACTATTGTAATAGGTACGGCATTTACAATTGAGCATTTAAAGGGTTTAGGATTTGAATCTTTTCCCGAACTATTTGATGAATCTTATGATACTATAATTCCAAATGCTGATAGGTTGATAAAAACTTATAATGAAATAGAACGAGTTTGTAAAATGCCAGAAAAAGAATTAAGGTCAATCTATAATGATTTATTATTTAAAGTGAAACATAATCAAGATATTTTATTTAAACATGATTTTTTGGAAGAATTTAAAAATATTTTAGAATCTATTAAAGTGGAGAGTAAAGTTGAAGTTGGCTAATTCAGTATTTGGTGATTTAGATAAGGTAGTTGGTAGAAAATATATTCATTTAATAGAACCACAGGGTGGGATAGCTCACTTTGAACAAACTTTTTTAGATGGTATAAATGACACGATAATTGATGATAGTGAAAATGATAAATGTTTATTAGTTATATCTTCCATCGCAGAAGGAAATGTAACAAAGGAGACATTAAGGGATATTCATTTATTATTAGATACACATAAAATATCACCGAAAAATGTTTTATTGATTCAGAGTAATTATAATTTACAAAAACAATATGATGAAATGTGTGAGTTGTATGATATAGATGAAAGAATAGATATATTAATTATTCAACACAAACTTGAATCTTCTGTTGAGTCTTATGTTCAAATACTTAACGGAGAATGGGAAGGTTGGGAAAGTTCGTTTCCAAAAGAACCTACAATAAACTCGTGGGAAGATGTTAAAAAGATTTTAGATAAACCAAGAGATTATTATTATTTATCTTATAATAAAACACTACGACCAGATAGAGTTGCACTTTTATCATTGTTGTTAAAAGATAATTTAATTGAAAAGGGATTGGTTAGTATTGGTTCGGAAAAGTATGGTTCTACTGGTAAACAAACCTGGCCTGATGAGTTTAATTTTATCGAAGATAATTTAAGAGAGATAAAAGAATGGTCAAGTGAATTAAAAAAATTACAACCAATAAGTCCTGATGGAGAACCCACAGTTGAAGAATTTGGAAAGTTAACTAACAAAGAATTAAATACTTGTGGATATACATACGGAGACCAATTTCGTAGAGTTTATTTTATGGTTGTAACAGAGGATATTCTTGATGCTGAATCTATGTTTTTTAGTCAGACTACTTATAAACCGATAGTATCATTGTCACCATTTATTATGTTCGGTAGTCCATATATGATGAAAAATTTAAGAGAGGTTCAAGGATTTAAAACATTTTCACCTTGGATAGATGAATCATATGACGAAGAAGAAAATCACGAAAAGAGATTGTATATGATTTCTGAAGAAGTTAAACGATTATGTAATACACCAAAAGAAAAAATGAATGAATGGTATTATGAAATGAAAGATATATTAATTTATAACCAAAACCATTTACTAAATTTTAAATTAACTGATTATGATAAAATTTATGATTTAGTATATAAAAAGATATTTATTAAATAATAACAGGACAATAAGTGTTAAAATTTATAAAAAATATAAAACCAAGTTTTGATATTAGTAAAATTTCACTAACAACAGAACGACTAAAACTTGATAATAAAAGTCATTACGAAAATACTGCCATCAAGGGATTAGATAGAGTTGCCAGTACACAGAATAAGGTGTGGGATGAAAATTTACCAACGGAGATATTAGATTACATTGGTCAATTAGGGTTTGATAAAAATCAATATTCTGCAAATATAAATGTTCAATATCCTGGTCAAATGGCACCATTACATAGAGATAATCATGGTTATGCATGTAAAAAATTAAATAAAAGACCTGAAGATTTTGATAGAATTTTGGTATTTTTAACAGATTGGTCAATCGGTCAAGTATTTGGATGTCAAAATGAAAGTATTACGGAATGGAAAAGTGGAGATTGTTATACATTCAGTTCAACAGACCAACACTTTTCAGCAAACACAGGAATGGAAACAAAGTATACCATAGTGATTTCAGGGTTAAAAGGATATTTAAAAAACAAATAAAACAGATGAGGTTGTATGAATTTAAGAGCATCAAGGCCAGTACCCGATAAAGAAGCGTATCAATTTATCGTAGATAATATAAATGGAAATTCTTTATATGAAAAAGATTTACCAGAAAAGTTTTGCCAAGAATATTTAGAGTGGATACAATCTTCTAAATTAAATAATTTAATAAATCTTAATGGATTTAAATCGTTACAATTTGTACATGGTACATCACAATCGTTTGATTTTTTTTATTTAATAAACCATACCAAACGGTTTAGGGGATTTAAAGGTGATTTTATGTATCACAAAATTATGTGGAAAAAGGGTTACGAATGGAAACATATTGAGGATGGAGAAATAGAACGTGGTGATGCTGTAATTTTTTCCCTACCCTTTTCTGATTTTGGTAGTGTCCATCCGAGAACAAATGAAATATTAGATAAGTGTGATGAATTAGGAGTTCCTGTTTTTTTAGATTGTGCTTATATGATAATGGCCCGTGATATTGAATTTGATTTTGATAGAAAATGTATACAAGGGATTTCTTTTAGTTTAAGTAAGGGATTTTATGGAGCCGAACATTTACGGATTGGTTTGAGATTAACAAGAGAATTTACAGATGATCCAGTAGAGGTGTTTAATGATTTTCAGATGATTAATTGGATAGCACCCGATGTGGGATTAAAGTTAATTAATAACTTTGAACACGATTTTATTCAAAACAGGTATTATAATAAACAAATAGAAATTTGTAAAGAATTAAATATAGAACCATCAAAATGTGCAATATTTGGTTTAGCCGACCAAGCCCATACTGAATTTGGAGAATTTGATAGGGGAACAGAGTGGAGAAGGGTTTGTGTTTCATCTTTATTGGGAGATATGAAAGATATTCACAGCAAACAATAATGAAATGAATGATTTTTTTGATTATTGTATATTTATAAACAGATAAAGATTATTTAGAATAGGAGAAAACAATGCATTTACCTGATAGTGGAAGTTATCAATTAACACGACCAACGGAAATACCAGCGGTAAATTGGGATGTAGCAGACGCAGCTAATGGATTTTCAAGTTCGTCAATTAAAGATACTTGGGAATCAGGTGATTGGAATGCCATTCATGGATTTATCCAAATTGGATTGCATTCAGGTTCAGAAGCAACTTATTCTGCAGTTCATATCCAACAAGCACTTGACCAATTTTCGTTCATTGCTTCACATAGTGGATATAATATGAGTGGTAGTTTGTTGTGGAAAGATAATACAGAATTCCATCCATTTAAGTAATATAATTAAAAGTCTATTGGTGAAACAGGGAAGGAGAAATCCTCGAACTTAGTTTCAAAGACCTTACGGTAGAGAAGAAGAAATTCTCGGTACACCCAAAGACCTAACCGACCAATTTAGACTATAAACACGGAGGCACTAATATAGTATAGTGTCCTCATAATATGAGGATTTTTTTATGCGAGTTTTAATAACAGGCATTACAGGTTTTGTCGGTAGTCATATGGCTGACTATTTACTTGAAAATATCGAAAATTCAGAAATATATGCCACTCGAAGGTGGAGAAGTAAAGAAAATAATATTCGACATTTTTTTGGTAATGAAAGAGTTATTTTTTTAGAATGTGATTTATTAGATAGAGGTAGTCTTGCTAGAATTATACACACTGCAAAACCAGATGTAGTTTATCATTTTGCTTCACAAAGTTTTCCTGAGGCAAGTTTTTTAACACCCGTTAGTACACTTACCACAAACATAATAGGAACTACTAATTTATTAGAAGAATTACGACTTGCAAAAGAAAGAAATCATTGTAATCCCATAATAGTTAGTGTTTCTTCTTCCGAAGTTTATGGTGATACTTTAAAGGAAGAAACTCCAATCACCGAAACAAATCCAATCAGAGCGGCCAATCCATATTCAATATCAAAAGTAGGACATGATTTAATTTCACAATATTATCATAAGGCATATGATATGAAAGTTATTATCACTCGTATGTTTTCTCACGAGGGTGCACGCAGAGATAAAAGATTTGCACTATCATCATTTGCACATCAAATAGTAATGGCAGAAAAAGAATCTACCTTTCCACCTCAACCACCAAGTTTTCCAACACATCCAATCCGACACGGAAATCTTGATTCAATTAGAACTTATAATCATATAGAAGATGCAGTTCATGCTTATTGGTTGGCTATTGATAAATGTGAATACGGAGAAACATATAATATCGGTGGAGATTATACCTGTACGGTCGGTGATGCTTTAGATATGTTAATTTCTAAATCTAAACAACCAAAGGCCTTCATAAAAGAATTAGACCACGACAGAGTTAGACCGACAGATATTACATTACAGATACCAGATAGTTCAAAATTCAGAGAGATTACTGAATGGAAACCAACAAAAGGTTTAGAGGAAATATGTGATGATTTACTTAATTATTGGAGAAGTGTATTATAATGAAAAGTAGATTTCAATCAGTTAATGAGGTTTATCACACATATGTTAAAAACCACTTGGGTGATAATCCATTACAAAATATATTAACTTGTGGTGGTTCAGAGTCTGCAGTAGAAACAGAACTTTTACGACATAAAGAATTTATTTATGAAAATATGTTTCATTATGAAATGATAGATAGTCAAATACATTATGACGAAGTAATAAAAGATAATATTTTGTGTCCAGACAAACCAATGGAGTCTGTAAATTTAGTTTATGCGGACGCAGGTTATACTGGAGTTGAGTCTGATACACCGAGTTGGGATATAAAAAATGGTGTTCTTAAAATACTTGAGAATGGTTTTATTGATAATAAACTTGGAATATTAGTTTTTTTATATTTTGATGGTGCAATATTAGAACCCTTTTTAGATAAACAATATGGTGAATATAAATCAAGAGATTTTTTTAGTTCAAATATCGTATGGGATGATGGATATGGCGAGGCCGAGCAAAGATTAGATGGAGTAGTATTTTATGAGTGATTTTAAAGTAGAAATTAAAGACTCTGAAGTATTTCCTGAAGTAAAAATTTTAAAACCAGAACCTTGGTTTGATTATCGTGGTGAGATGTGGACATTTTGGGAAAAGGAAAATGAAATTTTACCCAAAGGACACGAGTGGAAAATATCCAAATTTACTCGTTCAAGAAAAAATGTTCTTCGTGGATTACACGGAGATGATGTAACTTGGAAAAATATTACTTGTGTTTGGGGAGAAATTTATTTAGTAGTTGTAGATAATAGACCAGATTCAGTAAATTATTTAGAGTGGGATAGTTTTATTATTTCTGAAAGAAACCATTTGAGTGTTTTAGTTCCACCTGGTTTTTCAAACGCACATTTATGTTTAAGTGATGAATGTTTATTTCATTACACACAATCTTATCCAAACGATTATGTTGATTGGATGGATCAAAATAAATGCTTAAAATGGAATGATGAAAGAATAGGCATTGATTGGCCTATAAAAAATCCTATATTAAATTGGAGAGATAAATGAATATACCAAAACATTTAAAAAAAGTAAAAGAAGTTAATTGGACAAAGGAACAACTTGACCAATTTGAATTAGATGCCAAAAAAGAATGGGAAAGTGGTAAGGTATTAGGACCTGTACACTTGTCGAAGGGAAATGAAGAACAACTTATTGAAATTTTTCAATATGTTCATCCTGACGATTGGGTTTTTTCCACTTGGAGAAATCATTACCACGCACTACTTCATGGTATTCCTGAAAAATGGTTAATGGACGAGATAAAACGAGGTCGTAGTATGAAGATTACAAACAAAGAACATAATTTTGTTATATCGGCGATTGTAGGTGGTATTATTCCACAGGCACTTGGAGTGGCTATGGCATTAAAAAGAAAAGGTTCTGAGAGGAGAGTTTGGTGTTTTATTGGAGATATGGCATTTGAAACAGGCGAATTTAATTTATGTTATAAATATTCAAAAAACTTTGATTTACCATTACAATTTGTGGTAGAGGACAATGACCTTTCCACCAATACTCCAGTCGAAGAAACTTGGGGTAAGAAACAAGAAGTACCAGATGATGTAATTTTTTATGAATATGAAAGAGGATTTCCACATCATGGTTCAGGTACTTGGGTATTATTTTAGGAGTATATTATGGTTGATAATTTAACAAAACAAAAAGAAGAAATGGCAAAATTTCAAGAAGCCGAAATGTTAAAACATTTGGATTTGAAATATAAAAATGAAATAATTCGTTCAATGGAATGGTTGGGTGAAAAAGAAAATACGATATTTCTTGGACAATCTGTGAAATATAGTGGTAATGCTATGTATAATACTACAAAAACTATTCCTGAAAATAAATTAGTAGAACTTCCAGTATTCGAAGATGTTCAAATGGGAATGTCTTTGGGGATGGCATACGAAGGATTTGTTCCAATTACTTCTTATCCAAGATTTGATTTTTTAATATGTGCAGTAAATCAATTAGTAAATCATTTAGATAAAATAACCATTATATCAGAAGGACAATTTCAACCAAGAGTCATAATTAGAACTTCAATAGGTAGTAGAATT
>MDSV01020683.1_pt1 | contig 13991 bp, 15 predicted proteins | sample 810851 | NCBI WGS metagenome assembly MDSV01 (sample SAMN05326640, study PRJNA326480) | marine metagenome | isolation source: seawater | place: Atlantic Ocean: North East | collected 2012 | reverse complement strand
TGCACCTGAACAACACGATGGGGTGATCACAGACTTTGACAATCCACCTTTCTACGACGCTTCCGTTAGCAAGATTAGAAGATTGAATGTTCAAACTGATACTGATAAACTTACACAGTATCCATGGCAACTATGGTACGACTATCACAAGAAACATGCAAAATCAATAACTGTATATCATGGTGGTTCTGGCTATGTCAGAGTACCTACAGTAACGATAACAGGCGATGACAGCGTATCAGCAACCGCAACCGCAACAATTGACGGTGGCGCAGTGACAGGCATAACAGTCACTGGTGTTGGCTTTGGATATTCCACAACTCCTACCATAACAATCACAGGCGGACTTGCAGATGGTTCAACACCAACAGACGTTGCCAAAGCGTATGTGAACTTAAACAATGATTTGGTCAGGGATTTTGATACAACTATAAAATTTGACAGGATATCTAGTGCATCTACTGTGGTACACTGGGCGGCGAACACAACATACAAATACGGTTCACTGTTGAGATACGAGAATCAACTATACAAAGTAACAAATGAATTTACATCAACCACAGATTTCGACGACGGCATTAACAGTATGTACAAATACTTTGGTGATGAGTCAGGACTTACAGCCGCTGACAGAATATTAGGTTTCTACACACCAACTTCAGGAATGCCAGGCAATGAACTTTCACAGGTTATGTCGGGTGTTGACTATGGTGGTACAATGGTAACAGGATTATTGTTTAATCAAAGTCAAGGATGGGACAACTCTGCATGGTATGATTATCCATGGGATAACTACGGACTGTCAAGAACAGTACCATTCCTGGCTGACGGTACAACCAAATCCTACACTTTCGAAACTGCACCTACTTCGGGGGAAGTCTTTCATGTGTACGTTTCAGAGAATGACAGTACACGTAGAAAACTTTCTGATGTGTTCACAGGAGATGGAAGCACAACCACTTTTGTATTAAGTGAAAGCCAAAATGAAAATGCCTTAGTAGAGTTCATTCCAGCAGATGATGACGGAGTGTTGACACCAACAGATGACAGGACACTAGATTCAATTGTAAAAGGTGGATTATTCACAAAAGATGGACTTTACGGGTCAGCACTTGGTTCAGCACCAAGTGACATCAATGTCGATGGTGACGAATTTATATCTTCTACAACAAGTTATGCACCAGAAGAAGTTGTTCCAGGACAGATATTCGACACACTGGATATCAAAGTTTACACCACTCCTACTTCAGGCGCACCTTACATTTCAGATAGAATTTACAGAGGAGATGGAACCACAACAACTTTCGGCATAGGTGACCATCCTGGGACAATTGGTTCGATTACAGTGTCGGTTGATGGTGTGGTGAAAAAATTAACTACCGATTACACAGTTGACGTTGGTGCAAAAACAATAACATTTACCACTGCACCAGATCCACTCAGTGTGATTGCCACAAAAACTTTTGCAATATCAGGAAGAGATTTTGCAGTTTTAGATCAGTTTTCTGGAGATGGTTCCACAACACAGTTTACTTCTTCGTCAAGAGAAGATTTCAATTTAGATTCAACTCTAGCAGAGTTGTACGTCACCATAGACGGTGTACCTACAACTGCTTTTACAACGACAACCACTACACCTGAGTTTGGAGATCTTTCAACAACTAAAATTGGAAACACTTTGGTTTTAACTTTCAACTCGGCACCTTCATCAGGAGCATTCATACAGGTAGCAGGATTCATGAGAGGAACAGACACATTCACAGGAAGAAGCCATATGAGGATGAGGAATGAGGAGATAACCTATGATGGTTCAACTACTCATGTGCTGACTTACCCACCAGGAGCAATTCGACCGTTTACAGGACTGACATTGGTGGAAGTAAATGGCAAAATGTTGAGAGCGCCAGACACCACTTACTACAATGGTGACGGAAGCACATACACTTATGGAGTGACCAACGGATTATTAGATGACTCAACGGTGGATCCGGCCAAAACAATTACATCAGCAGATCAAGTTGAAGTTCATGTAAATGGATCTATAAAAACATTGACAACAGATTACACGGTCGATCTCGTCAATCAAAATATAAATTTCGTATCAGGTAAGGTACCAACAGCGGATCAAATGATCACTATAACCACTTTTGTCGATCATCATTATAGCATTGATGAAAGTAACAGGTTGGTGCTTAACACATCACAGATTGCATCAGATGGATACACTCTCAATATCAACGATAAGATGGCAGTGACAACGTTCAATAATGCAATTGGTATGAACCTGAGAAGAGAAGTACTAGAAGGAAGATCAGATGGTGTGTATAAAACTTACTTTACTCCATCAAATTCAACATACATGTATGTTTGGCTGAATGGAGAGAGTCTTGTACAAAATTATGATTTCACTTTATCAGGAAATACAATCACTGTGAGTGGAAGAACAATGACACAGGCAGATAGATTAGACATTCTATACTTTGCTCTTCCAACTATTGCCGATGCCGGTGGCTATAGAATTTTCAAAGACATGATGAACAGAACATTCTATAAGAGAATAAGCAAAGCACACACAACAGAACTTGTAGAGACATTAGCGACAGATGATACAGAAATCAAAGTCGCAAATGGTTCGGCATTGGCTAATCCACAACCGGTGGTTGGCCTAGATGGATCAACAGTGTCAACAATAATACCAGGAGTGGTATTCGTTGATAAAGAAAGAATTGAATATTTTACCAAGTCAGGAAACACGTTAGGTCAATTACAACGTGGTACACTTGGAACAGGAATTAAGGACCATGGATCAGGCGCTAAAGTGGTAGATGCGTCTGGCACTCAAACCATCCCTTATGTGGACACTGTGTACACCAACACTTTTATAAGTGACGGAAGTACAGCAACGTTCACGCTATCACAAACACCAACCTCTGCTAGTGAGTTAGACATATTCATTGGTGGCCAACGATTGTTGCTCACTAGCGAGGACGGATCAACTATTAACTATTCTGTAGATGGAAGCACATCATCGGTCACTTTAAGCAGTGTACCGGCTATTTCCACACAGATCAAAATATTACACAAGAGAGGACAGGTATGGACTACACCGGCCGATGGTAATCCTGCTGATGGTAAAGGTCTACAAGGGTCTACCACTCAACAGGCTAAATTCATAGCGGACGAGCCGACAAACTCACCTGAATAAATACACTAGATGACACAGGACAACAAACCTACAGAAGCACAAGAAGAGCATAAGAAGCCGCAAGATCACACAGGAGTGATGATGCAAGGACACATAAAGATTTTTGATCCTGAAACGGGAGAAGTAATCGTAGATAAAAGAAACGCAATACATTACGAAAACATGTCTCAGGCAATGGCAAATTCATTAGCAAACAAATCAACAGGCTTCATACATGAAATGGCATTCGGAAACGGAGGAACAAGTGTTGATCCAACTGGTATTATAACATATTTGACTCCCAACTCAACAGGAACAAATTCAACTCTTTACAATCAAACATACTACAAAGTAATAGATGACAACTCAACTGCGAACAAAGACACATCACGAAACAAGATGGAAGTGAGACACACCACAGGAAACAAGTACACAGATATAGTTTGCACTTGCACACTTGATTATGGAGAGCCAACAGGACAGGAATCATTCGACAACACAACAAATTTCAATGGTGACTATGTGTTCGATGAACTAGGATTGAAATCATGGGAAGGTTCTGAGAATGGTGGCACAAACAAATTATTGACACACGTTGTATTCCACCCTGTGCAGAAGTCTTTGAACAGACTGATTCAGATCGATTACACACTTAGAATTCAAAGTTTAACTACATTTACTGAAACAAGTTCAACTAACTTGACAACTTCTAACACAGTTAGTGGTACAACTTCAGGCGGTAACACAGGATACTAATAGATGGCATATACAGTAAACAAGACTAACAGTTCTGCATCACCAAATCAGTACATAGTGCAAGATGGTGTTGTAAACTCACAAACAGATTTAAGTTTTATTGGAAAAGGCTACGCAGGTTATGGAGAACTGATAGCAGAAAATTTCTTACACCTATTAGAAAATTTTTCGGGTCCGACAGCACCAACAAAACCTATACAAGGACAACTGTACTATGACTCGGCAGGAAACAGGCTAAAGGTATACACAGGAACTGCTTTTGTTCCAGCGGGAGGTAACGTACCCTATCAGTCCACACAGCCAACAGCGATTCAACAAGGTGACCTTTGGATAGACTCGGATACAGGACAACTGTATTACTATGATGGCTCTCAGAGTGTTTTAGTAGGTCCCCCTGCTTCAACAGGATCACTCAATGGTTTTATTTTTGAAAATGTAACAGATTCGACTACTGCCAGCCAACCAATTACAAAATGGTACAGTGATGGTACCTTAATTGCTATTGTTTCAGATACGGAATTCACACCACAGACCACAATCGCAGGTTTCCCAACAGTGTTCAAAGGAATCACATTGACAACATCACCGTCTGGGATTAAATTACACGGAACATCAACAGATGCTGACAAACTTGGTGGCATATCTGCGGCATCTTTCCTGAGATCAGATGCCAATGACACCACAACAGGCACAATAGGTATTGTAACAGATTCTGGTATGACCGTTGGTGCTGACAACGACTTGTCAATAACAGTGGATGGCACAGGAATAAATGTGGCAAACACAATACAAAATACTGATATCACATTCAAAGTCAATGATGGTGGCGCAACAACTACGGTAATGACAATAGATGGTGCTGAATCAAGAATAGGTATAGGCACAACATCACCTTCTACTAAACTTGATGTGTCGGGCACTGTTAATGCCACAGCGTTCACTGGCCCAATAACTGGTGCAGTTACAACATCAGGCATAGAGATCACTCAGAATGGCACAATAATTTTTGAAGGATCCTCAGATGATGGATTCGAAACAACTTTAACAGTTGCAAATCCAACAGCCGACAGAACAATCACTATTCCTAACGTAACAGGATCGGTTGTAACAACAGGTGATTCTGGCACTGTAACAGCGGCCATGATGGCTACACCAACATCACTACAGATTTTAAGTAGTTCAGGGAGCGTATTAAAGACCATCAACGGCGCAGGAGCGTAGATGACTGTCAGAGCACCCCTATTATACAATGGATCCCAACTCCAACAGGCAAAAACAACTGATTTAAACAATCTTTATTCCTTAGCAGTTTATTATTATTCATTAAATCCATCGAGAGTATTGACAGTGGCAGGGTCAGGTGGAAATCTAACTTCGATAGATGACACCAGATTGCAGGCAGGTGCGGCATCAACGGCATCAGGCAGTTTCCCTAGTGAGGCAACAACTGCAGAGCCAAGCGTTGTCACAGTATCATATCAGAGGATTACACAAGCGGCACAGACCGCAAACGTAACAACATCAGACACAGGCAAAACATTTCCAGTGTACTGGACAGGAACTCAAATCAGGGCAATGACGGAAACAGATTTTGTTGACACTTTTGTACTTCCGGCAATTAATCTTTTGGCGGCGGCCACTACAACATCAGACCAGGCAGGAACATATCATATTGCAACATCAGATTCCGTGACAGGGTCTACATTAGTTTCATCAACTCCAGTGTTTACTGACACTAGGGCAGACACATCACTTTACACAGCGGATGCCATAGGTGAAGCATTGGATCAACCACAGACGATCACCAACTATTACCTACATCGTATAGACGGAGTGCTTGGAACATTCAATCCTCCATTGCAAATAGATTCAAACAACGACCTACAACAGTATTCCACAGCAAATATAGGTGCATTAATGCAAGAATACATTAGGCATCATGTGGTCAACAACTCAGCCGGAAACCAAATTTCATATAACATTGATGGCAGTATTGGTAATGCCAGAGGTTCGGCCATTGTTAACACACAATTGACTGGTGGAAGTGGAAATTACCAGACGAGATTTGTTGGTGGTAGTGATTACCGAGCACAGGAATTTCCAGACGGAACACCGTCGACAGTTAACACATATTCGTTTAAAATACAGAAATCATAGGAGAAATAAAAATGGCAATATTTTCAGGAAAGATAATAGAAGCATACTACACAGATCCTGACAACACGACAGTAGAGATCATATATCAAGATGGCAAACGTGCAATCAATCACTACATGCCGGTAGACATGACACACAATGATTTCAGAGATCTTGTTGAGGAGTATCCGTTGGCTAAAATAGCAGATTCAACTGTTGCTAGAAACAAAGAAGCATTGAATCAGTTAAACAGGGTAGTTGATGCGAGAATGAAAATCAAAATGGAAGACAGTCCAATGCGTAGTTTTGACAGTGTCATAGACTTTGTTCTTAATTACAGTGAAAAAGAACACGCAGAGCAACTGTTCAACCTAAAACTGAAAGTTTTTGACAAAGATATAGTCAAGGACCACAACGGAAACGAAGACAAGAAGAAAATTCGTCAGGCAAAAACGCCACTTGAGGTGTTGTTGGCCTATAAGGACATTGTACAAAAACAAAACTAATAATGTTGACAGTATATTGCGTTAGATGGGGAGACAAATACCCTAGGCATTTTGTCGAGGAACTTAAAGAGTCGATAGCAAGGAATCTATCTGTGCCTCATAAATTTGTTTGTTACACCGACACACCCGAACATGATTATGATTTACCTGTGAAATATCCATACCTACGCGGTGTCTGGCACAAACTCGCTCTGCTAGAAAACAAAGGCGATAGTCTTTTCTTTGACCTAGACATTAAAATAAATTCCAACATTGATTTCTTGTGTGAAGACTTTCAAAATTTTTCTCTCATAGATAGCACTCCTTGGAAAGGTGTAAAGGACGATTACGTATTCAGGATCACACAAAACACCATGGTGAATTCCAGTATCATGCGTTGGAGCAATCATGCACATGTATTTGAAAAGTTTATGAAGCACAGAGACATGTATTTGAGGCTTTATTCAGGAATAGACAGATTCATATACAACGAAGAAGTAGATTACCAACTTATCAAGACAAATAATATTACCAGTTGGTTAGAAAACATTGATAATAGTGCTATTGTGTTGTATAATGGCAAGTATGAACAAGTACAACCAGCAAATAATTGATATCTATAAAAATATCAAGAAGATAGCCAATAAATTTCCAGGCAGACTTATAGACGTCTTGGACTGTTTCAATCAAAATCAGTTTGATTGTAAGACTTGGTTGATCGATTGCTTGAATCAATATCCTTATCATTTCAAAATGAAAACAAAAGACAGCATAGACATTGCAATCCTTGGAGGTTGGTATGGTTTGATGGCCAAGATAGTGTCAGATCATTTTTCTTTAAAACCCATTAGGAATATCTATTCATATGATTTTGATCCATACGCCGGACAGGTGGGCAGAATGTTGTTTCCAAATGTTGAGTTTGTTGAGAAAGACATCAAGGACCTAAATATATCAGAAAAAAGTTTCAGTATAGTGATCAATACAAGTTGTGAACACATGGAACAGAGCATTATCACAGATACAATTTCAAATGCACCTCAGAATACCTTGTTTGTTTTGCAAAGTAACGATTATGTTGAAGTTCCACAACACGTGAATTGTGTTGAAAACCTCGAAGTGTTCGTGCAACAGTACGATCCACTATTAAATAACATTAGATCGTTCGAAAAGGATATGGGCAAGTATAAAAGATTTATGATCATAGGAACAAAAAAATGACAGAATTAAAAAAACTTATGAAGTTCAGGGAGAACATACACCACTTCAAAGCAGATGATCCCGGCAAACATAAGATACAACAGATGTTGCAAGACGCACACGACCTTGTGCCTGTAAAAAACAATCTCTGGGCATATCACATTGACATTTATGGACCAGAACATAAGGAAGAGAAAGAATTGGTTGCACTACAAACAGTGACAGGATACGAAAAGAAAGCGTTTCAGTCATTCCCTTTTGATGAACAACAAAGAATATACAAAGAATGGAAAGAGGCGAGATACGGACCAGAACACAAAACAAATTATAAAGGCTTTTCTTTTAATCACCAAGTGACGGCGCCTTATCTTTTAGTGTATTGCCAAAAGCCGGGGTATCCGACCGAAAAACAACTCAAAACCAAATGTACCTCAAAGTTTAAAACAAATCTAATCACTTATTCGGATAATGAACAATGGATGATAGCGGCTTCGATGCACGGGTATGGAATGACACTGTTAGCGGCAGAACAAGGCCTTCACGCAAGTTTCTGTAAATGCTATTATCATTCTTACAGTAACTTTACAAAAATATTGTCTCCACTCAAGCACGGATGGAAAAATGTTGCTTTTCTTTTAGGCATCGGGTATAAGGACACAGACATGCCTTATTACAACAGCAAGAACAAACCTGACCTAGACGAAGTAGTCACATGGAAATAGAATACAAAAAAAGAAAACCAAATATATGTAAGTTTCCTTTCTCGGGAGTAACAATCAATCCGGACGGCAACTTCGTGCCGTGTTGTGGTGCACCAGGTACAAAACTAGGACACATTTCAAAAGTTAATTCGCTGGACGAATTTATAAATGGTGATTCCCAAGGTATATTGAGGGATCAATTCAAACAAGGAAAATGGCCTGCACCATGCACATGGTGTAAAAAAAGACGTGATGATAACGTTCCTGCCCTGGTTGACTACATGGGGGAAAGTCTACCATGGAGCGATGACAACTTCAACAAAGACAAATATGATACACAATATCTAGAATTCACTCCCAGTAACGCCTGCAACGCTTCTTGTGTCACCTGTGGATCACAATTCAGCAGTAAGTGGGTAGGGTTGGATCGTAAGGCAATCGACCAAGGGTTGGATTTCCGTAAGGATGTTAAACATAGTAGGGTAACCGCACAGAACTACACCATGCCAGACGATGACTATCAAAAAATACTAGACGGTCTGGGCTCGGTCAAATATTTGATGCTCAAGGGTGGAGAACCTTTAGCAGACAAACGTAACATTACTCTTTTAAAAAAAATAAAAAAGGAAAAATTAAAGATAAAGGTAGACATGATAACAAACATGGCAATGGCTACCAATGAGATTATAGATCTAATGAAGGATATTCCTGATATGGGAGTATCTGTCAGCATGGATGGAGTCCACAAACAGTACGACTGGATTCGAAGCACTAATTTTGACGACGTAGTAAAAAAGATTAACAGGTATCATACAATAACAGGAAAACAGGTTACTATTTTGATCACTCTTTCGATGTTCAATTATTTTAACATGGAACAGGCTGTAAAGTTCTTCTCGTACTTGGAAGGTGTGCGTAGCATTAAGATTTTGCCTGCGAATCATCCTATCTATATAAGCACAAAGATTCTACCACAGCAAATACTAGATAGGTACAACAGAAAATATGCTGAATCTTTTGTGATCAATGATAATCCTAAGTTATTTCGTCAGAACAATCTGTTGAATCAAGTATCATATGAGAAATCTAATAAAAGTTATTTTTTTGCAAACTACAAACATGTTTTTAGGTGGATTGAATTTATGAACAAGCAAAGAGGATTCAATATCGAAGATCATGTGCCGGAACTTAATGAGATAAAGGAGTACTATGACCAGTATAGTTAAGTTGGATTACCCTATCAATCGGAATGCTCTCTTGATCGATGCGGAAAAGGCCAGGGAGACCGCGAAACTGCACGGAGGTCCAAAGACACAGGATGCCGGTAAATGGTTGATATCATATTATGAAAATGCTAGAATAAAGAAAATAATGAAAGATTTGAACATAAAAGGCAAGACTAGATGGTACTTTATTGGTGAGGATTTCTATGTGGAGCCACACGTTGACACAAACACAGCCAAATGTGCAGTGTGTTTTGTTTTGTCAGATAACGCATCACCGATAACAATTGACGGACAAGATCATCAATACACACAGGCACTTATCGACGTGCAACGAGTACACAGCGTGAAGAAATCAAACGAAGAAAGAATTATCTTAAGATTTTCTGTGGAAGACAAGGATTTCGATACTGTGGCGAAGGAGATTAGATACAAGGTATGAAAATATTTGCAGTCAGGATAGGAGATAGGTATGGTCCAGAATATGAGCAATATCTACAGGACAAACTACCAGAATACGATTTTCACTGGATACATGAACCAATACAAAAAGATATATTGATGCAATGGAACAAGATGTCTGTGATGAACATGGACATTGATGAGCCGGTGGTGGTTATGGATATCGATGTGTTGCTTATAAATGACTACAAAGAACTTTTTGAATTTCCTGTAAAGAAAGGTGAATTCGTGTCAATACCAGGATGGTGGAGGGACACATTGAGGGAAGGCTACAACTTGAATGGCGGATTCTTCAAGTATTATCCCACAGACTGCAAATACATATACGACAAGTTTATGAAAGATCATCTTAAATGGCAAAGGCACTACATAGATAACGGAGTGACCAAAGGGCCGATCAACGGAGAACAGTATTTTGTAGAAGATTCTGTGAAAGAAAGACTGGAACTGAAACTTACTCCTAAAAGTTGGGTCACACGTTGGTGCAGTGACGAGGTTGTTATAGGCGGACGCGACATGGCCAAATGGCAAACTGCAACAACAATGAAATACAGAAAACTAACCGGAAACGATTACATATATCTTGGAGGCGAATTCCATCCAGATATTAAATTTGTGCATTTTACAAATCATGCAAATAAACCGCATGACTGGGAGGACTATAAATATTTCAAATGATACTATTGTACGGATATATGACTTATTGGGTAGTGGCGGCACTAGGAATAACCTACGGATACCACAGATACTTCTCACACGGTGATTACAAAGCCAGTCCATTGGCAGAAATCGTACTTCTTTATTTTGGACTGTTATGCGGTGGTAGAAGTGCATTGACCTGGGCAGGTGTTCATAGAATACACCACGCTTATGCAGACACAGACAAGGACCCACACAGTCCAAAAAACCATCCTTGGTATGTAATACTTTTCAGTTTATGGAAGGTTAAGAACATACCGCGGAAATACATGATAGACTTGATAAAAAATCCAAGAGTGATGTTCTTCCACAAATACGGAAAGCACTTAATTTTCACGCATTGGATGGTGACGCCAATATTTTTTGGCTGGAACGCTGTGATCGTAAATGCAATGTTGTTTATACTCTCCTATGTGGGATTTGGCATATTGAATTTCTACGGACACGATGCAAAAGGTCCTGCAAACAGATTTCTAATAAATTTGGTAGCACCATTTGAAGGCAACCACAAGGATCATCATGAATACTCAAGAGTTTACTAGAGATAGCAGTGTAGAGTACGTACACATGAACTTTGACGTTCCTGTGAAACAGATTCTGACAGAATACGAGTTGATCAAAGATAGGTTGGTGGTACACAGGCCAGAAGATGGACACAAAGATTGGTGTGCTGTCACACTCTATGGCTTTGATTCAGACAAAACAAACAGTCACTGGGAATACGATAGAAGAAAAAAGAGGCCCGAAATCACAGACATCGGAGACAGGTGTCCTCGTACAATAGAATGGGTTAAGAGTTTGCCATATGCAAGAATAGACGATGTAAGATTTCTTGTGATTAAACCTAAAGGTTATATAACAAAACACATAGATGTGCCTGAACGCAATTGGTTGGAACCTTTGAACATCTGTTTGAGTTATCCAAAAGGCAACAAGTTTGTGTTGAATAACAAACAAGTAGACTATGTGCCCGGAATGCCATTGGTGTTGAACATACACTACGAACATTATGTCGAGAACAATTCTGATGAAGAGAGAGTGCATCTATTGGTGCATGGCAAAAAGAAAAAGGAGTTTTGGAATCATGTTGAAACCTTTAGACAGCCATAAACCTGCTCAGTCCACTACGTTTCTTCCGCACGAAAGGACAGACGTTTTAAGGAAACTGAAAGAATACAAGTTCAACGAATCAGATAGATTGGCCGACAACTACAAAGATATAGACTGGTTGAATCTAGAGGCAATAAGTATCTACGAACGCAAAGATGAGATAGTTGGATTCTCAAGCATTATACACAGAGAAGAATATTTCGACAAAGGCGAAGTAAGAATACTGAATCGATACTACGAATCTGCCGACATGCGTAGGACGTCCAAAGTAATAGGTGACGATCATGTGTGCGAGATGGTACGGCAACAATTAGAGATGGCAAAAGAATTAGGTTACAAAAAAGCGTTTATAAGCAGGTGCAGATCTCCCAGGCATCTGAAAAAACTTATAGAGAACATTGGCGAGAAGACAGGGACAAAATGGCAAATGCTGGAAGACAAGGTGGCTGTGTGCGATCCTAAATTCGACGAGTGTTGGCAATACAAGGCATGTACAGAATTATGTTAAAGAGAGATCAATTACCTGCATTCAAGAAATTACCCTACACATTTGATGTGGAACGCATTAATGAGATAGTGAGGAAAATGCCTGTACAGGAAGATGATCTCAAAGTAAAGGAAGGGTATGGCGACCTTGTTGGAGGAAAGACATCAAAATTGCAAAAAGCATTTGGATTAAAATTTACAAGCATAGAAGATGCCTACGAATTTTTAGTGAACAACGATGTGGCTGAATCCGAATTATACAAAAACGACAGCCAGATTACGAAAGCACTAGGAAACAAACGTATGGCCTGGGATTATAGGAATTATGTCAAACCGTATGAGAATTACATAGTAAAAGATAAAGAAGGCAAGTTTGAAGTAAACGGATCTCCATACAAACAAATAGCACTCACTGAATACAATCCTGAAATGGAAGACAGAGTCTATGACAAAAAAATTCCAAAAAAAAGATTGGATGAAAGACATTATAACAAAGTCAAAGATTGGGTAAAGGGCACATACATAGAAGAAGTGCTGAACAGTTTCAAAGCCGAGCACACAAGGGCCAGAATTGCTGTGATGGATCCAGGTGCATATATTGGTGATCACATAGACTACAATACAGATTACAGTGTGAGATATCACATACCACTGACAACAAATGAAGGGTGCGGCTTCCATGTCATAGATAAAAATGGTGTAAAACATGAACAAACAATGGCCCCTGGAGAATGTTGGTTTCTTAACCAAGGTTTGAAACATAGTGCATGGAACAAAGGCAAAACAACGAGAGCACACATTATAATATCTTTCTTAGGACAGGAGGATCTTGATGCTTAATTACATAGAAACAAATTATCCTGTAAACGAGTTGTTGCTCAAAAGTTATATGAACGATCAATGGGAAGACAGTAACGATTTGTATAAAGAATATATGAGTTGGGAAAACAATAAATTTTTCGTACAAGAAATAAAAAGTTTTGATAGGCCTTTGTTAAGAGAAATTAAAAAAATATGGAATTACCTTGGTATACGCCCTCAAGAATGGCGTTGTAATTTCTTTCGTGTATTGCCCGGGGGAGAACTTCCGTTACACACAGATGTGTTGAGCAAATGTTCTGTTGTAATACCAATGACAGAAATGACAGGAGAACTTTATTTTGCCGATGGCACAGAAGTGCTGTACAATAATATGACTGTAATTAATACAAAAGTTGCCCATGGTGTCAAAGCACCAACAAAAGAAAGAATTGTTTTTCATATGGGCATTCATGACGTACCTTTTGGAGATATTAAATGTATTGCCATGAATTAGACTTTGAGTTTGACGCTAACCTTAGGGCAAAACTTTTGCAACAGGCTAAAGAAAATACTTTCAAATATCACCAATCGATATTGAGCAAACAAAAAACAAACTATGAAGTTTGTAGCACATACGACAATCAATTATCAGTATCAGCAGAAATGTTGGAAGCCAAAGAGATTATTACAAAACTTATGTGTGCTCCAGCAACAATGAATTTCATAAGGTTGAAGCCAAATACAGATA
>MDSV01206978.1_pt1 | contig 13993 bp, 13 predicted proteins | sample 810851 | NCBI WGS metagenome assembly MDSV01 (sample SAMN05326640, study PRJNA326480) | marine metagenome | isolation source: seawater | place: Atlantic Ocean: North East | collected 2012 | reverse complement strand
TGGTTACTAATATTTGGCCTAATTGATTTATATATTCTTCTTTGGCCTGGAGATATTCTGGCAACCTATGCAATCTCTGGCTTCGTGCTTTGGTTCATGAGAAATTGGAAGATTAGAAGTCTACTAATATTAGCAGCCTTTCTTATGACATTTGGCAGTCTTCAGAACTTTGCTTTTAAAAGCACTCTTGAGATAGCAAGAGATGCGTCTGAATCCATGGAGATATCTTTGTCCAAAGGCGAGGAGGTAAGTGAAGATACCGCAGCATGGGCACAAGGATGGATAGAATTTGAAAATGATTATCAAACAGAGAGTGATGATATTCAAAATGAAATAGAAAGTAAGACAAGTAGTTACGGCTCGGCTTTTGAATATAATCTACAGGAGGCCAATGAAGTTATTTTTTTTACTCTACCATTTTTTTCCTTTTTAGATGCTTTGATGATGATGGTTGTTGGCATGGCACTATTTAAGTTAGGTATTCTTGATGGAGGAAGAGAAACAAGGTTTTATGTGAAAATGATGTGTCTAGGTTTTCTGATTGGCATTTCTATAAATGCTTATGAGGTTTGGCTTATGATAAATTCAAATATGGACATTATTGAAACCAATCCTTATTTCAGACCCACTTATCACTTTGGAAGATTATTCATGGGATTAGGCTATTTGGGATTGATTATTTTATTCATAAAGATTAGAAAATTTGAGTCTTTAAGGTTTAGGTTAGCTTGCGTGGGGAGAATGGCCTTAACTAACTATTTAATGCATTCATTAATAGCTCTTTTTATATTTTCAGGAGCTGGTTTAGGTTTATTCGGGAAATTTACTTGGAGTCAAGTTTATCTATTCGTCCCTCTAATTTGGGCTCTCCAGTTGTTTATAAGTCCATTGTGGTTGAAATATTTCTATTTTGGTCCAATAGAATGGTTATGGCGTTTACTAACTTATTTAGAAAAACCCAAAATGGTGAGATAACTTTCTAATTAATAGATGCCTAAGTTTTTTAAGTAATTAAATATTTCTTCAGCTATTAATGGCTGAGCTTCCTCTGTTGGATGTATACCATCAGCCATCATAAGGTTTTTCTCTAATGCAATGTTATTCAACATAAATGGCATATAAAGAGATCCAGTCTCTTCTGCAATTTCTGTATAAATAGACTCAAACTCATTCCTGTATCTATTTCCATAATTAGGTGGAATCCGTATTTGCATGATTATAGATTTTGACCCATAGGTTTTACCCAAGTTAATGATTTCCAATAGATTATTTTTAACTGTTTGAGGCGGGTATCCTCTTAGAGCGTCATTTCCCCCTAGTTCAATAAGAAGATAACTAGGCATGTTATTTTGTAAAAGTTTATCTGATCTTACCAAGCCACCTCCAGTAGTTTCTCCTGAGACGCTCGCATTGATTATCTTTAAGCTTATTTTTTCTTGATTTAATTTTTCTTTTAATACCTCAGACCACTGTTTTTCTTTAGACATACCATATCCAGCGCTTATACTATCGCCTAAAATTAGAAGGCTTTTAGCTTTTTCTGAATACAGATTTAGAGAAAGATTCAACAAAAAGTAAATTATTAATATTTTTAATTTCATATTATTAGGACATGATACTTTCAACTAAGAAGTTAAGAAAAGAAGTATCTACCGATAGTGGTATTTTAGTTATCCTAGAAGATATTAACCTTGAGGTAGATGAGGGCGAAACTATAGCCATTACAGGTCCATCAGGATCAGGTAAATCTACATTGTTGGGACTGCTTGCAGGTTTAGATGATGCTTCAAGTGGTGAAATATTTCTAAATAGTCATCCTCTTCATTTATTAAACGAAGAACAAAGATCAGAGGTAAGAAAAGAGAATGTGGGCTTTGTTTTTCAATCCTTCGAATTATTACCTGGATTAACTGCATTGGAAAATGTCATGCTTCCGTCAGAATTAAATTCTAGAAGTAATGCCCAAGAATTAGCTACATATTATTTAAACAGGGTAGGTTTAGAACAAAGACTTAGTCATTATCCTAGACAGTTATCAGGTGGAGAGCAACAGAGGGTAGCTATAGCAAGGGCATTTGCTTGCGAATCAAAAATTTTATTTGCAGATGAGCCCACAGGAAATTTAGACCCAAAAACAAGCGATACTATCTGTAATCTATTATTTGAAGTAAATTCAGAATCGGATAATGCTTTGGTTATTGTTACTCATGACTCAGAACTTGCCCTAAAGTGTGATAAACAAATCAAACTTGATCAAGGAAAGATAATTTAGCCGATGGTTTTTGCTCTATCTTTAAAGATATTTTGGCGTGAGCTTAAATCTGGATATTTAAATTCTTCGTTATTTTCTTTAATTCTAGCCGTTACCATCGTATCCGGCATTTCTTTATTTACCGATAGACTTGAAAAGGCTTTAAGCTTAGAAAGTGCTGAATTTTTGGGAGGAGATCTTAAGTTTGAGTCAAATGAAAGTCCAAAGGCAGAAATATACGAAAAAGCGAGAGAATTAAATCTGCTCTATTCTCAACAAGTTCTTTTTGCCTCAGTTGTTTACTCAAAGACAGATCTTCAGCTATCTTCAATCAAGACTGTAGACGGTCTTTACCCATTAGTGGGAGAGATTGAATTAGAAAATGAATTAGGAAAGTTTTTGGTTTCAGAGCCTCCTAAAAAAGGAGAGGTTTGGTTGGATGAAAGATTAAAAAATATTCTAGATATAGACTATGGTGAAACTTTAGGAATAGGAGATAAGGATTTTATTTTTTCTAATTCCATAGTTTATGAGCCAGACAGAAGCTCAAGCAGTTTTGCTTTTGCTCCGAAGGCTATGATTAATGAGTTAGATCTGAAAGAAACTAATGTTATTCAACCAGGTAGCAGAATTCGATATTCTGCTTTATTTAGTGGCAATGAAAATTCCTTATCTTTGATGAATGAATATCTTCTTTCCATAAAGATGGCAGGAGATGAAATAACAACCGTAGGTGACGACACTAGTTCATTAGGAAGAGCCATAGACAGATCAGGTAACTTCTTTTTATTAGCAGGACTTATAGCAGTAATTCTCTCTGCATTTACGGTGGGAATAAGTTCGCAGAGGTTCTCTAGGAGGCATACTAATTACGTGGCTATTCTAAAAACCTTAGGAATGAATTCATCATCATTGAAATTATTTTATTTCCAACTTTTTTTATATATGGCCTTGCTTTCTTTAGTTGTTGGATTATTACTAGGATGGCTCATACAGTTAAACTTTGTAGAACTCTTAAGCACTTATTTTCCTACTAAGCTTCCTTCGCCAGGTTTAGAACCATTTTTCATATCTTCAGCTACGGTAGTTATTTGTCTAATTGGGTTTGTATATCCTCATATTTTAAGGCTTCTAAAGATTACTCCACTCACTATAATCAGGAAAGAAGATCATGCTTTAGGAAAAAGTTCCAAGCTACTGATTATTATGGCTTTAATTGCTTTCTATGGTTTATTATATTTATATACGAACAGCATTCTAATTACCTCAATACTCTTCATAGGAATCTTGTCCTTTTCATTGTTAGGATTCGGCTTAGTACTGTTAATTTTTGGGAGGAAATTGGTAACAGGGCTCAATGCCCACTCTTCATTTTCCTTAGCAATTTCAGAGCTAAAAAGAAGAAGGTTTTCTAATTCTATTCAGGTACTTTCCTTTATGATTGCTATTGGCTTATCTTTGATTGCCTACTCTTCAAGCACAGACCTACTAAAGACTTGGGAAAACTCTGTACCAGAGGACTCTCATAATAATTTTGCTCTTAATATTACAAAGACAGATATAGATCCTATTAATAGATTCTTTGAAGAGAAGGAGCTAGAGAAAGCCAATTTTTTTCCTATAACTAATGCAAAGATAGTTAAGCTAGTAGAGACATCTGTTATAGATGAAGTTCCAGTTGATAGGAACTTTAATATGACTTGGACTTATACTTTGCCATCGCAAAATACAATTCTAGAAGGGGAGTGGTTTTCGAAAGGTTCTAACAACGGAATTTCCCTTTCAGATGACATATCTAAGAGGTATCAACTTTCTTTAGGAGATCGAGTAAAAGTAACTTTCTTGGACAGAGAAGTTGAAACTTATATCCAGAGCATTAGAGGAGTTGATTGGGAAAGCTTTTCTCCAAACTTTTTTGTAATAGGCTCTCCTGATTTATTTGAGAATGATTCATCAACTTACATCACTTCTTTTTATATTCCTTCTAACCAGCAAGTTATTGCTTCCGAATTTATGAGAACTTTTAGAACAGTATCGATATTTTCTATTGAGGCAATTATTAATCAAGTCAAAGATATTATTAATCAGGTTTCAAAAGCCTTACAGGTTATTTTAATTCTTACTACGATAAGCTCTTTCTTTCTTGCTTTTTCTACTCTCCAGGATGGATTTCAAATAAGATTGCATCAATCCGCTATTCTTAGAACTTTTGGAGCTAGAAGAAAATTGATTACCAGATCCAGTTTAATTGAATTCTCCTTTTTAGGACTGGTTTCTGGCTTATTGGCTGCAGGTTTAGCTCAATTAGGCTTATATTTCATTGAAAAAGAAGTTTTTGAGGTTGTTCCTAAAGTACATGCTGATATATGGATAATAGGTCCTTTATCAGGATTACTTATCATTTCTATATTAAGTGCTTTCTTAATTTCTTCAATTATTAAGAAATCTCCCAAGTCAATACTCTATAGAGAATAAGTGACTTAGAAATATTTTCTTTAAAACTTTAGATGCTATAGTTACCTAATGAATACAGCAAAAAATATAACAATAGTTCTCTGGGTAGTTTTGGGTTTAAATTTTTTATTTTTTGGGAATGTCTTTCTAAATTACTTTGCTCTTGCTCTTTTAGCCATTCATGCAGTCGAGTGCATTGTTTTTTATAAGAAGATTTCTGCATCAGAAGACAATCTAATTTACGGTTTTGTTCAAACTCTAATCTTTGGAGTTCTGTATATTAAAGATTTAAATAAGTAGATTTAAAGGGGAGGCTTTATGGATTTTAGAGAATATTCTATAGAAGAATTAGTTTCAAAAATTACATCTAAAGAGATTTCAGCAAAAGAACTGACACAAGAGGCTTTAAATAATCTCGATAGATTAGATGACACATTAAATACCTTTTGTGCTGTGAATGATGAAGATGCTTTAAAACAAGCTTCGGATATTGATGCAAGATTAGCAAAAGGAGAAGAGGTAGGTAAATTAGCTGGTATTCCTATAGGCGTAAAGGACTTAGAGGATGCTAAAGGATTTGTGACTACTTATGGTTCCGCACTTCATGTTGATGATGAGCCTGCAGAAGAAGATTCAGTATTAGTTTCTAGACTTAGAAAAGCTGGATGTGTGATATTAGGAAAAACAAATACACCGGAGTTCGGACATAAAGGTAAAACTGACAACGTACCATTTGGATCTACAAAGAATCCATGGAACTTAGAATACTCTCCTGGAGGATCTTCAGGAGGAACATCAGCCGCCTTAGCCTCAGGCATGATTCCTTTAGGGACAGGCTCTGATGGTGGTGGTTCTATAAGAATACCTTCAGCTTTGTGTGGACTAAGTGGAATTAAAACTTCACAGGGCAGAATTCCTCTAGGAGGAAAAACTCCACCTGGTTCGGGTCTTTTAACAGTTAAAGGCCCAATGGCTAATAACACTGACGACACTTTGTTAGCTCTTGATGTTGCCAAAGGAGAACATCCTACGGATATCTTCTCTCTGGATGGAGAGAGCGATTGGTCTTCATCTGTGACTGAGAATAATCTACCAAATAAGGTCATTTGGTCTCCAACAATGGGGTTTTCCACTGTCGATAAAGAAATTATGGCTCTATGTGAAAAAGCTATATCAGAATTAGAACAAGCAGGAGTTGAAGTTATTTTGAAGGATTCTATTTGGGATGTGAATCCAGTTGAGTCTTGGATGGTTTTTTGGGCGTGCGCTAGAGCAAGAGCTCAACAGCACCTTATAGGGACAGATCAATATGAATCTATAGACCCGCTTTTAAGGTTATTTATAGAAATGGGTGTAACTATGGATGGATCTTCATACGCTTCTGCCATAGATGCATGTCATCACTATAATTATCAACTAGAAGAAGTTTTTCAAGAGTGCCCATTAATCATTACTCCAGCAACTTGTGGTCAGCCTCCTAAACTAGAAGGGGATGGTTTTGTTAATGGTGAGGAAACAGCCTCTTGGGTTGATTTTACAATGGGCATAAATATGACGAGAAATCCTGCTGGCGTTATACCCGTTGGAACTTTAGAAAATAATTTACCTGTCGCTATTCAAATTATTGGTCGACAAAGGGCTGATTTATCCGTGCTTAAGGCCATGAAATCTTTTGAAGAAGTTATAGATTTTAAGGAAAAGGCAAAAGATTTTTAATCAATGAATAGCTTTGAAAAGGGGTATGAATTTTTAGAGGTAAATGGTATTCAAATTCATTATTCTTTAGAAGGAGATGAAAACAACCCAACTTTAGTCCTTATTAATATGGCTAGTCATAATCTTACTTCTTGGGAGATTGTTATAGATGACTTTTTATCTGAATTTCAGATATTAAGATTTGATGGAAGAGGAACGGGCTTGAGTAGTTTTGGCAAAGATGAAGGGTTTAATTTTTCACAATATGCTGATGACCTTTCTGAGCTAATGAGCTCCTTATCTATTAATAAAGCCTTTGTTTTAGGTATAGCTTATGGAGCAAGAACCGCAGCTCAGTTTGCTCTTAGACATCCTGATAAATTAACTTCATTGGCTTTATGTGACGTTTCCTTATCCCAGCCTGTTAATCAGACAGAACAGGGAAATTTAGGAAATAAAGCAAGAGATATGTTGAGAGAAGCAGGAGAGCCAATAGTAGAATATAAGAAATACTGGAGATTTTATAAGGACAAAGACGCAGCTTTAAAATTTCATACAGCCCATCTAAAGGAAGAAGATATAACCACTGAAATGTCTAAAGTATCGGTCCCAAGTTTGATTACCTGCGGAAGGCAAGATATGAATCTAAATGAAGCAGAAAAGATTTCAAACAATATTCCAAATTCTAAATTTGAAATAATGGAAATGACTGGTCATGCTTCTATTTTTTTTAGACCTAAATTATTTACACAGATAGTTAAGAAATTTTATAGATTGAACATTGGAGAGAATTCATGAATGAGATAGTTGTTGGTAGTGAGGAGTGGTTAAATCAAGTAACTGAAGAAATAGTAGAACCGGATATAAGGATTATTGATCCACATCATCATCTGTGGGATTTTCCAACTTCAACTTATTTAGTTAAGGAACTTCAAGAAGATACGGCATCAGGTCATAACGTAGAAAAAACTATTTATATGGAATGCGGAGTAGGTTACTACGAAGAAGGAGCAGACCACCTTAAGTCTGTTGGAGAAACAGAATCAGTAGCTAAGCATGCAGATGAAAGCGTACGATCAGGCGGAAGTCCTATAGCTGGAATTGTATCTAGAGCGGATTTAAGAATTGGAGATTTGTTGGACGAGACTCTCGATGCACATTTAGAAGCTTCAAATGGTCTATTTAGAGGGATAAGGCATGCAGGAGCCAGCGCTGAATACCCAGATGAACTTTTAATTCCTGGTGGAGCACCTAGAGATCTATTTTATGATGAAAACTTTATTAATGGAGTGAGGCTTTTAGGAAAAAAGGGTTATACATACGATACATGGCATTATCATTATCAAAATAAAGATTTCATAAATTTAGTGTCTAAAGTTAGTGACACTCAAATAATCCTTGATCACTTTGGTACTCCTCTCGGAGTCGGCCCTTATGAGACCCAAAGGGAAGAAATATATCAAGAATGGAAGATGGATATGAAAGAGTTATCCAAGTTAGATAATGTAGTCATGAAGATAGGAGGGCTGGCAATGCCCGACAATGGATTTGGATGGGATAAGAGATCTAAACCAGCAACTTCTGATGAATTTGTAGACGCCCAAAGAAGATATTACTTACACGTAATTGATTGCTTTGGCCCTGAAAGATGCATGATGGAAAGTAATTTTCCAGTTGATAGAAGGTCAATTTCTTATCATGTTTTATATAACGGACTAAAGAAGATAGTTTCTGATTTCTCCGCAGATGAAAAAGACCAGATGTTTTATCGTACAGCTGAGACGATTTATAAACCTTTATGAAAATCATCACTCTTTCTCTATTTTTTCTTGTTAATAGTCTTTGTTGTGAAGTAATAAAAGACCTTAAAGTGAAATGGGTAGTTGATGGCGATACTGTCCATGCAACAAAAGAAGGAAAGCTTTATAAAATTAGACTAACAGAGATAGACGCTCCTGAGAGAGATCAGCCTTATGGAGCTGAATCAACTAAACTTCTAAAACAGCTTTTGGAAGATGGATATTTTGATGTAGATATATCAGGAATAGATATATACGAGAGACATCTTGGAAGACTTTACGATAACGGAGTTGATATAAATAGAGAAATGGTAGAGCAAGGGCTGGCATGGGTTTACGATAAATATGTTACTGATAAAAGCTTCTATGAAAATCAATCATCAGCTCAAAAAAATAATAGAGGCCTTTGGCAGAACCCTGAATCCATAGCCCCATGGTCTTGGAGACAAAGAAGTAGGGCAGAATAATCAAATGAAGTGGTTAATTGTTGGAGCAATGAGTCTGATCATTTGCGCTTTAATTATATTAAGTTTACTTTGGATTTCTGGCTCTTTTGAATTTTCTAGTAGCGAAAACGCATCTTTTTTGAATGATGGAATATTTTTAGCTCTTCTTATTGTAGGCTCTATGGCAATATCCTACTTTTATCTTTATAAACGCTAAGCTTATTCGTATTGTAAGGCAACGGCGGGATCTAGGCTTGCTGCTCTCCTTGCTGGCCATACACCAAACAATAGCCCCACAAATGCGGAAAACGTTATAGATCCAATTATCGCTGATATAGGTATGTAGAATGCCCAGTCTTGAGATATAGCGACACTAATTACGATTAATGAGCCTATAAGCACTCCCATAACTCCTCCTATAATACATAACATCATGGCTTCGATTAGGAATTGAACTAGTATCGTTTTCGGAGTCGCCCCTAAAGCTTTTCTTAATCCAATTTCTCTAGTTCTTTCTGTTACGGATACTAACATTATGTTCATTACCCCAATTCCACCAACAAGAAGACTTATGCTTGCTATACCAGTAATCATAGTGGTGAGTATGGCAAATGTTTCTTGTTGCATCTCTCTTATCTCTGACCAATCAATAATTCTAAAGTCATTATCATCTCCTGGCCCTATGTCATGTTCGCTTCTGATAACTCTTTCAATTTCGATCATGGCTTCACTTATGGTAACTTCATCAGGAACTGATACTCGAATAGACTGTAGTCTTTCGTGCCCCATAACCCTTTCAGATGCTGTTAGAAGAGGAATAAAAATTCTTTCATCAGGTCCATTCCATCCCCCAGACCCCTTTTTTTTAAGGATACCTATTACTTCGAATGAAGTACCACCAATAGAAATATTTTTATTGAGTAATGAACCATCAAAATTCTCAATTAGATTTAGCTCTTTGGTAACTTCTGCACCAATAACTGCTACTCTATTTCGATTTAAGCTATCTGTATCCGTGTATAAATCTCCTTCTTCAAGCTCTAACCCTTCTACAGAAAAATAACTTCCATCTGTTCCGTTTATAGCAAGAGAAGCATTTTTATCTCCAAATTTAACTTGCTTTCTGTCTTCCATTTGAGGAGAAACTTGCCAATTTATTTCACGTTCTTTTTGTAATGCTTTGGCGTCATCCATCGTAAGCGGTACCCAGTTAGATCTAACCCCTCTTTTTTTTCTTTGACCTGCAAATACTGAAACATTCTTTCCACCGAGGGAATCCATTGATTTTTGAATCTCGTTTTGAGCCGTTGAACCAATTGCAATCATAGAAATTACAGCAGCTGTTCCTATAATTATTGCTAAAGCAGTTAATAATGATCTTAATAGATTAGACCTTATTGCCTCATATGCTGAATTTATAGATTCTTCAATTACCATTTATCGCATTCTTGACCTAAGTCTATTTCTGAACTCTTCTTGATTCTTAATTAAGCCGGCAGTTGGGAGGACATAAACTTTTTCATTCATAGACAAACCTTCAATTACCTCAGTATTTTTAAAATCAGTTTTTCCAACTTTAACCCAAGCTAATTCAGGTCCAGCATTAGTTGATTTTACGACTATATACCTAGTAAAACCTTCTTCAGAATCATCTCTCTCTAGAAACACATTTAAGTTTTCTTCTTCAATGCCTAAGTATTCATATAGGTTTTTTATACTTTCCCTAGTTTGTAATGATCCAGTAGGGACAGCTAATTTAACCCGTTGATTTAGAATTTCTATTTCTACTTCTGTATTCATTTCTAAAAGCAATAAGTTTTCTGTATTGTCTATTTCAATCAATATAGGGAAGATAGTTACATTTTGGTAATCAATACCTAAAGGTTCAATTTTAGAAACTATCCCTTTAAATTGTTTATCTCTAAAAGCTGATACTTTTAACAAAACTTCTTGGTTTAGAATAATTTTGCCAATGTCAACTTCATCTATATAAGCTCTAACTCTAACTTTATTGAGGTCAGCCATTCTCATTAGAAGGGTACCTCCACCAACTGAAGCAGTAGGTGAAGTAATCACATTGCCAATCTCAATTGGTCTATTAATTACAGTACCTTCAATTGGAGATCTAACTGTAGTGTCATCTAATGCTATTTTTGCATTTTCTAGAAATACTTCTGCTCTTACTTGTGAAGCTTTAGCAGAAGCATGCATTTCTTGAATATCTTCAAAGTCTTTGTCAGAGATATTTTTTCCTTGATAAAGTTCTTTTCCTCTTTTTAGTTGAGAAGTAGCATTCATTAGTCTTACCTTGGCTACTTCGAGGTCAGCTTTTGCTTGAGATAGAGTATTTTTGGGTGTTCTTTGATCTATTCTGGCCAACACTTGTCCTTTGGTTACTAAATCACCCACTTCTGCTCCAAGAAATAATACTTCTCCAGAAGCTTTAGACTTTATTTCTACGGAAGAAATTGCTTCAACATTTCCAGATGCCTCAACTGAAATTTTGAGTTTTTTTGGCTTTACATCTTTTATTGTATAAAAATCAAAATCCTCTTCTGATCCAGAGGAGAGGAGAATAAATACAAAAAAAACAAAAGCAGTAATACTTGTTTTTTTGTAATTTAAAATTAAACCTTTAATTCTATTTATTAGGTACATCTGATTCTATCTCTCCATCTTTAATGGTTATTATTCTATTTGTTTGGTTTGCTACATCTTTTTCATGGGTAATAACTACAATTGTTTGACCTTCTTGGTTTAGTTTCAAAAATATATCCATAATTTCTTTGCCTGTTTTCGAATCTAAATTTCCAGTGGGCTCATCAGCGAAAACTATACTAGGCTTGTTTACTAAAGCTCTTGCGATAGCTACCCTTTGTTGCTGCCCCCCAGAGAGTTCATTAGGTTTATGAGCAGACCGATCTGAAAGTTTTACTAGTTCAAGCGCCTCAGAAGCTTTATTGGTTCTTTCAGTTTTATTATAAGAAGCATATTTAAGGGGCAGGGCAACATTCTCTAGAGCACTACTTCTAGGTAGTAAATGAAACTTTTGAAAAATAAACCCTATTTGTTCATTCCTAATTTTAGCAAGCTCTTCTTCTTCTAACTTACTAACATCTTTTTCATTAAGAAAATAAGATCCATTAGTGGGTGAATCCAAGCAGCCTATGATATTCATTAATGTAGATTTACCTGAGCCTGAAGGACCCATGATTGATATAAATTCACCTTTACTTACTTCAAAGGATATATTTTTTAGTGCTTCCACAGATGTGGGGCCTAAATCATAGGTTTTAGAAATATTTGAAGTGTTTATTACGTTCATTTATTTTTCTATCTCTCCATAGGAAATATCAGGTGTATTATCTAACTATAACACCTAAATCGCTTGATTTTGGTTATTTTTTTAAATGACCGCTGTTCTTTAAGCTTTTAAAGGAGGCTTTAGCAATCATATAGGCATGATTCCTAAGACCTGATTTATGCAATCCACCTCTACCTCTAGTAGTTACAGTTTCAGCCCAGATTGGGTCATCATTATCAACGCTAAATAGTTTTGTTCTAAAACGAACCATGGCTAGATCATCAGTAGACCCTGTTGCTCCTGTACCACCGGCTCCTTCACCACCCATTTGCATTCCTCCTCTTCTTGTGTCCAAACGAAGGATCCAGACTATAAATGCACTATCTGCACCAGAATTTTTAGCAAATTCCAGTCTTGCTTCTTGTGGGTAATCTCTAACTGCAGGAAACTCTTCTGTATCTAAATAAACTTCTACGCCTTGCTTAATGAGCATTTTTTTTAATTCTTGTTCTATGTAAGGCTTAGTGGGATATGTTGCATTTATTACATTTACATAAACTTTTTGTGGCTTGTAGTTTTCATAGCCTTCTAAGGTTTTAGCTGCAATAGGTTGGAAAAATAAACCAATAAAAGTAACGAGAAGTATTATTATTTTCATTTTTTAGATTTCAGTTGATTTAATTTTTGCAAATATACCATAGAATACTCATCCGCCTAAGCCAACCAAAGGAATAAAAATGGAAATAACAATGAAGGAAGTTAGGGAAGAAATTGATCTTCTTGATAGAGAACTCGTACTTCTTCTTGCTAGAAGACAAAAATGTATCGAAATGGCTGCTTTTGTTAAGAAGGATAAAAATCTCGTTGTAGATAAAAATAGAATAGATGAAGTTATAACTAAGGTTTCTAGTTTTGGGAAATCTTGTGGGTTGAGTGAACACTTTTCAGTTCCGTTATGGAAAACATTAATTGATCTATCAATTGAGCATGAATATCAAGAAATAAAAAAAATGAATGCAATAAACTAATTACTATATTTATCTATCCAGGCAAGTGTTTCTTTTATCATTTGGTTTCTAGGCAGAGGCCAATGACCAGAATCATAGAATACTAAACGTTTATCTTCTTCAGATGTTCCTAAAGATGCATACATTGCTCTTGGAGAAGTTTCCGGAACCAAATAATCTTGTTTTCCATTCAACATCAAAACCGGAATGGTTAATCTGGTTAAATAATTTTTTCCATCTGACATCGGTGGAATTGTAGAAGCAGCACCGCCTACATAAAGGATAGCTGCCTTAAACCTGTCTTCAAAAAGCAAAACATGAGTAGTTACTAATGCTCCATAGCTCATCCCAGTATAGAAGATATTTTCCTTATTAAATTCTTCTCTTGATTGAAGATAGTCAATAGTTCTAGAAGTATCTACAGTCCAATAAGACAGTAACTGCCTAAAGCGCCTTAAATGATCTGGAGTGCTAGGGAAAGTTACATTCATGTCTGTAATTCTATTCATAGACTCTTTGTAAGCTGGCCAGATTAGAGCTCTTCCTGATTTAATTATAAAATCTAGTCCATATTCGCCTGGGTTTACTTCGTCGATCTCTGGAGGAGTCCTATAATAATTTGCTCCAGGATAGAGCAAAACAGAATCTAATTTATTAAAAGAACTATTCTTAGGTCTGAATATTAAAATATCCATTTTTTCATTGTTGTAACCCACATCAACTTGTACTCTTTCTTTTATCCAAATTGGATGACTTTCATCTACATAAATAACTTTTGCATTTAAGTTTTTGAAGCCAACTTCAAAATTTCTGGAATAAAGTTCAAACTCTTCATTAGTAAAAGGTTTATAAAAATCTATAGGCTTTGGAGGAGGCCTAGTGATTGGATCTCCAAAGGGATTCATGTCTTCTGGATTTAGTAATCTTGCTGTTCTAAATCCTATGGTATTTGATCTTATAAACCTAGGCGTTGGTACTGCTAAAGAAGAAGCATAAGTTGGGTCTTCGTAACTTCCCCCTAATGTTAATCCCCTTCC
>MDSV01177711.1_pt1 | contig 13994 bp, 13 predicted proteins | sample 810851 | NCBI WGS metagenome assembly MDSV01 (sample SAMN05326640, study PRJNA326480) | marine metagenome | isolation source: seawater | place: Atlantic Ocean: North East | collected 2012 | reverse complement strand
GTGTTGGGTAAAATCTAATCCAATAACTGGGATAATCTAAATATTTTACATTTACTTTATTCATTTTTTTTTTCATTTGATCACCAAAAGATAAAATATAATCAGATTTAATATTATTTAATTCATTTAAACTTTCATTTATAAAAAAGATCTTATTGATTAAATATTTAAATAATCTTAAAGAATTTAAAAAAAAATACTTTTTAAAATTTGGAGATATCCAAGAATGTTGTTTGATTAGAATTTTTTTGCACTTAATTTCATTAAACAATTCTGAGATACTAAATTGCCTATTTTTTAATGAAAATGTGTAGCTATAAATTATAAAAATATCTAAACTATTAATTTTTTTAAAATAAGATTTAAGTTTAAAATAGTTTTTAAAATATATTGTATTTTTTGGCATTTGATTTCTAGGAATATTCTTATAAAATTTCTTCAATTGGTCTTTATTAAAATTTAAATTTGATGTGTTTATAAATACTAAATCTTTGATAAACTTAAATTTTTTTGGAAAAATATTATTTATTTGATAATTTGATACAGGAACATCTAAATACACGTAAATTTTTTTGTTTCTTCGGTTATTAATTTTTTTCAATTTAAATAATTTTATTTTTTTAATGTATCAAGATAATTCATCCAGGTTCCAGTATCTTTCCAGTCATTATTTGGAATAGGAAAAACACTAATCTTTTTTTTTGATTTTAAAACTTTAGATATTACCTCATCCATTCCAAATTTATTTTTTTTTGGCAGATAATTTTTAATCTCTGGCTTCAATATATAAAGACCAGTGTTAGTCAAAAAATTTTTTTTTGGTTTTTCTAAAATTTTTTTTAGTTTTCCATGATTATCCAATACACATTCTCCAAAAGATAAATTGAATGATTTCATACTTGCAACCATTGTAATTAAAGATTTAGAATTTTTATGAAATTTTAAAAGGTTTTGTAAATTTATATTTAAGAATGTATCACAATTAGTTAAGAAAAAATCACTCTTTAAATTAATCTTTTTAAGACAACCAGCTGTTCCTAATGGATTTGATTCTTTAAAATACTCAAGCATATAATTGTTTTTAAATTGATTAAGAAAAATATCTAAAATTTTTTCTTTTTTATTTAAAGTAATCGTAAAGTTGTTAAAATTATACTTTCTAAAATTATCCATTATATTTAAAATCATAGGTTTACCTTTAAATGGCACTAATGGTTTGGGCAAAATATCTGTAAATGGTTTCATTCTAGTTCCAATTCCTCCTGCCATTATCAAAATTTGATTGGTCTCAAACTCTTTATATTTACTCTTAATTTCTTCTTTAAAAGAGATATAGCTAATTGGAATATTTTTATTATTAACTACAGGAACTATTATATGTTTATTGCGTTTTAAAAAAATATTCATTCTATTTTTTAATTTTTGATTTTTTTTTAAATAAATAGGTTTTTTATTATAAATTGAACTTATCTTTTTTTTTAAATTATTGTCCTTTAATAAATTTCTTCTAATATCTCCATCAGTAATTGTTCCTTTTAATTTTTTTGATTTATCAATTACCACCAAACAAACATGACCAGTCATGTTCATCTTTTTCATAGCGTTAGAAATTATATCATTTTGATTTATTAAAATTTTTTTAATATTCATTTTATTTGATGTTAAATTCATAATACAATCATCATTGATTATAAACTAAAATTCTCCTATTTTTTGGCTTCTTCAAGTAAAAATCTAAAATTGATAAATCTCTTTCAGAATCAATATCAACCCAAGCCTCATTATTTGAAGTCATACCATAAGTTTTTTTTGGTAATTTAATTTTTTTTTTATACAAAATTGATCTGTAGACAAAAAGATTTCCTGTTGGTACTAGCTTATCTTTAATATCCTGTGACCTTTTATTAATATCATAACCAGGCTTCCAAACATTTTTTTCTAATTTACCAGTGAATGATGAGTCATACGCTAAATGTATAAGACTATCAAAGTTCTTTTTTTTATCTAAAATTTTGATTGCTTTGCTTACTAGATTTAATTTTCTAAGTGGAGAGGTTGGTTGTAATAAAATGATGTATTTATATTCCTGATCAAGTTTCTTCAAGGTATTTAAAATGACTTTATGCATTGAAACATTGTCACCAGATATATCTTTTGATCTCTTTAAAAACAAAATTTTATTACTAGTACAAATTTTTTCAATTTTTTGACAGTCAGATGTAACTAATAAATCAAAATTTTCTTTTTTTAATTTTTTTGCAAAATTAATTGTCCAAAAAATTAAAGGTTTATTCATAACTTTTAAAAGATTTTTATTTTTAATTCTTTTTGAGCCTTTTCGTGCAGGTATTATAATTATATTTTTCATAAAGCTTAATAATTTAATTTTTCCCTATATCAAAAAAAATTTTTTTAAGATTAAATTTAAAATCTAAAATTTTCTTTGCCATTTTAATTGGCGTATTTTTTTTGAAAAAAGGATTGTAGGGTTTTGTAGATTTATTTTTTGATTTTAAAAATGCCTTATTAATTGAATTAACATCATAATTACATTTTATAACATTACTAGACATTATTCTTCCTTCTTGTCTATTGCCAATGTTTATCGTTCTAACACCAAAACTAGGTGTTTCTAAAACACCACTAGATGAATTTCCAATAACTAAGTAAGAAATTTTCATTAATGAAATATACATTTTGCTTCCCAAGGATTTATAAAAATGAATATTGTCTTTTTTTTTCACAAAATTTAAAATTTCTTTTTTAAGAATATTTGACTCATTATCAAAATTTGGTGAAGTAAATATTATGATATAATTATTTAATTTACTTAAAAATTTAATAAGATTCTTTATGTAATATTTTGACATATTCTTTTCTAATGTAACAGGATGAAATGTTGCTAAAATAATTTTTTTATTCAATTTGATGTTAAGAATTTTTTCTATCTCTAATTTTTTAAAAAGTTTAATTTTCGATATTGCATGCGCTCCTAATGCACCGAAATTAAAAATCGTTTTTGGGTTTTCACCTAATTGAATCAATCTTTTTTTATATTTATTATGAATAGGAAAATGTAGGTGAGATAACTTTGTTATGGAATGTCTTATCGAGTCATCATACGCGCCAATAGTTAATTCTCCACCATGAATATGGGTAATTGGAATTCTTAATATCATGGCTGCTATTGCACTACCTAGTAATTCATATCTATCACCTAAAATTACTATTATATCTGGCTTTTTTTTATTAATCACTTCAGTAGTAATATTTATTGACTCCGATATATAATTGCTAATTTTATTGTCATTAAACTTTTTATCAAGAATATTTCGTTTAATAATTTTATTTATATTGTCTTTTTTAATTTCCTTAATAGTATTACCAAACTCTTCAGAAAGATGTGAACCAGTTACTAATAAATAAGTTTCTCTGTTGAGTTTTTGAGTTTCTAATATAACATCTCTTAATAACCCATAATCTGCTCTTGAACTTGTAATAAATAATACTTTTCTCATTGAGATTATTTAATTTGTTGATCCTTTTTATAATTTTTTAAACTTCTCTTTCCTAAAAACTTTATTATTTTAAATGGTGACAACCCACTTCCTGGTCTCTTAGCAGTCAGATTTTGTTCAGTAAAAATTTCTCCTTTTTTGATATTTCTTGACGCAACTAGAGATTTCCTGACAATTTTAATGTTAGGAATTTCACTTTTTGAGGGTCTTTTTATTCTGCTTCCCAACGCAATTTCTATATTTCTGATGGCGTAAATCATGTGCGTTAATTCTTTTGGTTCTAAGCTAGCTCTGTGATCGGGACCTTTCATATTACGATTTAAAGTAAAATGCTTTTCTATACACTTGGCACCCAATGCGACAGCTGCAACACAGACCTCTGAACCTAAAGTGTGATCACTATAACCAAAATTAACATTAAAAGTCTTTCCTATTGAAAGCATTGATCTTAAATTTACATCTCGCATAGATGTTGGATATTCTGTATTAGCATGCATTACAGTAATATTTCTTTTTTTTGTTCCTGACTTTATCAAAACATTTAGAGCATCTTTAATTTCTTTAATATTAGACATACCAGTTGAAAGAATTATTTTTTTGTTTAAGTTTCCGACCTTTTTAAGATAAGATAAATTTGTTATCTCTCCACTTGGTATTTTAAATATTTTCAAACCTAAATTATTTAAAAAATCAATACTATGTAAATCAAAAGCACTTGATAAAAAGAGTATATTTTTTTTTCTACAATAAGATAATAGTACTTTGTGCATTTGAGGACTAAGTTCTAATTTTTTCAACATATTAAATTGTGACTCTTTCTTACTGTCATTTTTTTTTTGATACCTCGCTTTCTTGGCGTTTTTAGTTACTAAATTTTCGGTGTTAAATGTTTGGAATTTTACAGCATCGGCTCCTGATTTCGCTGCTATATCAATTAATTTTTTTGCGACACTAATTGATCCATTATGATTAATTCCTGCTTCTGCTATTACAAATACACTCATTTAACAAAACTACATGCTTTAATAAAACTATTTTCTTGTATAGTTAAAGATTGTTTAATCGTAGCATTACTTCCAATAAAGCATCCAGATTTTATATTTACACCTCCATTAATAGTTGCATTTGTAGATATGTGACAATGTCTAGATATTGTGCAATCATGCTCTACTAAAGCACTAGTATTAATTATACAATTATCACCTATTGAAGAATTAGCATTAACAATTGAGTTGTGCATTACAATTGAACCTCTTCCTATTGAAGAGTGCTTAGATACATAGGCAGAGGGTGAAATAATTTTGGGTAGTATAAATTTTGCATTATTTACTAGGTTAAAAAGTTTTTTTCTAAGTGTGGAAGATTTAATTTGACCAACTGTTATTAGCGCATAAGGGTATTTTTTGGCTAAGCTTTTTAAATCATTATCACAACCAATAAATTTATATCCAAGAATTTTTGATCCTAAAAGATTTGGCCGATCTATTATACCTGCGATTTTAAATTTTCCTTCTTGCTCTATAACATCAATAACTGATTTACAATGGCCACCACCACCAACTAAAATAATTTTTTTCATAAATTTCTATTTGGTTTAACGTCCTTGTAATATTTTATTATATAATTTGAAATTTTATCTATATCCGAAATCGATAAATTATCATCTGATGGAACACAAAGAGAATTTGAATAAAATTTATTTGCATTAGTAATATTATAAGTCTCAAATTTTTTTAAATAAGATTGTAAATTTAAAGGACGCCAAATTCTTCTAGTTTCAATATTTTTTTGAAATAGTTTTTGACTCAGTTTATTAATTTGATTAAAATTTAACATTCTAAAAGATATTATATTAATCCAGTAATTCATTTTTGAACTTTTTTGAAAAGATAATACATCAATATTTTTTTGTTTTTTAAAATTAAATAAATATCTTTGATAAATATTTTTTCTTACAGCAATTTTTTTTTTTATTCTTTTTAATTGAGATATGCCTAAAGCGGCAGTCATCCCATTCATTTTATAATTATATCCACATTCATGATGAATATAATTAAAAGTATCATCTTTTGCTTGATTAGCTAAATATTGTGCCTTTAAATATAAACTCCTATTATTTGTAATAATTGCACCACCAGACCCGGTAGTAATTATCTTATTTGCATTAAAGGATAAGCAACCAATATCTCCAATACTTCCACAATGTTTCAACCTCTTAAATTTAGTATTTATAAAAGAACCCAATGCCTCTGCTGCATCCTCAAGAATATAAATATTTCTCTTTTTGCAAAGCTTACTCAATTCCAAAAAATCACAAGCTCTACCCCACATGTGGGCAACAATAATAGCTTTTATTTCTTTTTTTGTTTTCTTGTTAATAGTTCTTCTATTTTTAAATTTAGTTTGATTTTTAATAAAATCAATTACATCTTGTGTTTTAAGATTGTGATATCGATCAACATCAAAAATTATCGGCTTTGCCCCTAAGTAAAGAATAGGATTTACTGTAGCTATAAAAGTTATTGAAGGTACAATTACCTCACAATTTTTGTCTACTCCTAAAATTTTTAGCCCCATATGGATTGCAGATGTACCTGAATTGAGAGCTACAGAATATTTTGTTTTACAAAAGAAAGAGAGTTTTTTTTCAAAATTATAAACCTCTCTAGAAGAAGTTGAAATCCAACCACTTTTAAGAACTTTATTTATAGAGTCAATATCGCCTTTATTAATATGAGGTGTAGATAATTTCATTTTGATTTATAAAATTTTTTGTACCACAACACAGTTTTTTTCAACCCTTCCTTAAAATTATGTTTTTTTTTGGTATAATTAAGTCCTTTAGTCATATCTGGTTTCCTTTTTTTTGGGGAATTATCATGAAGTTTGAATGAGGTTAATAATTTTTTTTTAGAATTCAGAATTTTTTTAATTTTTTTGGCTAATTGCATGATTGAGATGGCTTGATCAGGAGAACCAATATTAAAAATCTTTTTATCTGATTTTTTATTATGTGAAATTTTTAAGATAAGTTCAATTGCAAAATCAATATAACAAAAGGTTCTTTTATGATTTGAGTTTTGTATAAAAATTTTATTATCATTTTTACTTGAAAACTTTTTTGTTAATTGAGGTATTACATGGGCAAAACCCATATTAGGACCAAAAATATTATGTGGTCGAAAAATTACGAAATTTAATCTCGAATAATTCATTAAATACTCTCCCACAATTTTCGATAGAAGATAAGCAGATCTAGGATTAAAATCTCTAGAAATCAAAAAATCTATATTTTCAGGTGTTGGATATTTAGCTAATCCTTTTTCTACAGTTTGAGCATAAACTTCGCTTGAAGAAGTAAAGCAAATTTTTTTTAATTTTTTTTGTTTTTTTGAAAAATTTATTAAATTAATAGTTGTTTCAATATTTTCTCTTAAAGTTATAAATGGATTATCAATAACTTTTTTAACACCTAATATTGCAGCAAAATGAAAGATATAATCAAAATCATAAATTTTAAGGTAATTTAAAATATTAGCTAAGTCTTTTTTAATAAACTTAACATTTTTATTATTTAATAATTTTAAAAAAATATCATTATTTACATTTTTCGAGAGATTATCTATTAAATAAATCTTATTTTTTTTACTTTCTAATAATTTTTCTGCTAATTTTATTCCTAAAAATCCTGCTCCACCTGTAATTAAATATTTCATGATATCTTTGATCCTATAAAATAACTTTTATAGCTTTTATTTCTTATAATTTTTGATTTTTTTTTAGCGTCTAATACATGATTTAAATCAAGTATTATTGCTCTCTTTTTATAATTAATATTTAATTTTTTAAATAATTGATGTTTAACTAAATAAATATAAATATCGTAATTTTTTAAATGCTTTTTATTAACAGAATAACCTTTTGAATATTCCCAATAATTAACTATTGGATCATAAAAACTTAATTTACAATTTTTCTTTTTTAAAAAGTTATGAACCTTTTCAGCTGGAGAAAATCTTGTGTCATTTGTATCTTCTTTATAACTAACACCAACTAGTAAAACTTTTTTACCATATATTTTCTTTTTAAATTTTTTTTCTATTTCTGACATTACATCAAATGTCATTTTTCTATTTACAGTTACTGCAATATTACTTAAAGGAAAGTCAAACTTATAATCTAATACTTGTTCAGATGATGCATTTGCAAATAACGGGTCTTTTGTCAAACAATACCCGCCAACTCCTATCCCAGAACGCATTATGTTATTATGAGTTTTTCTCTGTCTGATAGTGCTAAGTATTTTTTCTAAATCTAAGTTATTTATAGAGCAAAACTTTCTCCACTCTTCGATAAAAGCAATATTTGTTGCTCTATAACTATTCTCAATAATTTTACAAGTTTCAGATTCGCTTGGTGTGTCAAACTCTATAATTTTATCAGATTTTAAATTAAAAATATCTTTAAAAGTTTTTATTGTAATGTTTAACGATCTGTTATCTATTCCACCTATAATTCTTTGTATATTTTTCATTGAAGAATAGTATTCTTTTCCAGGTGTAATTCTTTCGAATGAATGGCTAAGGAAAAAATTTTTAATTCCTCTTTTTTTTAAATTTTTTTCAATCAATGGCTTTAAAACTTTTTCGGTTGTGCCTGGAGGCAAAGTAGATTGAATAACTAACAAACAATTATTTTTAATTTTTTTCGAAATTTGACTAATATTGTTTAGATATTTTTTAAGTTCAACCTTCTTTTTATAAAAATTAAAATCACAATTAGAACAAACAAAAACTATATCGGCATTTGAATATTCATTATCATCCAAAGTGGCTTTAATTCTATTTGTTTTTGCTAATTTTTTGTAAAAATTTAAAAAATTTTTATCATCTACCATTAAAGGAATTTGACTCGAATTAATCTTTTTGACAATTTTTGACCCTTTAGAGGATTTTTTTTCAACTCCAATTACTTTAAATAAATATCTATTATTTTTTTTTGCACCAGCACAAAATAATAGCATAGCAAAACCAACATAACCCAAACCTTGTATGACTATTTTTTTCATTTTTTGTCTCTGAACTTAAAAAATTTTTTTATCCTAATTAAATCTTCTTTTGTATCAACTGCCACTGAAGTATTGGACATTTTTAGCATTTTAATTTTATATCCCAATTCAAGAAACCTGATAAATTCTAAATCCTCTATATTTTCTAAAGTTGTTTTCTTTTTCACGGAAGAAATTAATTTTAAAGAATTATAAGAATATGAAAAAATGCAGACTTGTCTCCAACCTTTCACAAATTTTTGTTTTTTATTATATGGAATTGGTGCTCTAGATTGATAAAGGAGGTAACCATTATTATCAAAAACTATTTTAGGAACATGTGATGAAAAAAAATCTTTTTTATCTTTTATTTCCGTGTATCCATTGATTATTTCGTTGGGGTTCTGTTTTGCAAATTTTATAATTTTTTTTATATCTTTTGGATTACATATAGGTTCATCACCTTGAACATTTATATAAAAGTCTTTCTTTATCTTTTTTGATACTTCTGCAATTCTATCAGTTCCGGTTAAACATCTGTTTGAGGTCATGATCGAATTAATATTGTATTCGTTACAAACTTTTTGAATTCGTTTATCATCAGTGGCAACTAGAATTTTTGATTTAGGCACAGCTTTAAGGCACTGATAGTAAGTGCGAACAATCATTGGTAACCCTTTAATGTTTAATAAAGGTTTTCCTGGTAATCTTTTAGATTTATATCTGGCGGGAATAATAAGTATAAAATCTATCATTTATAGTATTGATGACGGAATATTATATCTTGATTTTGTTAATGTTTTTAATTCTATTTTTTTATGATCTTTAAGAAATTTTTTTAAATAATAATTAGTTTCATCAGAAAATGGGTCATCATATTTATAACCATCAAACCCAGCAAGATAGATTTTTTTTGCTTTAGCAGAAATTGAAATAGCAAGTGTATAAAAGAAAACTAGTGGTTTAGGGAGAGAACAATAATTTTTATAAATATCTATTTTTTTTTGTCCATTAACATGTAGACCAAAATCTAAAATAAACTTATTTTCTGAATTTAAATAATTTTTTAATTGATCTGGCATTGAGGAAATTGGTGCTATAATCGAAGTACTATATCTATTTAAATATTTTGAATCTAAAGCTATTCTTGTTGGATGACAAATTGTTCTAACATTTATCAAATGTTCTGGCATATAATTGAGTGAATTTAATGCAATTACAAAAAGTTTTTTACTATTAATAAATTTAATTAATTTATCTCTATTTTTTTTTGCATTTTCTCCCGGACCAAGAATTAAAATATTCTTGTTAAATAAATCATTTGACGGACTCCATTGACCTTTTTTTTGAATTTCATAAATATTGGATGAAATAAATAATGTATGTGGATTAAATTTTCTAGCATCTACTTCGGAAAGACTTTTTAATATATTTTTATAGTCTTTTTTCTTATATCTTTTTTCAGTAAGCATAAATTGTATATAAGTTGGATGTATTTTTTTTATAGCTGCCTCTCTGTAATATTTATTAGTTCCCCATTTATATTTTTTCTTTAATTTTATAAAATATTTATTTTTAAGATTATTAATCATTGAAACTTGTTTTCTTTGTACTGTTTTAAGAATTTCCTCTGTTTTTAAATTTCCTGGTCCACGACCCATGCCCATGATAGTACTGTCAATCCATCTAAAATTATTGTTTATGGCATACACTGAATTTTTTAACGCTTGTCTCAAATTATCGTGTGCGTGCAAGCCTAATTCTTTAGTCCAGTGCTTTTTTAATATCTGGACTATCTTTTTAAATTTTTTTAAATTTAAGGCACCAAGGCTATCAGCAAAATAAAGTACTTGAACATTCTTATTTTTTAAAAAAAAACAAATTTTTCTTAAACTATTTAAATCTAACTCTGAAACTTGCATGACATTTATAAATACGGATATACCTTTTTTTGATAACCAGTCTATTGATTGATTAAGACCAAAAATTTCTTCAAAATGACAAGCAAATCTTACAAAAGAAATTTTTTTATTATTTTGTGGAAATAATCTTTTCAAATTTTTCAAAGGTGAATAATTATTTTTATATAAATCTGAGGCATTTACCATTACCCCAATTTTTAAAGAATTTGGAAACTTTAATTTTTTTATTAAATTATCGTCAGTATATCCAGTTAATCCTAAATTTCTGTTTTTTAAAAAACCTCTAAAACCAACCTCAGCATATTTAATATTTGTTTTGCTTATAGTATTTAAATAATCTTGGATTTGTTTAAATGAAAAATTCCAATTATTATAATATCCCCCATCTCTTAAAGTACAATCAAGTATATGAAATTTTTTTTTATTTTTCATCAATTTCTTTTCTTAACTCATCATACTCTCGCATTTTTAATTTCATAAACTCAATAGTTAACTTAGATTTATTTGCAATTCCTTTGGGTGTAAGAAAATAAAAATAATTACTCTTTTTTTTATTTTTTTTAAAATTACTGATTTTTACAAGGCCCTTTTTTTTAAGTTCGTTCAATATGTAGTTAATTTTTCCAAGACTAATATTCAGTTCTGATGCTAATTCTCTTTGACTAGCATTAGGTTTTTTTGAAACCTTCCTTAAGACTTCAAATTGTTCTTGATTATCTTTCATGATTTAGTTATGTTCAAAATTTGAACGATTGTCAACATTTAAAAATACTTAAAAAACTAAACATTGTTTAATAGAGAAATTATAAATAAACAAAAAATTATAATCACAGATGGGATGCCATCAAGTGGAAAACATTTAGTTGGTGATTTAATATCGAGTTTACCTAAAGTAGATCCGTTAACATTAAATCATCATATTGAACATATATTAAGTCTTAATAATTTGGGTATTCTAAATAATGAAATTTCTGAGTATTTACTTAAGACAAACTACAATGTTTTTTTTAACGATAGTTTATTATTAAGAAATTCAAATTTTAGAAAAAGTGACAAAACATCATTACAAAAAAATGTAAAGTTTAAATTATTAATCAAAAGACTAAATCCTAATGAAGATCAGGTTCGAAAAAAGTACAAAGATAAATTAATATGTCATTATTGCTTACATTTTGCTGCAATTTCAAAAAGAATATTATTTCAAACATTTAAAGATAAATTAATATATGTACAGATTTGTAGATCACCTATTACATTAACAATGATAAATAGAATTGCAAACTGGACAATTGAAATTGAAAATCCAAAAAGTAGAGATGGTTATATAAAATTTTTTGACAAAAAATTTAAGAAAAATTTACCATATTTTATTAAAAAAGAATCTAAAGAATATTTATTAGCAAATAAATATGAGAGATCAATTATGATCATTGAAAAAAATTTGAATAAAATGATTTTTAACAAAAAAACTTCAAGAAAAAACAAATCAATTGAAATATTTGTACCTTTTGAAAACCTATTAAAAAATCCAAAAAAATATTTAAACGAAGTGAGTGGTCACATTAATTCAAAAATTGATAAATTTGCTATCAAATCTTTAAAAAAAAATAATGTTCCAAGAGTTTATGATTTAAAGAATGAAAAAACAAAGACTTTAAAATTTTTAAAAGGTAAAATTGAGAAAAAATATTATAAAAAATTACTAAATCTTCAGAAATTTTATGAACAACAAATTTTAAATAAATTTTAATAAAAGTATGTTAAACAATGAAAACTTGTCAAAATTTAAGTTGGATCACTTAATAACTTTTGATAATAAATTTTACATTTCATCTTTAGAAAATATAAAAAAATGAACTTAGGAAAATAAAATGAAATATTGTAACAAATGTGTAACACCCGAAACCGCTGAAACTAATATTTTCGGAAAAGATGGCGTGTGCTCTGTATGCAAACAAATAGATAATAAATCTAAAATTGATTGGAAAAGTAGAGCAAAAGATCTTGATGAGATAATCCTAAATTACAAAAACAAATTTGAATATGATTGCATTGTCCCATTTTCGGGTGGTAAAGACTCTACTTTTCAACTTTGGTATTTAGTAAAGCAAAAAAAATTGAGACCATTGGTAGTTAGATTTGACCATAATTTTTTAAGAAAAACACTTCAAGATAACACTGAAAAAACTTTAAATAAATTAGGAGTTGATTTTATAAATTTTAAACCAAATTTTGAGATAGTAAAAAAAATGATGTTTGAGAGTTTATTTAGAAGAGGGGATTTTTGTTGGCATTGTCATGTTGGTATTGCAGCTTTCCCAATTAATACTGCTATAAAAAGAAATATCCCACTCTTATTTTATGGTGAGCCTAGCGCAGAATATAGTTCTTTTTACACATATGATGAAATTGAAGAATTAAATGTAGAAAAATTCAATAGAGCTGTAAATTTAGGGATTAATGCAGAGGATATGCTTGAAATGTTAAAGGAGAGATATCCTCAAGAAGACTTTAAAAAAAATATTATTGAACCTTATATATTTCCCTCTCAAAGAGAAATATTAAAAAATAATATTAAAGCGATTTATTTGGGAAACTACATTCCTTGGGATGTAAAAAAGCAAGTTAAAATTATTAAATCAGAGTTAGATTGGAAAGGAGAGGAGGTAGAAGGTATTCCAAAAAATTATGATTATGAAAAGATAGAATGCATGATGCAAGGAGTAAGAGATTATATTAGGTATTTAAAAAGAGGATTTGGCCGAACCTCACATTTAACATCAATAGATATAAGAAATAAAAGAATGGAAAGAGAAGAAGCAAAAGAATTAGTAGATATTTATGATGGTAAAAAACCTAAATCTCTAGATCTTTTCCTAGAAATTCTCAATTTAACAGAGGATGAATTTTACAAAATTGTTAAAACTCATGTTGTGTCTCCTTTCAAAATGCCTGATACTAATACGCTTAAGAGTAATATTTCAAATCAGGTACCACATGATTATGACGATTGGATTAAAAAATTTAAATGAATATAGGTATATTAGATTACAAAGCTTGTAATTTATCATCGATTTACTACTCGATTTATAGAATGGGTTATGATCCTATTATAATAAACTCAGCTAAAGAAATTAAACGAGTAGATAAACTTATAATACCTGGTGTAGGATCTGCGAAATATTGCTTAGATTACTTAAAAAAAAATGGAATGTTTAATGAAGTTAAAGAATTTTTGAATTTAGAAAAACACATTTTAGGAATATGCCTTGGATTACAAATATTTTCTAAGAATTTATATGAACATGGAACCTCTGAAGGTTTTGGATTATTTGATACAGAAGTAATTCAAATTAATAAACTTAATCATTTTAATATTGGATGGTCAAAAATTAATTATGATAAAACTAGTTCAATACCAGCTGAAATTATAAAAAATGATATTTTTTATTTTTGTCATTCATATTATATTAATTTTCTAAATCAAAATGATAAAAAAAATTGTTT
>MDSV01096641.1_pt1 | contig 13994 bp, 12 predicted proteins | sample 810851 | NCBI WGS metagenome assembly MDSV01 (sample SAMN05326640, study PRJNA326480) | marine metagenome | isolation source: seawater | place: Atlantic Ocean: North East | collected 2012 | reverse complement strand
CTATCCAGCATCTAAAGCTGCATCTTTAGACACAGTTAAAACATTGAAATATGAATAATTTTATAAAGATTAAAAATATAAATAAAAAATACGAAAAAAATAAAACTATAAAAGTTTTAAACGATATTTCATTTAATTTTGAATCAGGAAAAGTATATTCTATTGTAGGTCCTTCTGGATCTGGGAAGTCAACTTTATTAAATCTATTGTCTTTAATTGATACTCCATCATCAGGATCAATTGAAATTAATAAAAATATTATCAATTTTAAAAATAAAATAAAAAATGATAATATTAGATCAAAAAATATAGGAATTATCTATCAAGATAAAAATCTTTTGCCTGATTTTTCAGCTGTAGAGAACGTTTATTTGCCAAATTTACTTTTATCAAACGACAAAACTTCATCAATTAATTTAGCTAAAAAAATTATTAAAAACGTCGGTCTTTCAACTAGATTAAATCATTTTCCATCAGAATTATCTGGAGGTGAAAACCAGCGTATAGCTATAGCAAGAGCCTTAATAAATAATCCTGATATTATTCTAGCTGATGAACCAACAGGAAATCTAGATTTTGAAAATGCTAAACAAATATTCAAAATTTTATTTAATCTTAAGAATAAAAATAGAATTATAATATTTGCAACCCACAATAGATATTTTGCTAATATGGCTGATTGTAAAATCAAAATGATTGGTGGTAAAATGAAAGCCACTAATGAAAGAATCAATTAATAAAACATTTAATCATTTTAAAGTTCATACACAATATTCAATTTGTGAAGGGGCTATTAAAATTGATAATTTAAAAAATTTTTGTAAAGTTAATAAGATTCAATCAGTTGGTATTTCTGACACATATAATTTGTCAGGTGCATTAGAATTTTCAGAAAATTTATCGTCAGCAGGAACCCAGCCAATTATTGGTACTCAAATATTATTTAAATATAAAAATTTTTTTGGACTTATACCTTTAATAGCTAAAGATAAAACAGGTTATAAAAATATTATTGAACTTTCATCAAAGTCATATTTAGAAAATAACAATATTAACGATCCGCATTGCAATTTTGAAGATTTGTTAAATAATAAAGAAGGCGTAATTGTTTTATCTGGTTCGATTAATTGTCTCGCAGGAAAATTATTCAATAAAGGTTTATTTGATGACATTTATGATATTTATAAAAAACTGTCACAAACTTTTATTGATAATTTTTACATTGAAATTCAAAGGCACAATGATTTAAATGAAAAACAGTTTGAATCTTTTAATCTAAATCTTTCAAAAAAATTTGATTTACCAATTATAGCCACTAATGAAGTTTATTATTTAGATCAGTCAATGCATGAAGCTCATGACGCTTTAATATGCATAGGTCAAAAAACTTATATAAATGATACAAGTAGAACAAAACTTTCCAACCAACATTATCTAAAATCCTCGGATGAAATGAAGAAATTGTTTAATGATCTTCCAGAAGCTTTAGAAAATAATTTTCATCTTCCTTATAGGTGTGATTTTAGACCTTTAACTTCTAAACCAATACTTCCAAATATCTCTTATCAAAATAAAAATAATAATGAAATTTTAGAAAAATATTCTTTAGATGGTTTAAGAGAAAAATTTGAAACATTATTTGAAATAGATTCAAAAGAATTTGAAAATAATGAAAAATATATTCAGTATAAAGATAGACTTTATCACGAGATAAAAATTATTTCTGAAATGCATTACGCTGGATATTTTCTAATTGTGTCTGATTATATTAAATGGGCAAAAAAAAATAAAATACCTGTTGGCCCTGGCAGAGGATCTGGTGCAGGATCACTAGTTGCATGGTGCTTATCGATTACTGATGTTGATCCAATTAAATTCAATTTAATATTTGAAAGATTTTTAAATCCAGACAGAATATCAATGCCTGATTTTGATGTAGATTTTTGTGAGGAAAAAAGAGACTTAGTATTCGAGTATTTGAACACAAAATACAAAGATAGCGTTGCTCATATTATTACTTTTGGCAAGTTAAAGGCGCGAATGGTTATTCGCGATGTTGGTAGAGTTCTAAGTTTGCCTTATGGGTTTATAGATAGTATTTGTAAAATGATACCATTTGATCCATCCAGACCTTTAAAATTACAAGAAAGTATAAACGTAGAACCAAGGTTACAAAAATTAATTAAAGAAGATAAAAGAGTCGAAAAACTTATTGAGTTGTCATTAAAGCTTGAAGGTCTTAATCGAAATGTTGCTACACACGCAGCAGGTGTAGTAATAGCAGACAAAAAATTAACAAACACTGTTCCATTGTACAAAGATACTTCTTCAAATTTGCTTCTTCCATCAACACAATTTGATATGTATTCAGCAGAAAACGCAGGTTTGATAAAATTTGATTTTTTAGGACTAAAAACACTTACAGTCATCGATAGATCTGAGAAAATTGTTAATAAAAAACACCCTAATTTTAAAATTGATAAAATTGATTATGAAGATCCTAATGTATTCCAACTTTTATCAAGCGGTAAAACTGTGGGTTTGTTTCAACTAGAAAGCTCTGGAATGAAAGATGCCTTGACAAATATGAAGCCAAATAGATTAGAGGATATAATTGCATTAGTTGCCTTATATAGACCAGGACCAATGAGCAATATTCCAATTTATAATGAGTGTAAGAATGGAAAAAGAGAACCTGATTATTTACATCCAAAGCTAGAAGAAATTTTAAAACCAACATACGGAGTTATAATTTACCAAGAGCAAGTAATGCAAATTGCACAAATATTGTCAGGTTTTACTGCAGGTGAAGCAGATATTTTGAGAAGAGCAATGGGCAAAAAAAAAAGATCTGAACTTGAAAAACAAAAGCAAAGATTTATTGAGGGAGCATACAAAAATGGAATTAGCAAGGAAGTTGCAGCTGGAATTTTTTTAAAAATAGAGCCATTTGCTGAATATGGTTTTAACAAAAGTCATGCTGCGGCATACGCTGTTATAGCTTATCAAACAGCTTACTTAAAAACTCATTATCCACACGAATTTTTTGCAGCATCAATGTCAATGGAATTATCAAACCAAAATAAACTTAGTGAATTTTATGAAGAATTGAAAAGATTGAAAATTAATGTAATTCGTCCAGATATTAATAAATGCTTTACTGATTTTACATCAAATGGAAAAGATTTTTTGTATGCTTTGGGAGCAATTAAAAATGTTGGATATGAAGCAATAACAAATATAATTGAAGAAAGAACTAAAAATGGTAAGTTTATTAATATATTAGATTTTTTAAATAGAGTTAATCCTAAAGATATTAATAAATTGCAATTAGAAGGCTTGGTTAGAGCAGGTGCTTTTGATGAAATTAACAATAATAGGCAATCCTTATTTAATTCAATACCAAATATTATTTTAAAATCGAAAAATAACTTTGAAAATAAAATAGCCAATCAAATAAATTTATTTGAAGAAGAAACTCAAGAAAATGAAAGTTTTTTAGATCAATGTGAAGATTGGAATATTGATACAAAGCTCTCCAAAGAATTTGAAACTCTAGGTTTTTTTATTTCTGACCATCCTTTAAATCAATATAAATTAATTTATAATCAATATAATATTGTAGACTTTAGATATTTTGAAAATGAAAAAAATTCAATAAGTTCAAATATTGCATGCACTATTCTTAAAGTGCAAGAAAAAAAAACTCAAAAAGGAAGTTCTTATGCTATAGTTAAATTTTCAGATTTAAGTAGTGTTTTTGAATTATTTATTTTTTCAGATATTTTTGAAATTAATAGAAATCATTTAATTGAAGGCAATTCTGTTATGCTTACTCTTATTAAAAGTTACGTTGATGCAGAAAAAAAACAGAAAAAAATAAATATAAAAAAAGTTGTTCCTTTAAAAGATGTTCTAAATAAACCTTTTGAAGAATTAAAATTAAAAATTAATAGTTTAGATGAGTTAGACAGACTTGCAAAACTAAATAAATCTCATGGCAAAACTAAAATAACCTTTCAAATGAATATAGATGACAAAATTTGCACTTTTGCACTTAATGAAAAGCGAACTATAGATAATATGCTTATAAAATCTTTAAAATTAGGTGAAAACATAATAAATTAATAAAAAAAAACTTGTTTTTTTCGTATAAAATTGTATTTAGCTTCATAAATTAACACGCACACAATTTATGGTTTTAAACCTCCGGTCCTTTTTGGAAATAATTGTGGTGGCATAACCGGGAATAAATATGAATATACCTAATCTTACAATAGAACAATTACTTGAAGCTGGCGTACATCTTGGACACAAAACATTAAGATGGAACCCAAAAATGAAAAAATATATTTTTGGGAAAAGAGATTCAATTCACATAATCGATTTAACTCAAACTATAGAATTAACAAATGTTGCTCTAGAAAAAATTTATACAACTATAGCTAATTCTGGTAAAATTTTATTTATATCTACAAAAAAACAAGCATCAGAAGCTATAGCTGAACTAGCAAGAGAGACAGATCAATATTATGTTAACTACAGATGGCTTGGAGGAATGCTGACAAACTGGGGGACAATTTCTAATTCTATAAAAAAATTAAATAAAATTAATATAGATTTATCTTCAGAAAATAGAGGCTTTACAAAAAAAGAACTTTTAAAGATGAGTAGACAAAGAGATAAACTTCAAAGATCTTTAGGCGGTATAGCTGAAATGAAAAAAATACCAGATTTAGTTTTTATAATAGATACAAATTATGAATCATTGGCAATAAAAGAGTCTATCAAACTAGGAATACCTATAGTTGCAATTTTAGATACAAACTCAAACCCAGAGGGAATAGATTACCCAATACCAGGTAATGATGACGCAAGAAGATCAATTGATTTATACTGTAATTTATTAAAAGAAACTATCAAAAATGCAAAAAAAGATCTTCCAAAGGATTTAGAAACAAAAAGTAATGTTAAAGAAGAAAATAAAGTTTCTCAAAAAATTACAATTAGCAAAAAACCTGAAGTTAATTTAAATTAAAAATAAATACAAAATTTACAAGCAAATGAGTGAAATAGAAAAAATAAAACAGTTAAGAAAATCTACTGGAGCAGGTTTTAAAGATTGTAATAGCGCACTTAAAGAGTCAAGTGGAGATATAGAAAAAGCAGTCGAAATTCTAAGGGTTAAAGGTATTGCAAAAGCATCAAAAAAAATGTTACGAGACGCTAAAGAGGGTGTAATTGTAATTTCAGGAGATCATAAAAAAACCTCGCTATTAGAAGTAAATTGTGAAACAGATTTTGTTGCAAAAAACGAAGATTTTATAATTTTTGTTAAAGAGTTGAGTGAATTAAACAATGAATGCTCTTCTGATATAAAAAAATTAAATACAACTAAAATGAACAATGGAAAGACTGTTGAAGAAAATCTAGTTTCTTTGATTGCAAAAATAGGAGAAAAAATAACCATTGGTAAAGCCAAAACACTTGAAATGCCAAATTCTAAAAATTTTTCCTATCAACATTCGATTATTAAAGATAATGTTTCAAAATTAGGAGTTGTAGTTTCTCTTAAAACAAATGAAGTTTCTGAAGAAATTGATATATTTGGAAAACAATTATCTATGCATGTAGCTGCTTCAAATCCTATAGCAATAACATCCGAAGAAATAAACAAAGATGTATTAGATAAAGAGCAAGAGTTAATATCTGAAGAATTAAAAAATAATGGTAAGCCTGCAGAAATTATTAAAAAAATAAGCTTGGGTAAACTAAGCAAGTTTAAAGAAGACAATAGTCTTTTAACACAGGATTGGGTTATGGAACCAAAAAAAAAAGTGAAAGATATTTTATCAGAATTAAAAATCAAAGATTTAAAAATAGCAGAATTTGCTAGAATAAAGATTGGAGATTAATGTTCAAAGATACCATCTACAAAGATAAAATGTCAAAAACTATTGAAGTTTTCTTTAAGGAATTATCTTCATTAAGAACTGGAAGAGCAAATTCAAGTATGTTGGATTTAGTTAAAGTAGACGTTTATGGACAGCAAATGCCAATCAATCAGTTAGGAAGTATAACCACACCAGAAGCTAGGACTATAAATATACAAGTTTGGGATTTAAATAATGTTCCACTAATAGACTCCGCAATAAAAAAATCAGAGCTTGGACTGAATCCACAAATTGATGGCCAGTTGATAAGATTACCTGTTCCAGATCTAAGCGAAGAAAGAAGAAATGAGATAAAAAAAATAATTAAATCAATGGGAGAAAAATGCAAAGTTTCTATTAGAAATATAAGAAGAGAAGCAAATGATGAATTGAAAAAACTTTTGAAAAATAAGGAATTATCAGAAGATGATATAAAAAAAAATGAAAAAATAATCCAAGATTATACAGACGAACATATAAAAAAAGTTGACGAAAAAGTTATTTCAAAAGAACAGGAAATAATGACAATATGATTTCACCCAAACATGTAGCCATAATAATGGATGGCAATGGTAGATGGGGTAAGAAAAATTATAAGTCACGAAATATAGGTCACAGACAAGGAATAAAAACTGTAGAAAAAATTATTAATGCATCAATAAAAAAAAATATTAAATATTTAACACTTTATACATTTTCTTCAGAAAATTGGAAAAGACCAAAAATAGAAATTAATTTCTTACTAAGGTTATTAGAAGATTATATTGATAAAGAATTAGATAATTTAATAAAAAATAAAATAAAAATTAAAATATTTGGTGAATTAAATAAATTCTCAAAAGCTTTAACTTTAAAGATAAAAAAAGCAGAAAAATTAACTTCTAAGAATTCTAAAATTCAAGTTAATATAGCTTTGAATTATGGATCAAGGCAAGAAATTGTCAGATCTATAAAATTAATTAATCGAAAATCTGCAGTTATAAATCAAAAAAATATTTCTAAAAATTTATATACATCTAATATACCTGATCCAGATATACTAATCAGAACTGGTAATACGTTTAGATTAAGTAATTTTTTGTTATGGCAGCTAATGTATGCAGAAATATTTTTTGAGAAAAAATTGTGGCCAGATTTTAATCAGAATGATTTTTTCAAAATTTTAAAAAAATATAAAAAAATTAAAAGAAATTTTGGAGGACTTTGATGAATGAGCTAAAAAAAAGATTATTAACTTCTGCTTTTCTTTTTATGATTTTATATTTTGCCTTAATAAATAAGATAATTCTTCTGATATTATTTTTAATAATATTTTATTTTTCCTTTGATGAGTTTAATAATATGTCTAAAAAAATCTTTAAAAAAAAAAAAGTAACATATTTTTTATTCATTAGCTTTATAAACATTTATATAGTTTTTTTTTTAGTAACAGTATTCTTTTATTTAAGCTCAGGAATATCTGATAATAAACATACTTTTTTATTTATATTAAGTATATGTATATCTACTGATATTGGAGGCTATATATTTGGTAAAATATTCAAAGGAAAAAAACTAACTAAGATCAGCCCCAACAAAACATATGCGGGATTTATTGGTTCTTTGATTTTATCATTATTAGTTTCATACACTTTTTTTTCAAACTTAAATATAGATCAAAACTACTTACAAGTTACAATTATATTGTCACTTGTTTCTCAAATTGGAGATTTAGCTATTTCGTATTTAAAAAGATTGGCAAAAATTAAAGATACAGGATCTTTTTTACCTGGTCATGGTGGTATTCTAGATCGTATTGATGGAATCTTACTTGCTCTACCATTTGGAATTATATTAATTAACATTTAAATGAAAAAAGAAATTATAATTCTTGGATCAACTGGCTCAATAGGAAAATCAATTTTAAATATAATAAGAAAAAACAAGAAAAATTTTATTATCAAGGTATTAACAACTAATAATAATATATCTTTAATATACAACCAGGCAATTAAATATAATGTCAAAAATGTTGTTATTATAAATAGCAAAAAGTTTGATAAATATAAGGAGAAATTTAAAAAAAAAAAAATTAATGTTTTTTTTAACTTTAACGATTTAATAAAAAAAATTAAAAAAAAAGTTTATTACACAATTAATGGCATATCAGGAATAAATGGCTTAGAGCCATCTATAAAGATAATTCCTTTTACAAAAAATATTGCTATTGCAAACAAAGAATCAATTATTTGTGGTTGGAAATTTATAAATAAATCTTTAAAATTAAATAATACACAATTTATACCAATTGATTCTGAACATTATTCAATCTGGTCACTTTTAAAAAATGAAAATTTAAAAAATATTAATAAGATTTATCTTACAGCATCAGGGGGTCCATTCTTAAATAAGAATATGTCAAATGTAAAAAATACTAAAGCTAAACATGCAATAAAGCACCCTAATTGGAAAATGGGAAAAAAAATATCAGTAGACTCTGCAACTATGATGAATAAAGTATTTGAAATTATAGAAGCAATTAAAATATTTGAACTAAATAAAAATAAATTTGAAATAATTATTCATCCAAAATCTTTTGTACATGCAATTGTACATTTTAAAACAGGAATCACCAAAATATTGGCCCACGAAACAAGTATGGAAATACCCATATTTAACTCTCTTCATCAAAACCATGAAAGTTTTATATACAATACAAAAAAATTTAAATTTAGTAATCTTAATGGAATTAATTTTATTGAACCTGACAATAAAAAATTTCCTTTTTTAAATCTATTAAAAAATTTTAATAATAAAAATAGTTATTTTGAGACTATCTTGATAGCTTTAAATGATGGATTAGTAAAAAAATATTTAAACGATGAAATAAGCTTTATTTCTTTGCAAAAAAATTTAATAAAGCTAATTAAACATCAATATTTCAGAAAATATTACTATTTATCGCCTAATAATATTAATGATATTAAAAATATGGTAAAAAAAGTAAATACATTTTTAAATAAAATAAGATTAAATTAAATGAAGTATAAATTGAAATTACATAAAAAATTTTTTTTAATAATTATATTCTTATTAACATTAAACCCCACATATGCATTTTCTGAAATAATTAAAAAAATTGAAGTTTTTGGCAATGAAAGATTATCAAGCAAAACTGTTATTTTATTTTCTGAATTAGATTTGAATGACGATATTAGTAGTTATGAACTTAACGACTCTTTTAAAAAATTATTTGAAACAAATTATTTTAAAGATATTAACATTACCTTTGTTAACGGACTTATAAAAATAAATGTAGTAGAAAATCCTATAATACAAACAATAAATATCAATGGAATAAAAAACAAGAGTATTTTATCAGAATTAGAAAAAGTTACCAAAAAATCTGAAAAGTATCCATATCTAAAAAATAAAATTAATGACCAAAAAAATCTTTTAATAAATATAATTAGGGCTGAGGGTTTTTATTTTGCAGAAATAGAGACCAAAATAGAAGATAATCTAAATAATTCTGTTAACGTTGTTTATAACTTCAATCTAGGAAAAAGAGCCAAAATTAATGAAATCAAATTTATTGGCAATAAAAAATTTAAAAATAATAAATTAAGAAATATAATAGTATCTGAAGAAAGCAAGCCTTGGAAATTCTTAACTTCAAATAAGTATCTAAATGAAAATAGAATAAAGTTAGACAAAAATTTATTAGTAAATTATTTTAGGAACAAAGGATACTATAAAGTTAAAGTTAAATCCTCTTCTGCTAAGGTTATTAACGAAGATAAGTTTGTTTTAATTTTTAATATTGATTCTGGAGAAAGGTATTTTTTTAATGATATTACACTAAACGTATCTGATGACTATGATGAAGAAAGCTTTTCTGACTTTAAAAAAGTTTTTGATAAATTAAAAGGAAAGCCATACTCTTTAAACTCTATTAAAAAAATTATAAATGAAATTGACAAAGCTGCATTAAAAAAAGAATTTGTTTTTATTAATGCAAAATACAATGAAAATATAATTAATAAAGATAAAATAAATATAAATATTTATCTTGAAGAAACTGAAAAGCAATTTGTTGAAAGAATAAATATTTTTGGTAATTTTATTACTGAGGAAAAAGTAATAAGAAATTCTTTGATAGTAGACGAAGGTGATGCGTTTAATAAAATTTTGTTTAATAAGTCAATTAACAATGTTAAATCTAGAGGTTTGTTTGAAAAAGTTGAAACAACTATTGAAGATTCCAAATCATCAAAAAGTAGTAAAATTATAAATATTTCTGTTACTGAAAAAGCTACAGGAGAAATATTTGCTGGTGCAGGCACTGGTACTGGCGGATCTACTATTTCTGCCGGTATAAAAGAAAAAAATTATTTAGGAAAAGGTATCCAATTAGAGGCAGATCTATCATTATCAGACGATGAAATTAAAGGTAAATTTGCTGTAATAAATCCAAATTTTAGGAATAGCGATAGATCATTTAATACTACTATAGAAAGCACTACGACTGATCAATTAACGATCAGTGGGTATAAAACAAGCAGGACAGGATTAAAATTCGGAACAGGATTTGAACAATACGAAGATTTGTTTATAAATTTTGATATTTCAAATTATTATGAAAAATTGGAAACTTCTAGCGTTGCTTCAGCACAAAAGAAAAAGCAAGAAGGTGATTATTTTGAAAATTTATTTACATACGCAATAACTGTAAACAAATTAGATCAGAATTTTCAACCTACAGATGGCTATTTAACTAAATTTTCACAAACACTTCCTATTTACTCGGATGACATGACTGTTGAAAATTATTTTAGAACATCTAAATATCATTCTGTAAGCGATAGTTTAGTTTTATCAGCGAAATTTTACTTTCATGCAGTTAATTCTTTAGATGAAAATGTAAGAGTGTCGAAACGTATTTATATACCAAGTAGCAAATTAAGAGGATTTGAATCCGGCTCTATTGGACCTATAGATGGATCACAATACATAGGTGGAAATTATGGTACAGCAGTTAATTTAGATACAACTTTGCCAAATATTTTAAATGGTTATGAAAATATTGATATAAGTTTATTTTTGGATGCAGCAAACCTTTGGCATGTAGATTACAATAATTCTTTTGATTCTGATAAAATTAGATCAGCAACTGGCCTTGCTGTTAATTGGTATACAGTAGTAGGTCCATTATCTTTTTCATATGCTGTTCCTATAAGTGAAGCCAAAACTGATAAGACAGAAAATTTTAGATTTCAAATTGGTACATCTTTTTAGCATGAAAAAAATTATACTATTTATTATAGTTTTATTTAACTTCAATCACGCCAATGCTGAAATTAATATAGCTTATATAGACATTAATTATATATTATCTAACTCAGTGGTGGGCAAATCAATAACAAAGCACATAGATTCAATTAAACAAAAGAAAACAAAAGAATTCGAATCTATTGAATCAAAATTATCTGAAAAAGAAAAAGACTTATTGGCAAAAAAAAATATATTAGAAAAAAATGAATTTTCTAGAGAGGTTGAAATACTAAGAAATGAAGCAACTTTATATACGAATGATAAAAAAAAATTTATTAAAAATATAAATGAAAAAAAAATTGAGTATACAAAGTTGGTTTTAAATTCACTAAATAACATTATAGCTGATTACGTTGAAAGTAATTCAATTACTGTCGTCTTTTCAAAAAAAAATATAGTTGTAGCTAAAAAAAATTTAGATATTACAGATTCAATTATGAAATTGTTAAATGATAATTTAACTAAAATTGATTTTTAAATGAAATATTCAAACCCTTTTTTTAAAAAAAGAAAAAAAGTATTTTTATTTGATATATTAAAAATTTTAAATATTAATTCAAAAAATTATAAAAATATTAAAATTGATGATATAAAACCTTTGGATCAAGCTAATAAAAATGATGTTACTTTTTTCCATGCTTCTAAATATAAAAATTTATTAAAAAGAACCAAGTCAAATTTTGTTTTATCAAATGAGAAATTATCAAATATTATACCAAATTCTAAAACAAAACTTATTGTTAATAACGTACTTTTAAGCGTTGCTAGATTGACAGAATTTTTTTACCCAGATTCAATAGATGATTATTTTGAAAATAAAATTATAGACACAAAAAAAACAATTAATTATAAAAAAGTTAAATTTGGTAAAAACGTTTTACTGGGAAAAAATGTTCAAATTGGAAATAACTCCTTTATTGGTCATAATACTATTATAGAAAGCAATGTAAAAATTGGTAAAAATTGTTTTGTAGGCTCTAACGTTATAATCAAAAAAACATTAATGGGAAACAATGTGTCAGTTCTTGATGGCGCAATAATTGGAAAAAAAGGTTTTGGTTTTTTGCCAAACAAAGAAAAAAATATTAGATATCCTCATATCGGCATGGTCATTATAGGAAATAATGTGGAAGTAGGTTGTAATAATACAATTGATCGAGGTTCTTTATCTAATACAATTATTGGCGATAATTGTTATTTAGATAATCAAATTCATATTGCGCATAACGTTAAAATAGGTAAAAATTGTATAATTGCAGCTCAAGTTGGATTTGCAGGAAGTTCAATTATCGGTGATAATGTTATGATAGGTGGTCAAGCTGGAATATCGGGTCATTTAAATATAGGTAACAATGTTCAAATCGCAGGTGGAAGCGGTGTTATTAAAGATATACCTGCTAATTCTAAAGTTATGGGCTATCCAGCAAAAGACATTAGAAAATTTATTTTGGAAAATAAATAATAACAATGAGTGACAAACTAAACAAAAATGAAATAAAAGATTTACTACCGCATAGGGAACCTATGCTTTTAATAGACGAACTCATAAATATAAAAAAACTACAGTCAGCAACAGCAATTGTTAACGTAAAAAAAGATAGTTTTTTTGTACAGGGTCACTTTCCAGGTGAACCAGTTATGCCAGGTGTATTAATAGTGGAAGCTTTTGGACAAGCTGCTGCAGCTTTAACTGCTAATGGAATAGACAAATCTACTTATGATAACAAGTTAGTTTTTTTGATGACAATAGAAAAGGCTAGATTTAGAAACCCTGTTGTGCCTGATTGTAAATTAGAATTAAACATCGAAGCAATCAGATCTCATGGCAGAGTTTGGAAATACAAGGGAGAAGCTTTTGTAGACCAAAAAAAAATGGCTGATGCACAGTGGGCAGCAACAATTGTTGATAGGAAATAATTAGCAATATTTATTGATAACTATATTTTAAAATTTTTGTTATTTATAGTTAGTGATACATAAAACAGCAATAATATCAGAAACATCTCAAGTAGCAGATAATGTTGATATAGGACCTTATTCAATAATTGGACCAAAAGTTAAAATTGCAAGTAATACAAAAATTCATTCTCATGTAAGTATAATCGGAGACACCTCTATAGGAACTGGAAATGAAATATTTCCATTTGCTTCAATAGGCACACCACCACAAGATCTAAAATATAAAGGGGAAAAAAATTCAATAATAATAGGTAATAATAATAAGCTTAGAGAGTATGTAAATATTAATCCTGGCACTGAACAAGGTGGTGGAATAACAAAAATTGGAAATAATAATTTATTAATGGTTTACTGTCACGTCGCACATGATTGCAAAATTTCAAACAATATTGTCTTAGCTAATAATGTTCAAGTCGGCGGACATGTTAATATACAAGATAACGCGATAGTTGGAGGCAGTTGTGCAATACATCAATTTTCAAGAATTGGAGAGTCCTCAATGGTTGGTGGAATGACAGGAGTGTTAAGTGATGTTATCCCTTTTGGATTATCTTTAGGAAATAGAAATAATTTAGTAGGATTAAATCTTATAGGCTTGAGAAGAGCAAAAGTATCTAATGAAAATATAAAAATAATACAAGAAGCTTATAATATAATTTTTAAAACTGAAAACTTTAGATCAAATATTGTCAATTTAAGTCCAGAAGCTAAAAAAAATGAATTTGTTGATAAAATAATTAACTTTATTAGCGCAGATAAAAAAAGGCCAATTTCTATTCCAGAAAATAT
>MDSV01083611.1_pt1 | contig 13996 bp, 15 predicted proteins | sample 810851 | NCBI WGS metagenome assembly MDSV01 (sample SAMN05326640, study PRJNA326480) | marine metagenome | isolation source: seawater | place: Atlantic Ocean: North East | collected 2012 | reverse complement strand
CTCTAGAAATTTTTCTTGCAGCTGTGTTTCTGCTGACTATACCTGACTTAGCAACCTGCATTAGAATTGACTGAAATTTTGAAAAATATTTTTTTGCTTTTTCTTTGTTTTTTGATTTGATTAAAAGGTCCATTTCTTTGATCGCACTCTTATATTTGCTCTTCCTTATTCTGTTAATCTGAGTTTGTTTCTTTACTCTTCTAACCCTTCTAATTGCTGATTTCGTATTTGGCATGTTTTTTTAAACTGTATATATGCCGCTAATATCAGGGTCAACTTTATTATTTTCAACTACAGGTAATTCTGGCATATAATTTATTTATGAAAAGCAATATTCAGGATAAAACAAAACTAGTCAATTCTGTATTTAGCAGGGTACACAAAAAATATGACTTGATGAATGATATAATGTCCCTTGGTATTCATCGTATTTGGAAGAATAGATTAATTGAATGGATGAACCCTCAATTGAATGATAGTCTTATCGATGTTGCTTCTGGCACAGGTGATATTGCAAAACTTTTTTCTAAAAAAAATGACAATTTATCAAAAATCTCGTGCATTGAACCTAATGATGAAATGTTTCAAGTTGGTAAATTAAATTTGGAAAAATATAAAAATATAAGCTGGTATAAAGCTAGTGCTGAAAAACTACCGTTTAAAAATAACACTTATAATTTTTACTCAATAAGTTATGGCATTAGAAATGTTTCCAATATAAATTTGACTTTAAAAGAAGCTTTTAGAGTTTTAAAACCAGGAGGTCGCTTTATGTGTTTAGAATTTTCTAAAGTAGACAATGAAATAATAAATCTTTTTTATCAACAATACTCAAAAGTTATACCACTTATCGGTAAGTATATTATCGGATCATCTGAACCTTATGATTATTTAACTAAAAGTATTGATCAATTCTATGCGCAAGATGAGTTGGTAGAAATAATAAAAAAAAATGGTTTTTCAAATGTTGAATATAGAAATCTTTCAAGTGGAATTTCTGCTATACACTCTGGATGGAAAATTTAGATGTTTAAAAGAATTTTTCAATTAATTAAAATTGCAAGAAAATTGTCTACATCTGGGGCAATAGATACAATAAATCAAATCTACAATTTACCTCTAGTTATAAATATCTTTTTTAATATCATTTCTGTTGGTTCACAAAAAAAAATATTGAATAATCAAAAGCAGCCAGGAGAAAAACTTTGTTTGGCTTTACAAGGAATGGGTACGACTTTTATAAAACTTGGTCAATTTCTTGCAACAAGACCGGATATAATTGGTGAAGAACTATCAAAAAATTTAGAAAAGTTACAAGATAGAGTTCCTGCTTTTGATACATATGAAGCCAAAAAGATTATAAAAAAAGAAGTGGGAGATAATCAATTTAAAAATATTTTAGAACTTAGCGAACCTATTGCAGCAGCTTCTATTGCACAAGTGCATATAGCAAAAATTAAGAATGAAAATGAAAATAAGCAAGTTGCCATTAAAATTTTAAGACCAGACATAGAAAAATTATTTAATGAAGAGTTAGATGCTTTAATGTTATTTGCATATATAATTGAAAATTTATTTGTTAAAGCTAAAAGACTTAAGTTAGTTGAGGTTGTTCATTTATTACGTGAAATAACTAACATTGAAATGGATTTACGATTTGAGGCTGCTGCAGCCAATGAATTATATGAAAATACAAAAAATGATATAGGATTTAATGTCCCCAAAATTTATTGGAATTATACTACTAAAAAGATCTTAACTTTAGATAAAGTAGAGGGGATATCTATTCGAGAACAAGAAAATCTAAAAAATCTTGGTATTGATTTAAAAATTTTAGCAGAAAACTTAATACAGCATTTTTTAAAGCAAGCGGTTAGGGATGGATTTTTTCATGGTGATATGCATCAAGGTAATTTATTTGTTGATCAGCAAGGAAATATTATACCTGTAGATTTTGGTATTATGGGAAGATTAGATAAGAACAATAGAAAATTTTTAGCTGAAATTCTATACGGTTTTATTCAAAGAGACTATGTTAAGGTGGCAGAAGTTCATTTTCAGGCGGGTCTTGTTCCGCAAGACGCTTCTAAGGAAGAGTTTGCTCAAGCATTAAGATCAGTTGGAGAGCCTATATTCGGTCAGTCCATTAAAGATATTTCTGGTGGAAATTTATTAGCTCAACTTTTTGAGATTACAGAAAAATTTAATATGCCCACTCAAACACCTCTGCTTATTTTGCAAAAAACGATGGTTGTTGTTGAGGGTGTTGCGAGAAAACTTTATCCAGAAACTAACATATGGGAGGTTTCTAGACCTGTATTAGAGGACTGGCTTAAAAATATTAAAAGTCCCAAATCTACATTGGATACTGCTATGAATACTTCGGCCGAGATAATAAAACGAATTCCAGATTTTCCTGATCTTATGGATAAAGCAAATTACGCTCTCCAATTAATGGCTGAAGGAAAACTAAATTTAGGGTTTAAAAATAACAAAAGTCTAGAAATAGAACAGATGAAGTTAAAAAACCTAAGAAACAATTTGATAATTAGTTTTTTTGGTGTTGTAATTTTAAGTCTATTAGTATTTTAATTATAAGATGTCATTAAAAAATAAAAAAATTTTAATAGTTGTTGGAGGTGGAATATCTGCCTATAAGTCTCTTGATCTTATAAGACTATTAAAAAAAAATAATGTTGATATAAAAACTATTCTTACTAAAAGTGGTAAAGAGTTTGTGACACCCCTATCAATTACTACTCTAACAAAAAATAAAACCTTTGAAGAAATATTTGATAACAATACTGAGGCTGAAATTGATCATATAGCCTTATCTAGATGGGCAGATTTAATTGTTGTTTTGCCTACAACAGCAAACTTTATGACAAAGTTAAGTATAGGAAAGGCAGAAGATTTAGCTACGACGGTGTTATTAGCCTCTAATAAAGATATACTTTTAGTTCCAGCCATGAATGTTCGAATGTGGCTTCATAAAGCTACACAGCAAAACTTAAAAGTTTTACAAGATTTTGGTTATCATTTTATTGGGCCTGAGAAAGGTGAAATGGCATGTGGAGAATACGGTGAAGGAAAAATGTCAAGCCCAAGACAAATCTATTCTTATTTAAAAAATTACTTTGATAAAAAAGATTTAGTTAAGTATAAAAATTATAAAGCTCTTGTTACTACTGGGCCAACAAGAGAATATTTAGATCCTGTTAGATACATTTCAAATGAATCAAGTGGCAAACAAGGATACGAAGTTGCTTTAGCATTGAAGAAACTTGGTATTAAAACTAAATTAATCACTGGACCTTCAAATCTCGTGTTTTCTAAAGATCTTAAAGTTAAAAAAATAATTTCTGCAAAAGAAATGATGAATGAAGTTAAAAAGTCTTTACCAGTTGATATAGCTGTTTGTGCTGCTGCTGTATCAGACTTTAGGCCAATAAATAAAAAAAAAAATAAGATTAAAAAAAAACTTATAAATTTTGACAATATAAGTTTAGAAAAAAATCCTGATGTTTTAGATTATCTAAGTAAAAATAATAAGGCTAGACCTAAAATAGTAGTTGGATTTTCTGCTGAAACAGAGAATGTTATTAAGAATTCAAAACTAAAATTAAAGGATAAATATTGTGATCTAATTGTTGCAAATGATGTATCGAAAGAACAACTTGGATTTAATTCTGATTATAACAAAGTTTCAATAATTGACAGAAAAGGAAAAATTAAATTTATACCTAAAAATAAAAAAAGTTATATTGCTAATACAATCGCAAAAATTATATTAGATAAACTTTTAATAAATGACAAAAATATTAATTAAGAGACTATCTAAGGATGTGTCTTTACCTAAATACGAAACAATCGGATCTTCAGGCATGGATCTTGCTGCAAATATAACAGCAAAAATTAAAATTGGCCCAGGTGAAACAGTTATCATTCCAACTGGTATAGCATTATCAATTCCAAAAGGATTTGAAGTACAAATAAGACCTAGGTCGGGTATTGCTGCTAAAAATAGTATTAGTGTTTTAAATACACCTGGAACAATTGATGCCGACTACAGAGGTGAAATTAAAGTAATATTAATAAATCTTAGTAAAAACTTTTTTGAAGTGGAAAATGGAAATCGTATTGCTCAAATGGTTGTATGTCCGGTAGTAAAAGCGCAGTTAGAAGAGGTAAATAGTTTAAGTGATACAGATCGTGGTACGGGTGGATTTGGTTCAACTGGAACGAATTAATTCAAAATGCAAATTAACTTGAGTCAATTTAAAAGATTTGAAAAACAAATTATCTTAAAAAAGATTGGTTTATCAGGGCAAAAAAAAATATTATCATCAAATGTACTAATCATAGGTCTTGGCGGTTTAGGGTGTCCTCTGCTAACATATTTAGCATCCTCTGGTGTAGGAAAAATTGGTATTGTAGATTTTGATAAAGTTGAGCTCTCTAATTTAAGCAGACAAACATTATTTAATTACAACGACATAGGAAAATTTAAAGTTGAACAAGCAAAAAAAGCCATTAATAAAATAGATAATAGAATAAAGATCATTTCGTTTAAAAAAAAACTAACTTCTAGAAATATTAAAAAAATTATAAATAAATTTGATATCATTTGTGATGGAACAGATAATTTTAATACAAGATATTTAATTAACGACTATTGTGTTAAATCAAAAAAAATATTAATTTCATCAGCTATTACTAGATTTGATGGTCAACTTATAAAATTCAATTTTAAAAAAAAAGGACCTTGTTATAGATGTTTTATGCCTAGTCCTCCAGAGAATGAAAATAATTGCCAGACAGAAGGAATTTTTTCACCAGTTGCTGGCATCATGGGTGCTTTACAAGCAAATGAAGTATTAAAATGCATTCTTAATACAAAAAATAGTATGACAAATTCTATTCTTATATTTAATTCATTAAAAACTGAATTTAGAAAATTAAAAATTTCGATTAATCCAAAATGTATAAATAAATGCTGAAAATACTTTTAATTATATTAAGTATATGTTTGTTTGAAAGTGTAAGCTTTTCTCAAGAAGAATATTTTTTAACATTACGTTACGATAAAGTACATCTTAGACAGGGCCCTTCACGTGAATATCCAATTAAAATTTTCTACAAAAAAAAATTTTTACCCGTTTTAATCCAAGATAAATCAGATAATTTTAGAAAAATAAGAGATCATGAAAATAATTCTGGTTGGATTCATATATCTCAACTATCTAAAAAAAAATCTGCGATAGTAGTTGATGAACAATTAATAATGTTTAAAAAACCAACAATATACTCAAAACCAATAGCTGTTCTTAATAAAGGTCGTTTAACAAAAATTATCAAGTGTAAAAAAGTTTGGTGCAAAGTTAGATCAGATAAATATAAGGGCTGGCTAAAAAAAGATAGCTTATGGGGTCTTCTTTAACTTTTAACTTTAGATGCCCAAAACTTATCTAATAAAAAATACCAAACTGCATTAGCTAGTGGTTCCACAATTGCATCTGTTAATGCAACTGTTAATGAAACATCTGCCACTAACATTAGAACAATAATCGCAATTGCAAAATGTCCAATAGTATAAATTACAGTTCTTAATATTGAACCTCGATTAGACTTATAAACATTTTTTGCAGTTGAAAATATGCCCTGAGTAAATTCTGTCATTATCTCAAATCCCTCCTGGGGTCCTTAATCTTTTTAACTTTGTCTAGTATACCTGACAATTTAGCCGTAATATATACAACATATACGATTGCAAAACCTAATGCCATTGTAGAAAGAACTGTATAAACTGCAGATAAAATTCTTTCTTCAAACCAATTTTCTACTCCCGAGTTTGAATGATATAAAATATTCCAGAAAAGAACAAAGGAAATTTCATAAATCAATATAAGTTTAAACATATTTTAAAATTGAAATTTTGTTAGTGCTGCCTATCCGCATTCATTATTTTTGTCCATACATCAACGAAATCTCTTACAAATTTTTCTTTATTATCGTCTTGAGCATAAACTTCGGAGTAAGATCTAAGAATAGAATTTGAACCAAAAACTAAATCAACTCTTGTTGCCGTAAATTTAGTCTTTTTTGATTTTCTATCTATAATTTCATAAACTCCTTTTGACAATGGTTTCCAAATATATTTCATGTCCGTTAAATTCACAAAGAAATCATTTGTTAAAGCACCTGGTTTATTAGTAAATTGACCGTGTTTTGAACCGTCATGATTAGTATCTAAAACTCTCATGCCCCCAATTAGCACTGTCATTTCTTTTGCAGATAAATTCATTAAAGAAGCTCTGTCTAACATCATTTCTTCTGGATCAACTGCATATTCTTCTTTTACCCAATTTCTAAATGCGTCATGTAAAGGTTCTAAAACTTTAAAAGAATCAATATCAGTTTGATCTTGCGTTGCATCACCTCTTCCAGGGGTGAAAGGTACATTGACTTTTAAACCCCCTTTTTTAATGGCTTTTTCTAATCCAACATTTCCCGCTAGTACAATAATATCTGCTAGACTAGCTTTTAATTTTTTTGCAACCTTTTCTAATTTTACAATTACATTGTTTAACCTAACTGGTTCATTGGCTATCCAATTTTTTTGAGGCAGAAGACGAATTCTAGCTCCATTTGCTCCACCTCTCTTATCTGTTCTTCTATAAGTTCTTGCGCTATCCCAAGCCGTAGTTATCAAATCTGAATTTTTTAGGCTTGTAGCTTCAATTAATTTTTTAGCTTTTGTAACATTAAAACTTTTTTTTCCTTGAGGAATTGGATCCTGCCAAATTAAATCTTCTTTTGGTGCGTCGGGACCAATATAATATTTTCTAGCTCCCATATCTCTATGAGTTAATTTAAACCAAGCTTTTGTAAAAGAATCAGCCATATATTTGTGATCTTTTCTAAATTGTTCTGAAATTTTTCTATAACTAGGATCCATTTTCATAGCCATATCAGCATCCGTCATAATTGGATTTCTTTTTACTTTTGGATCCCCTAAGTCAACTGGTTTGTCCTCTTCTTTCATGTTTATGGGTTCCCATTGGTTAGCACCGGCTGGGCTTTTTTTTAGCTCCCAATCATAGTCTAATAAAAGTTTTAAATAAGTATCATCCCACTGATTAGGATGAGTTGTCCACGCTCCCTGGATACCGCTGGTTACCTGATTAACTCCCAAACCGCCTCCGCCTTTTCGATTCCAGCCAAATCCTTGTTCATGAATTTCTCCAGCTTCAGGTTCTGGACCCAATAGAGACGCATCTCCATTCCCATGAGCTCTTCCAACTGAATGACCGCCAACAGTTAACGCACATGTTTCTACATCATTCATTGCCATCCGACCAAATGTTTCTCTAACATCGTGAGCAGTTCTTAGAGGGTCTGGTTTTCCATCTACACCCTCTGGGTTAACATAGATTAGTCCCATTACGACTGCAGCTAAAGGGTTGGCCAACGATTTTCGATTATCATTGCTTGAATATCTTTTATCTTGAAGCCACTCTTTTTCTGAACCCCAATAAACATCTTTTTCTGGATGCCAAATATCTTCTCTACCAAAAGAGAAACCATACATTTTAAGCCCCATGGATTCATAGGCCATGTTACCGGCTAATATCATTAAATCAGCCCAACTTATTTTGTTTCCGTATTTTTTTTTTATTGGCCAAAGTAGTCTTCTTGCTTTATCAAGGTTAGTATTATCAGGCCATGAGTTTAGAGGAGCAAATCTGTGATTACCTGTTCCGCTTCCACCTCGACCATCAGCAATTCTATAAGTGCCAGCCGAATGCCATGCCATTCTAATAAATAGTCCACCGTAATGACCTAAATCTGCTGGCCACCACTCTTGACTATCAGTCATTAGTTTTACTAAATCTTTTTTAATTCCTTTAAAATTTAATTTTTTTACTTCTTTTTTATAATCAAATTTTTTATCCATTGGATTAGTTTTGGTGTCATGTTGGTGCAATATATCTAGATTAAGGTTTTTAGGCCACCAGTGTGTAGGAGTTGTTTGTGCTGTCATGCTTCCGTGCATGACCGGACATTTACCAGAACCATTCTTTTTAAATTCAATACTCATTATTTTATATAATTCTTTATGTAAGATAAATAATTCCTAGTTTATAATTATTCTAAACTGGAAGTCAATATGAAATTTATTTTTTTTGTAAACTGATTACAACCTCTACATCTTTAATTTTTTTGCCTTTAGGAGGATTTGGAATTTTGTTTAAGACAACTTCTTGATAATCAATATCAGTTAATTTTTTTGTATCAGGATCGTAAAAATGATGGTGCGACTTAATGTTAGTATCGTAATAACTTTTGTTATTATTAGTTAAAATTTCTCTTATGTGCCCAGCTCTTTTAAAAGCTTCAACTGTGTTATAAATTGTTGCTAAGGAAATTCTTGTATCTACATTCTTGTTCACCGACTTATTTAATGTCTCGGCCGTAAAGTGAAAAGTTTCTTTTCTATCAAACAGTTTTTTAGCTATTAAAATTCTTTGTTTAGTTGGTCTAAGGTTAGAAGATCTCAATTTATTTATAATTTCTTTTTTTTGGTGCATAAACAATAGCTTTTTAAGAAGTTTTTAAATATTATGCATAATTATTTATATAAAATTGTATATAAATCAAGTAAAAACTATTAACTTAATCTATGCAAAAAAATAGTTTTAATTACAACGAATTAATTGCTTGCGGCAAAGGAGAATTGTTTGGTGAAGGTAATGCCAAGCTTCCCTTACCTCCAATGTTAATGTTTGACAGGATTATTGAAATTGAAAAAGATAAAGGTGAATTTAAAAAAGGATTTATTAAAGCAGAGTTAGATGTAAAGGACAATTTATGGTTTTTTGATTGCCATTTTAAAAATGACCCTGTTATGCCAGGTTGTTTGGGTTTAGATGCAATGTGGCAATTGGTTGGTTTTTATTTAGGATGGATTGGAGAGCCAGGAAAAGGAAGAGCTCTAGGTGTAAACTCTGTAAAATTTACTGGTGAGGTCCTAAAAAAAGCCAAAATGGCAACTTATGAAATAGATATGAAAAGAGTTTTAAAAAAAGAAGGTGCTGTAGTTGGTCTTGCTAATGGTATATTGAGTGCAGATAATAAGATAATTTATACTGCTGAGAATTTAAAAGTTGGATTATTTAAATCATGAAACGAGTAGTAATAACAGGTATTGGAATAGTGTCTTGTCTTGGAAATAACCAAGAAGAAGTTTATCAGTCTCTTCTAAAATCAAAATCTGGAATAACTTATTGTGAAGAATATAAAGAACACAATTTAAAAAGCCAAATTCACGGAAAGCCAAACATAAATATTGCTGATCACGTTGATAGAAAAATTATTAGGTTTATGGGATCTGGGTCTGCGTATAACTACATTGCTATGAAAGAAGCAGTGAGTGACGCTGGATTAGATGAAAAAGATGTAAGTAATTTTTCAACTGGAATAGTTATGGGATCAGGAGGTCCATCAATAGAGAATGTTATTTTAGCAGCGGATAAAACAAGAGCAAAAACTCCAAAGTTGATGGGTCCATTTATTGTTCCGAGGACAATGGCAAGTACAGCATCTGCAACACTTGCAGTTCCTTTTAAGATTAAAGGAGTGAACTATACAATGAGTTCTGCTTGTGCAACAAGTGGACATTGTATCGGAAACTCTGTTGAGTTAATACAATCTGGTAAACAAAAAATTATGTTTGCAGGCGGAAGTGAGGAATTACATTGGGCTATGACTGCAATGTTTGATGCTATGACGGCTTTATCTTCAAAATATAATGACACACCTGAGAAAGCTTCAAGAGCTTATGACAAAACTCGTGATGGCTTTGTAATTGCTGGAGGAGGAGGTGTCTTAGTTCTTGAAGAATATGAGCATGCAAAAGCTAGAGGCGCAAAAATTTATGCAGAAATTACAGGTTACGGGGCAACATCAGACGGGTATGATATGGTAGCTCCTTCAGGAGAAGGTGCAGTGAGATGCATGCAAATGGCTTTAAAAACATCAAGAAATAAAATTGACTATATTAATACTCACGGAACTTCCACCCCTGTTGGCGATATCACAGAATTAAAAGCTATATCTGAAACTTTTAAAGACAAAATTCCAAAAATAAGTTCTACAAAATCTCTCTCGGGCCACCCTTTGGGAGCTGCATCAGTTCATGAGGCTATATATTGTTTAATAATGATGAAAAATAATTTTATAACTGGTTCGGCAAACATAAATGAGATGGATGATGAGGCAAAAAAATTTCCTATAATAAATAAAACTGAAAATAAAATTAATTTAAATGCAGTCATGTCAAATAGTTTCGGATTTGGTGGTACAAATGCAGCATTAATTTTTGAAAAGGTATAAATGACTTTAGTAAAAGGTAAAAAGGGATTAATTATGGGAGTTGCTAATGAAAGATCAATAGCATGGGGTATATCTCAAAAACTTGCGGAGGCTGGGGCTGAATTAGCTTTTACATATCTTGGGGACGCATTAAAAAAAAGAGTTATTCCCTTAGCAAAATCTTTGAATTCTGAATTTACACTTAGTTGCAATGTAGAAAATAAAGAGGAAATTATTAAACTTTTTGAAGATATTAAGTCAAAATGGGGAGAAATTGATTTTGTTGTACATGCTGTGGCCTTTTCTGATAAATCTGAATTATCTGGAGAATATTTAAATACATCTAGAGAAAATTTTTTAAAAAGCATGTTGGTATCTTGCTTTTCTTTTACCGAAGTTGCTAAAGAAGCCTCAAAGATAATGAATAAAAATGGAAGTATGCTAACACTTACTTATGAATCAACAAAAGCAATTCCAAACTATAATGTAATGGGTGTTTGTAAATCAGCTTTAGAAGCAAGTGTAAAATATCTAGCACGAGATCTTGGAAAAAAAGGAATTAGGGTTAATGCCATAAGTGCAGGACCTATTAAAACTCTTGCAGCATCAGCTATTGGAGATGCTAAATTTTTGTACAAATGGAATGAAAGTCATTCTTTTTTGAAAAGAAATGTAGATATTAAAGATGTTGGAAATTCTGCTTTGTATCTTTTAAGTGATCTTGCAGCAGGTGTTACTGGAGAAATCCATTATGTTGATGCTGGTTACAATAAAGTAGGAATGCCAGATCCTAAAAATATTTCTTGACCTGAAGATGAAGAAATTGCATATCAGAATTAAAAATCAAAAAAATTAAAAAAATAAAAACTTTATCAATTTTGGATAAGGATAAAAGATGAAAGAATTTAATTTAAAAGTAAAAGAAAAATTAGAAGACTTTTTCGAATGGGTCAAAGGAGCTGAATTAGTTGAGCTTAAGACATGTAATATTGAGGAAGATCCTGTGAGACCGGAACTTGATGTTAAGTTTAGAACTACTTATGGACGTAAGATTTATGGTGTTAAATATAAAAAAGAAATTTGTGCGATTATGTGCTTTGGATTTACTAATGATATTCCAAAAACAGTTGAAGAACTTGATTTAATGACAAAAGATGCTCATTTACAAAGTGCTTTAAGAGATCAAAAAACTGGAAAAATAGCAATTGCATACACAATCTGGTCTAAAAAAAAAGGTGGAGGAAAATTAATTGTTAAAGAGGTGTTTAAAAAAATAAAACAATCCAATCATTTAAATAGGTTGATTACCTTATCTCCCTTGACTGATATGGCGAGAAATTTTCACTTACGTAATGGGGCTTTTGAACTTCAAGTAAATGATAAAACTCAAAATTTTGAGTATAAAATTTGATTATTAAGCTACAGCTTGTTTGATAGAAAGTTTTACTTTCCCTCTATCAAATCCTACAACCTTGACTGAAACTTCGTCACCTTCTTTTACAACATCTCCAACTTTTGCCACTCTTTTTGCAGCAAGTTCTGAAATATGTACTAACCCATCTTGTTTTCCTAAAAAATTTACAAAAGCACCAAATTCCATTATTTTAACTACTTTGCCTTTATAAATTTTTCCCATTTCAGGTTTTGCTATTAAGCTTTTAATAAATTCTAGAGCCTTATTTCTAGACTCTTCATCTGGAGCTGCGACGGTAACTTCCCCTGTATCTTTTACATCTACTTTAGCACCAGAACTCTCAACTATTTCCCTAATTGTAGCTCCACCTTTACCTATAACAGTTGCGATATCTTTTTTATCAACTTTTATTGTCTCCATTTTAGGTGTATGTTTCGAAAATTCTTTTCTTGATGATTTTAAAGCTTTGTTCATCTCCCCCAAAATATGTTCTCTTCCTGCCTTAGCTTGATCAAGGGCTTTTTCCATAATTTCAAATGTTATACCTGTAATTTTAATATCCATTTGGAGAGAGGTAATACCGTCTTTTGTTCCAGCTACTTTAAAATCCATGTCACCTAAATGATCTTCGTCTCCTAAGATGTCTGATAGAACAGAAAATTTGTCTCCTTCCTTAATTAAACCCATAGCTATGCCGGCTACTGGTCCTTTTATTGGCACGCCCGCATCCATTAAAGCTAATGAAGTTCCGCAAACAGTTGCCATAGAGGATGATCCGTTTGATTCTGTAATTTCAGAAACTACTCTTAAAGTATAAGGAAAATTTTCTTTTTTTGGTAAAGAAGACTTGATAGCTCTCCATGCTAGTTTACCATGTCCAATTTCTCTTCTACCGGTTCCCACTCTTCCACATTCACCTACAGAAAATGGAGGAAAATTATAATGAAGCATAAAATTTGATCTTTGCATCCCATCTAGGCTTTCCAGTCTTTGCTCGTCATCTGTCATCCCCAACGTAGTAACTACCAGAGCTTGGGTTTCACCCCTTGTAAATAAAGCTGATCCATGGGTTCTTGGAAGTACACCAACCTCACAATTTATTTGTCTTACGTCTGCTAGACCTCGGCCATCAATTCTTTTTTTGTCTTTTAGAATTGCTGTTCTAACAATATCTTTTTCAAGTGACTTCAGTTGAGCCATTGCTTGGTTTTCGCTTATATTTTCGTCATCTGCAAATAATTCTTTGCATTTTACATCAATTTCTGAAATTGCACTTGATCTTTTCTTTTTGTCAATTTCCTGAAAAGCTTTTCTTAAATCTTTTTCAAAATTGCTAGCAATTTTTTTCTTTACCTCTGAGTGATCAACTTCTTCCACTTCCCATTTAGGTTTTCCTGCTTTTTTAGCTAGGCTTTCAATTGCTTTAATTGCTGGTAAAAAATTTTCATGTCCAAACTTTACTGCATCAAGCATAATTTTTTCTGTAAGCCCAGATGTTTCTGATTCTACCATTAAGACTGCATCTTTTGTTCCAGCAACAACTAAATCCAATTCTGATTCTTGCAGTTCTGCTGGTGAAGGATTTAATAGATAGTTTCCATCTTTGTATCCAACTCTACTAGCAGCGATTGGGCCTTGGAAAGGAAGACCGGATATAGCTAAAGCTGCCGAAGAAGCTATTATAGATAAAATGTCAGGTTGATTTTCTCCATCATAAGATAACACTGTAGGAAGTAACTGTACTTCGTTCATAAAACTAGATGGGAACAATGGTCTAATTGGTCTATCAATCAATCTTGAGATTAAAGTTTCAGCTTCTGTTGGTCTTGCTTCTCTTTTAAAATAACCACCAGGTATTTTTCCTGCTGCATAATATTTTTCTTGGTAATTTACAGATAGAGGAAAATAGTCTTGACCGTCCTTTAAATTTTTTGCTCCAACAGCCGTCGCTATAACCACTGTTTCACCACAGGTAGCAATAATTGCTCCATCTGCTTGTCTAGCAATTTTACCTGTTTCTAAAATTATTTTTTTTCCATTTATTGTGATTTCTTCTTTATGAACTTTAAACATTATTTCCTTAAATTTAATTGTTTTATTACTTTTTTATATGAGTCTGAGTTTTTTTTCTTAAGATATATTAAAAGTTTTTTTCTTTTATTTACAGATTTAGCTAATCCTACAGCGGAATGCTTATCTTTTTTAGCG
>MDSV01064931.1_pt1 | contig 13996 bp, 12 predicted proteins | sample 810851 | NCBI WGS metagenome assembly MDSV01 (sample SAMN05326640, study PRJNA326480) | marine metagenome | isolation source: seawater | place: Atlantic Ocean: North East | collected 2012 | reverse complement strand
TCAAGTCTTATGTTTCTAGCTTTAAATAATATATCTCCGTCCTGAGCTTCTATAATAATATTTCCACTTGCAGCTGCAATAATTTTAGCTGGTTGATCTTCTTTCTGTTGTTGGCCAACACCTACTGTTTCATATGAACATCCGTTTACTACTAATCTCTGTAATCCATTTTTATACCATGCTATGCCTTGATACTCGTCTGTATATACACTATAGTCAGTAACGAATTCTTTTAATTCACCATCAACTAATTTAACACCAGAAGTTACTCTGAACCCTGGCTTGTTTTCAAAGAACTTTTTGGTGGTGGGTGTTTGTACGTCTTTATTAGCCACTAGTATCCTCCTCCATAGCCACCGCCACCGCTGGATCCTCCGCTCCCACTTGATCCAGTAGACCCAGTGTTATCAGTATTGTTAGTAGTATCAGTAGTGTTAGGTTGTTGAGGTATTTGCTGAGTTGAAGTTGTATCACTTGTGTTAGACTGACTCGTTGTAGTGGTGTCGGAAACATTTGTCTGTGGTAATGTAGATTGTTCTATAGCAGATAATTCTGCCTCAGTATAAGTCACTGGAGCTGCCTGTCCAAGACTTTCTTCTTTTGTATTATATATTGTGGCATGGTAAGTGTTTACATGAACCGCTCCTACCATTTTAGTGCCTGTTGTTGGGTGAACGTGGAAGTCACCATAATAGGGATTTCCATTTACCCAACCAATTTGTGTTTTAGGTAAACTGTATACACAATCCACAACATTAACTACAAGCATTCCAGAGGTAGGTCTTTCCCCAATATCTGCAACATAGTCTGGACTGAATGAAATAATTGGAATAAGTTTTGCTCCCAATCCTGTTTTTGTAACTATCTTTACTTCTGGGCTGACATTATGTTTATCCAAGCAGTTTATATTTTGAACTCCAGCGATTGAACCAGCAGGGGTTAGTAAGAAATCAAATTTACATTGTCCCACCATACCATAATCGCCAGGTTCATATCCTAGTCCAGGCTTGACAGGTCTTAGGTTGGTGACAATACCAACTGCTTGACTACCTATTCCAGAAACACCTCTAGTAGTAAAGTTATAAGTATCAGTTTTCGCTATACCAGCAAAAGCATTATCATTCAAGTCTTTAAATGAACCTTCCGACATTGATATGAAGTATTCAGTATTAGGTCTTAGATCATTTTTTGGATCAACTTTTATGATTCTATCCGAAAGATATGTTATTGATTTATCATTAACATTTATTCTTTCATGAACAATATTATTAATTGATTCTGTAATAACGACTTCTCCCTCACCTTTTACAATCGGTTCATTAAAAGTGAGTGAAAGGGATGCGGCAGTTTCAACACCAACTGCATCATCAGATGGAGTAGTGAATGTAATGTATGGGGCTATGCTATCTAAATTAGTTCCATCATCACCGTATCCGCTAGTAATACCGATGCCAGGCCCTTCTGTGACAGGGTACTTAGGTGGAACTACGTTAGTTGATGGGCAATATCCACCACCATTTGACATCATGTAAATATCAACAATCTTTCCATCTGCATCTATAATTGCCTCTGCTTGAGCACCGCCACCATGTCGAGTCTTATCAATAATTGTTATCTGTGGAGGAACACTATATCCAAATCCTGGCTCTAGTATCTCTAGTGTCAAAATACTTCCGTCTATTGAGGATACAATGGGGAATAAGAATGCTGTTTTTGTGCCGTCTCCACCAACCTCTACCTTTGGAGGTATACAATCTTTCCATGTAAACCCAGGCGGAACTCCTCTACCTAAATCATCTTGGTTCTGTGGATTTTGAGTTTTCTGATTACAATCAAAGAAATCAGCTACATCATTACCTAATATACTGAGTAGAGAGAATCTGTCACCATAGTTTATTGGATCGTCTTCCAAAGCTAACTCATTGAGAGTTGCAAATATGTTATTTGCTCTCCAGTTTTTCTTCCTATCACTGTCTTGATTTTTTACATAAGCTTTTAGTTGAGTTTTAAGATCATCGGTCACTTTAACTCCACCACCAGCAACAGATACCTGTCCTGTGTCAGTTTCTAATACACTATTGATTTGTCCATCAGAGAAAGTATCAAACACAGCTTTATTTGATGGGTCAATTTTGACTGGTTTATTCATCTTCTCTGTCGCATTTAAGATATTCAGCCAACTTCTAGGTGGTTTCTTAAATCCTCCCTCTCCTTGAAGATAATCTTCATATTCCTTACATTGTAGTTTATCACAAGCCAAGAAACCTAATAACATATCAACATAAGTACTCACTTTTGATAATAGGCCACCAATTCCACTTAACGCTCCCATCAACCAATCTAAACCACCCATTATTGGTTTTAGTAACCCATTAATAGAATCATTAACTGATCCCATAATTGCAGCAACAGTCTGTTCGATAGCACATACAGTAGGATTTAAAGCTTTCCCCACCATGTCTTTGAAGAGATCCATGAGCATATCTTTGAGACTAAATCCAAGTTTATCAAAAATACAGAAAATTATATCCATTATTCTCTCAAATGCCTTACCAATAGGACTTTGCTGTGGCTCTGGAACAAGAAACGCTATGAAGTCTTGGAACCTCTTGCCCAAAAACTTCATAATCTTATCTCTAATTAATTTTATAATTTTCTTTATCGCACCATTTACTATCCTAACAACTTTTCCAAGCAATTGCTGGATGTCCACTAAGGTATTTCTTGCAGTGTCAATATACTCACCAGCAAACTCTGTCAGGCCATTTACTGTTGTAAGGAAACTACCTATAGCGTGAGTTACGTCACTGATAGCATCATTCTCACACGCATTACTAAAAGTATGGGGGCCAAGTCCTTTAGGAGCATGTTGATCTACGTTACTTCCAGAACTAAAAACTCCCTCAAAGTCATTTGGATTGAGCTCAGTAGATTGACCTACTTTATTATCAGAATTATTTTTTGGTGTTGATGATATGTTGTTATCACTAACTTTCCTCGTAGTTTCACCAGTGGCATCTCTAGCACCAAATATGCCTAGTTCTGAGTAATCATTGTTTTTAGGGCCATATGGTTCAGTAGGTTTTATAGACCTTGCCAATGCACCGAAGATAACTGGTTGTTGTCCGTCCTCTCCATCTAAGAAGAATCCGAACACAGTTTCTCCACCAAGCATCATGCTACTGGAACCTAAAGCACCCTGACCAGCTCCTTTAGAGGCATCAACCAGAACATGAGCCCAAGGCAAATCTTCATCTACTATTCCTGCCTCAGTGTCATCAAATGTATGATAACCAATTATTCTTACTTTACATCTATATGCCCAACCTTCTTCGTCGTCGGTGGCTTCGTCACGCCAAACCTCTTTAGGAGCAACTCTGCCTATCCACCAGACAAAGCCGTCCCTTCCAACAAAGTTGGTCTTTAGTAAAGAACTCTCTAACATTAGTCGTCATAAACCAAGCATTCTGGTTCGTCAGGGTGCATATCACAGAATAGTTCTAGTGCATTAGGATCGTGATGATCTCCTGCTTCGATCTCTTTTTTGTGATGATCTGCATATGTTTCTAATTCCTCTAGTTCTACTTTAGCGTGTCTGCGTGCTGCAGGGCTTGCTAGAGGATCTTCTGCAATTTTCCTATCTTTTTCGATGTGTTTTTCTATACTTTCCATAGTTTCTCCTAATTGAGTCCGTAAGAATCTCTGACGAGATTTAAAGACGTTACATTTTTACCGTCACCTAATTCAAAGTGGTGTCTCATAGCTCTCACTAAGTAGATACCGCTTAACTCTTGATCAGCCTGTTTCTGGTCTTTACCACCGTCACCCTGTTCGGAAGGGCCTACGTCAGGTAAAACTACCTTCACGACTTGACCAACTCGTATTTCATTATTACATGGTATAGTTATATTTAGCGACTGTTGGAAGAGCAACGAATACCGAGAGAAGGATTTTGCCATGTCTTGAGGATCTCTGCCAGATGTCAATGCTTCACCATCATCATCTTTTTTAAGATCCTTATCAATCATACCATGATCGGTTATCCTAACCAAACGTCTTGATGGTTCGTCACCAAAAACGTCAGATGTAGGAATAGGAGTCTCCACTCCCATAGTACTCGTTCCGTCAGATCCATTGACCTGCTCTTTCAACTTAAATGTATTGTTCTCTACCTTCCAGTTTAACGGATTTACGGTAGTTGTCAAGTTACTGTAAAGACCAACTCTTAAATTTTTCTGTATATTTACAGTTTTCTCAATATAATGGTCTATGATCTTAAAATTATTTTCTGGTTCAGTATCTCTACCAATGGCCGTAGTGTATGTAAATTCGGGCACTCTAGGTTTATTTTTCGGGTCATTGAGATACTGCACTTCATCATCTGCTGCCTTTATCAAACTGTCAATTGATTTGAATTTATATCCACCATAATCTTCAAAGAATACAAATCCAGATGTGCCGCTTGCTTTCCCTTCTTTTATTGGTTGTGCCTTAGGAGCTAATCCAACTATTGTAAAGAATGGTTTTCTATTATTTCCCATGAAGGTATACTGGGTTGCACTATTGTCTAATTCTATTCTTTCCTGATCTATCTTTAAAGTATCTAACAATATTTCTTCGATGTGAGAAGTGATTGAAGCTCTTTGATATTTCTTGATACATCTCGATACTTCATTTCTTAAGTTACCAACTGTACTAAGAACTAAAGTGAAAGTTTCTTGGCTCTCTGTTCTTTGTATATTTTCAATACCCATCACAAAGAATGGAGTATTGTTTTCATTGAAAGAAAAAGAATCTTGTTCAGACAATATTACCTCAAGGTCTACTCTCTCATATCCCCTAATAGGCATCTTAGCAATAAGGTTGTTAGTATCTGAAACATGAACGTAACATGTGACTGCTGGAGAGAGAATATCCTCAAAATAATCAATGTGAGTTATTGATTTTGATATAGCTAAATCGGGAAACTTATCTTTATCATCTGGTTCGTCTTCCAAGTTACCTTTATCAATATTTGAATCCCCTCTACCTGTTATACCGTCAGGGTTATCTTTTAAAAATGACTTTACATCAGTAGGATGAATTAAACATTGTTTTATGTTTACTTTATTAAGAGTTGACATTATGAACCTCCTAAAGCTTGTACTGTAAGCATAGTTAATGAGTCATTTGGATTAGTACGGCCACCACCAAAACCGTCACCACCTCCACTTGCAGCTGGTGGGGGTGTTGATAGTGGTAACATGCTATTTCTCTTAGCAGGAGCTTTCAAAATAACGATAGTATTACCCATGTCAGTTTCAATATCAGTTGATGAGTAATCTTCAATATCTTCTATTTCATCTTTCATCATTAAATTTTTCATAGATGACATCAACAAAGATCCACCATCTTTAATTTTTTCTACAAGTGGTTTATTTTCAGACAATATTCTAATTAACTTATCAGCATATACTGGTTTGCCCGTTACCTCGTCTTTATCTGTTGCAAATCCTTCTTTTTCTAGGTTTCTTGCTACGTCTTCAGCAGATTCGGCATTTGTCTCTACACCAGTATATCCTTTATAATCTTTATACCATACTTTTACCAAATAGTCAACTGCCTCCTGAGCATTTTTAAAGTTGATGAAATTAGCCTTCTCTTGATATTTTTTGCCATCTTTCTCATATTCATCTACTACTGCCTCTGTAGAGTCCATTCCCTCTACTGCTTTTAAGTTGAAGAAATTATTTGTTCCAATATTGTTCTCACCAGAGGTAGTTTCTAATTGATACTGAGCAACAACTGCCTCTGGGTACTTAGCTCCTGACTTCACAGCCATATCATATATAATTTTCTTTCTCTCTTCTATTGGAAGATTCTGATCATACTCCAAAGGTTTCTCCACCGCTTGCCCCATGATATTTTCTTGTGGTTGTACTTCAGTGAAAGTTTCAGTTTCATTATTAGTTGTATTATCAGTTAATGATACTGTTTTAACTCCACCCAAACTAAATGTTTGAGACATGTCCGCAGCAGCTGCTGGGGGCGTAAATGCATTAACCAGACCTCTACTCAAAACACCAACTATGCCACCCCTACTGACATCCACACCAAACAATTTTTTTGATGATTTTTTACCAACACCAGCCATAGGAGTTCCAGACTCCACTAATTTAGTGAATCTCTCTATCAACTCCGTCAATCTGTCTATTCCCATGGCCTTGGGTTTTTTCTTTTTCTTTTCTTTTTTCTCTTCCTCCTCCTCTCTCTTCTCTTTATCTTCTGTCTTTTCACCTTCCTCTAATTCTTTAGCATCCAAATTATCTTTCTTCGCCTCTACCTCAGACTTCTTATCATCTGTTTCCTTTTGATCTTGTTCTGGTTCTTTTATCTTGTCAACATCAACTTTCTTTTCTGTACTAACTTTATTATCTTCATCCACCTGTTTATCAATCACCTCTTTACCTTCATCTCTTTGTTTCTTCTCCTCGTCTAACTTTTCCTTCATTAATTCATCATCACCACCATATACTTGCCTTAGTTCTGTTTCTGGATCTACTTCATTGGTTTTAGATCCTCTACCAAGAAGAAATGGCAACATGAAAAGGGTGCTGAATACGCCTGGTAGTTCGTTGTTTTTCTTTCCTTTACCAACTCTTTTAGAGACAAACTCTTCTGCTTTTTTAATTGTAGATTCTGATGGTATATCATTCTTTCTTGTGGTACGATCAAAGAGTCTCGTGAATCTTGAAATTTTTGACTCGGCACCATCAACCGCCTTCGTAGCTTTATTTTGAAGATCTAATTCAGCTACAGTGAGTTTACCACCTGACGTTGTTATTTTAGCCATTAATTAGTATCCACAATATTGAACACAGATTTTGTGTAAGGTATATGTATGTTTGTGATGTCTATAGGAACAAGTATAGGAACTTTGTTTCCAGTTTTAGACATAGTAGGAACACGAGGTCTCTCTTGCTCTTGACTAGTTTCTGTTCCTTCTTTAGACATATCAATCACACTAGGTGGAGCCCCAGATCCAAAGTCTGATCCACGTTTATTTGGTTGTTTGGATATATCTTTTGAAGACTCATATCTTAAATCGGATTCTTCAGTGGAGGCTTCTATCTTAGATGGATCTACCTCTAACTCTGAAAAACCTGAGCCAGGCACATTTGGTTTTTGCGCTGCTTCAGTTGGTTTTCCTAATCCTAAGAATTCTTTAACATTGTTAACTACGTTCTTAATCTGCATCATTGGATTGAAAGCAAATTCTTGGGATTTCTCGTTTATATTTCTAGATGAGGATTCTAAATTAGATCCAGACAAACCTAGGCCACCTCTAACACCCTTTTCGCCATCCTTTCCATCTGTTCCATCTTTAGCACCCTTTACATTAATTCTTAACGCTTTTAAACCCTGTTCCTCCATTAATGCAATTACCTTTTCATAATATTTGATATCCCTCTGTGTTCCCGCCATTCTTTTATTGTCACCAGACTCTTCATACCCTTTGTATTGCTCCTTCTTTTTTTCTAAAAGTTTTTCATAATCTTCTTTTGTTCTGATGATTGTTTTATTATCTGATGATAAACTTTTTCTCTCTATAACTAACTTGCCATCATCAGTAACAGATATGGTGGCATCAGAAAGAGTTTCACCGCCCATCACATTTTCCTGTGAATCAATAGTGGATGTTCCTTCTAACTTCTGTTCCTCTTCCTTAATTATTTGTTTCTTTGCTGCTGCAGCTGCAATAGTATCAAGGTTCTTCTCAAGAAGAGCATTTATCTTTGCAAACTTATCTTCCTCTTTCTTTTTCTTTACTTTTTCTTTTCTGTCTTTAAATAAACCTTTTCCTCTAACAAAATCAGATATTCCTTTTGCAGCAAGAACTACTCCACCAGTGATCGCACCAACTGTAGCGACTGCACCTAGAACTGGGCCAACAAATGGTGCCGCCAATGCAGCCACACCAATACCAGCTGCAATCTTCAATATATTACCTACTACTCTCAAAAATCCTCCACCACCTTTACCACTGGCCAATTTTTCAACAAACTCTGTTGCTAATCTATTTGCTCTTTCAAGAAATTCTATTTGACCAGAATTGGCCATTCTATCCAAAGAATTTCCAAAATCATCAAGTTTGCTTAGTCCACCATCAAATATCTTACTTAAAAACTTTTTAGGATCAAATGATTCTACCTGTTGTTCTATCTTATCCGCTGCACCTGAGATGAATGATTTTACCTCATTCCTAGCCATTCTAGCAATAGAAGGCTTTTTGATGGGTGTATCCGCATTTAGTGGTAGTTCCAACTGTTTAGGAACATTTAATAAATTATTCTTTCCTTTTGCAGTTGTCTTATTAATGTCTGCAAACTTCTTTGCTATAGTCCTTCCCTTTCTACCAATCTTTCTCCCTATAAAGGCATTAGTTCTTCTAACAAGACTATTACCTTTTGTAGCCTTCTTGCCTATGTTTAGTAATCCAGATTTTACTTTAGCCATTGTTTGCTTTTGCTTCTCTAGCTCTTTGTTTTAGTTGTTCTTCTTCAATGTGTAATTTAAGTAGTCCAACATAAATGTCTCTCTCCCAAGGAGGCATATTCTCAATTTCTGTTAGAGAGTATTTATGATACTGCATGAGAGCGAAATTGATTCGGAAGTATGTCTCAAGATCAACATGAGACATACTTAGACGAAAAAATCCGTTAGCCCCTCTAGTACCACAGTATTTTCTTTCTTAGTGTTGGGATTTATTACTTTTAAAGTATGTTGTAACTTAGGCATAGTCTCAAAAAACTTTTCAATTTTTTGAAAATGCTCTGATGTCAATGATTCGACCCATTCTTTAAGTTCTTTTTTAGTACATTCAGATGCTGAGAACATCTCTTTATCATTATAAACCATATCAATGGATGAAGCCACAACATTAAATGATTTTTCAACCTGATCCTGTTCATCATCTGTGAAGTTAGTTTCTATAAACTGACTCAATGATGGATATTTCATTTTCACAGTGTACCCATCTGATAATTCTACATCAGGCGAGTGATCTTCGGATTTCATAACTTTTATATCATCAATGTTCACAGTTACAGGAACTTCTGTTTTGCCATCATCACCACATGTAACAACAAGTTCAATAGTCTCACCTACAGATTTGGCACGAATATTTAAAAATAAGTATTCAATGTCAAAACTCGGTAGAGTATCAATCTTGATGCCTTTGGTTATAACACATTCTTTAAGAACCTGTTTTACAGCATTAGTAATTTGTTTTTGATCTTGCGATTCAAGTGCTAGTATGAGAATTTTTTCTTCTCTCACCAAAAATGGTCTATACTTTACAGTTTTTCCATTTGATGGCAATGTCAACTCATACTCAGCCGTCGTAATTTTAGGTAAGGGCATAATAAGTAATTATTCGTTATTATTTAGAGGGTCAGCCGAGAGCTGTTTTATTGGCTGGATCTATTTTCTTTTCTTCAGCCATTTGTTCAAGGTCATCAGTCTGTACAACATAGTATCTGTCATATGAAAAATCAACTTGGACTTGTAATACTTGACCATTTCCATAATTCAATGGAATATCCTGTATTGCTATCGGAAATGCGTTTATAAAGTTATAACTCATAACATGACGAGTAGGGCCTTCAAAATCTTTCATGGTAGGTAGTGGACGATTAGCACCAAAATCTGCTGGGTCAAATGTATTAAAATCCTCGTATGGAGAAACACGAGGTTTGTTACCGTCTGTTGCCTCTCCCTTTACAAATTTACCAATATCTCTTTCAAACTTAGTAATTTGTATGTCTCTTTTATATTGATTAGGATATCTAAATCTATGAAATCCATTTAATGATCCTGATGTAGGATATCCGCCTGCAGCTCCTGTAGGAAAAGGTTGTCCATCATTGCCTGTGAAAAGAGGATTCATATAGTTAATCCATTCTTGGAATAATCTAAGAGATTTATAATCATTTGTTACATAAAATCCAATAGAGATATCAGTATATTGTCTTTGTGTCGCAAATCTTTCTCGTATTCCCTGTCTACTGCCAACTTCTTGTACAACAGACATACTTGTTCCAGGCAGAGTAGCATCTGTTGCTAGTAATTCAAATCTTCTATGTTTATGCGGATTCTTATCGAAAACTCCACAACTTGTTAACCAATCATCTAAAGTTTTGGCCACAAGTTGATTCTTAGAGGCTGTTTGTATTTGAGATAACGTTAATCCACCACCATCTATCGGAAACTGTGTTCTTGGTGAAGGATTAGAAGGAGCTAAATCCATAGACACTTTAAAATAATTAGATAGAGAAGGAGCTCCTAGTGCCTGTTGAAAGTTCTGTAAATCATTAGGGTTCTTTATATCTGCCGACCCTAAATCAACACTTGCACCCAGTGGCCCTACCTTATTAAAATAATTTTTTATGTGATTTATCCCTGCCATCTAAATAAACATATGACTTACCATACTATGTATAAGGGTTTTTATGGCTTATAAGGGGAAATTCAAACCAAGACATATTAAAAAGTATAAAGGTGATCCCACTCAGATCATTTATCGTTCTCTTTGGGAGAAAAAGTTTATGGAATACTGTGATCTGACAGAGAACATAAGTCAATGGCAGTCAGAGGAATTTTGGATACCATACAAAAATCCTTTAGATAGAAAAATACACAGATACTTTCCAGACTTTTTTATTAAGTATACAGATGCAAATGGAAAGAAAAGATCTGTGGTTATAGAAGTGAAACCCAAGAAACAATGCAAGGCTCCACCAAAGAATCCCAAAAAGAGAAATAAAGCGTGGGCCAACAGTGTTCAAACATGGGTTATAAATGAAGCAAAGTGGAAAGCAGCAGAACAATACTGTGCTGATAGAAAATATGAATTTAAAATCTTAACAGAAGACGATTTAGGTATCTCACATGATCGCAGAAGATATTAAAGAACAAGCTGGTGCTGGTAGAAGAACTAGTGCTTGGTACGCCAATGCTCTAGAAAATGCCTTAGCAAACTTACAAGAGGAGGATTCGGATACAATAGACACTGGTGGCATCACATTAGGATCTTTATTCTTCTTCTCATATAGCGTGGCATATCCAGAAAGATATCCATTTTGGGATATTCAACCGTTAGCAGTGGCTCTAAGATTCGATGGTGATGGGTTTCTAGGATGTAATTTACATTACATTAATCCAGATTACCGTGATGCAGTTGCAGAAAGCTTACTAAATAGCGGTGGCGGGTCTGTCGTACCTAAAAATAGCATACACAAATACCTGTTTTCTGGAATGGGTACTCTATATAAAGTTCCTGATGATGAAGATTGGGGTAGTATAGCACTACTTCCCACAGAAAGATTTATTAGTAAATCAGGCAGAGCATATCCCAAAAACAGAGCATTCAACTGGAGGAAATAGTGGCAGAAGAACAAAACATAGTAGAAGGAGCCAATCTTGGGGACGGATTTAGTTATGATGAATTAAATCCTAAGATAGATGCTCTTAGAGATTTAACAATAGAAAGTGCTGACCTACCAGATACTAATTTTGAGAGTAATAGAGTTAGTTACAGAGTTTTTTACAGTGCAGATGGTCAATCAGTTAAGGTAATGCCTGTTGACAATAACGGTCAAGTTGCGGCTGGTGCTGAACCAATATATGAGAATGGAAAATGGTATACAGATAGGATGGAAGTTAAATTATCAAAACATCCTAGAAATGGTAAGATAACATATGGCCCTTTCCTAAACGAAGAAGAAAGAGAAAAAATCAACAATACCATAAAAGATGGAGTAACTGCATATTCTCAAGCTACTGGTACGCCACTTCCTAAATTTATCACTCAAGATGGTGAATCTACTAACATTGAGAGTTCAGTAATAGAAAATAGTGAAATAACATCAGGATTGGTGAATGAAAGTTCGAGTGTTGAACAATCAAATTTTTATCAGAATACCGAAAATAATAACAACTCGAAAACTAATAAAGGAGATGTTTTAATATTTGGTAGTTATAATGATGTAAATAGGAACATGAAACAAGAGGAGGGTTTTGGTAGAAAACATAGTTTATCTGACTATGATGATGCTGCTGATATAATGTTTAGAAAGATAGTTAGATATCCAATAGACATGGCAGACAATATGGATCACATGATGATTCAATGTTATTCTTATCAACCACCATATGCTCCAGCATTTAGAAGAGACTTTGCAACAACAAAGGTAAATTATACTACTAACGATAAGGGGAAAAAAGTTCCAACAACTAGTCCTGGCTTTGGTATACCAAGAACAACTCCTTTTAGAAAGAAATTAGGTGCTGGTATTAAACTTCCTATGCCTAATAATATGATGGATCAGAACCCAAGAAACTGGGATGAAGGATCAATGAATACTGGATCTATGGCGGCAGTTCAATCATCTAGTAAAAGAGCAGTTCAATCGTTCTTCTCATTTGATATGTTTGGTATGGGTGGATTTTTTAGAAGAAATTCCATAGCGATGGAGAGATTAAAGAGGGAAGCTGGTAGAGCTGATATGCTTGCAAGTCAGATTAGTCAGTTGGCTGATAACATGGGTTATGACATACCCCCAGAACAAATACTTTCTAGAAGTATAGGAGTTGTTGCAAACGCAAACACCGAGTTATTATTCAGTGGAGTATCTCTAAGAACATTTGAATTTCAATGGCAGCTGAGTCCTAGAGATGAATTAGAAGCAGCAAATGTCAGAATGATTATCCGTGCGTTTAAACAATGGTCTGCTCCCAGAAAACTTAAAAAGATAGACACAGCTGGTACTGGTATTGGCCAGGCTGGTGGGCCCTCATTCTTTTTGGGAACTCCTAATATATTCCGATTGAGATATCTCACCAGAGATAAAGAAGATATTATGGGAGTCAACAAATTCAAGCCATGTGCATTGACAAACGTTGCAGTCAACTATACACCAGAAGGCCAATGGATGGCATATGATAGAGGTATGCCTATTTCTGTTGTAATGACTTTATCATTTAACGAACTAGAACCCATATACGATACAGATTACTCATCAGATATTAAAGAAGGTAGAGAGTATATACCAGGCAAAGAAGACAATAGAGGAGATATGTTTCCTATTAGTATTATAAAACAAAATGAACCTCAAAACGCACAGATAGGTTACTAAGATGGCCAGTTATTTTTCTTATTTCCCAAATATAGAATACGTCTCAAGAACTACAGACAGAAGTTCTGCTGAGGAGTATATTACTGTAAAAAATATTTTTAGGAGAGCAAAGATTCGTAATGATTTTTACAATGTAGCAACTGCATTTGAAGATTATATGATCATCGCTAATGAAAGACCAGATCAGGTAGCAGAAGCTGTGTATGGAGATCCTCGTTATGATTGGGTCATTCTCACTGCTAATAATATTACAAACATGAGAGAACAATGGCCTCTCAATGCTCAAGATTTCCAAAATTATATTTTAGAGAAATATAAAACTGAAAGTGCATTGGAAGAGATCCATCATTACATAACTGAAATTAGTATTGATAGTAGAAAAAGAATTGTTGTGCCCGAAGGTCTAAGGGTAGATTCTAATTTTAATTCTCAATATCTAGATCAATCTACAAGAGTAGAAATTGATTACGGTGGTACATTAAATGATATAGCTACAGTTGATAATGTAGGAACTGTTAGAGATTCTAATGGTAATATAGTAACTCATGATAATATTCTTGCAGTAACCAACTATGAATATGAAGAAAACTTAAATGATGGTAAAAGAAGAATTAAAATATTGAAAGAAGATTACTTAAACGTAGTTATAAATGATATGAGAACAATAATGAAATATAAACCATCGAGTCAATATATTGATAGGGGTCTAAAACAAGCTTACAATCCTAGATTAAGTGGGGCATAAAAAAAGGGGTCGTGAGACCCCTTTCTTATTGTTTACTCTTCAGCGAGTTTTTGAAAATAACTTAGTGCGTCATCTT
>MDSV01094477.1_pt1 | contig 13997 bp, 11 predicted proteins | sample 810851 | NCBI WGS metagenome assembly MDSV01 (sample SAMN05326640, study PRJNA326480) | marine metagenome | isolation source: seawater | place: Atlantic Ocean: North East | collected 2012 | reverse complement strand
CGAACCGGGGCTTGAGGAAGCCTTCCGCAATGCCGCGCGTTATTACCCCGGCCGGGTCGGCACCATTATCGGCTACGATGAACGGCTGTCGCATATGCTGCAGGCCGGCGCTGACGCCATTCTCGTGCCCTCGCGGTTCGAGCCCTGCGGCCTGACCCAGCTCTATGCGCTGCGCTATGGCTGCATTCCCGTGGTCGCGCGCACCGGTGGCCTTGCCGATACCGTGATCGACGCCAACCCGGCCGCCCTGGCCGTCAACGCCGCCACCGGCGTCCAGTTTTCGCCCGTCGAGCCATGGTCGCTGTCCCATGCCATCCGCCGCACGATCAATCTATACGACGACAAGAAAACCTGGCTCGCCATGCAAAAGCAGGGCATGAAGAGCGATGTGTCGTGGAAGGCCAGCGCCGGTCTCTACGCCGATCTTTACAAGCAACTCGATTTGATGGTGTCGAAACCATGAGCGTGACAATTCCGACCACACCCTTCAACGACCAGAAGCCCGGCACGTCCGGCCTGCGCAAGAAGGTGCCGGTCTTCACCCAGCCGCGTTACGCGGAGAATTTCATACAGGCGATCTTCGATTCCATCGGCGACTTCAAGGGCAAGACCCTGGTGATCGGCGGCGACGGCCGTTATCTCAACCGCGAGGTGATCCAGACCACGATCAAGATGGCCGCTGCCAACGGCTTCGGCAAGGTGATGGTCGGCCAGGGCGGCATCCTGTCGACGCCGGCGGCTTCCAACATGATCCGCAAATACCAGGCCTTCGGCGGCATCATCCTCTCGGCGAGCCATAATCCGGGCGGGCCGAACGAGGATTTCGGCATCAAGTACAATACCGCGAATGGCGGCCCAGCGCCCGAAAAGATCACCGATGCGATCTATGAACGCACCAAGCTGATCGACCGCTACCGGATTTCCGAGGCCGACGACGTTTCGCTTGACGCGATCGGCACCTCGAAGGTGGACGACATGGAGGTCGAGGTTTTCGACCCGGTCGCAGACTACGCCGAGCTGATGGAACAGCTTTTCGATTTCGACGCGATCCGCTCCCATATCGCTTCCGGTTTCCGGATTTCGTTCGACGCGATGAGCGCGGTCACCGGCCCCTATGCCAAGGAAATCCTCGAAAACCGCCTTGGCGCGCCGGAAGGCTCGGTGCTGAATTTCGCGCCGCTGGAAGATTTCGGCGGCCATCACCCTGACCCCAACCTTGTCCACGCCAAGGCCCTGTATGATGCGGTCATGAGTGATGGCGGACCGGATTTCGGCGCGGCATCGGATGGCGACGGCGACCGCAACATGGTGGTCGGCCACGGCGTGTTCATCACGCCGTCGGACAGCCTTGCCATTCTCGCGGCCAATGCGCATCTGGCGCCGGCCTACAAGGGCGGCCTTGCGGGCATCGCCCGCTCAATGCCGACCAGCCAGGCCGCCGACCGCGTGGCGGAAAAACTCGGCATTGATTGCTACGAGACCCCGACCGGCTGGAAATTCTTCGGCAACCTGCTCGACGCCGGCAAGGCGACGCTCTGCGGCGAGGAAAGTTTTGGTACAGGCTCGAACCACGTACGCGAAAAGGACGGGCTGTGGGCCGTTCTGCTGTGGCTCAACATTCTGGCGGTGCGTGGCGAGAGCGCCCTCGAAATCGTCAGGAAGCACTGGGCCGAATATGGCCGCAACTATTATTCGCGCCATGATTACGAGGGGATCGAAACGGAAGCCGCAAACGGGCTGATGGACGCGCTGCGCGGAAAGCTCGAGACCCTGCCCGGCACGACTTTCCGCGACCTCACCGTGGCCGAGGCCGACGACTTCGCCTATCACGATCCGGTCGACGGCTCGATATCGAGGAAGCAGGGCATCCGCATCCTGTTCGAAAACGGCTCGCGCGTGGTTTTCCGCCTGTCCGGCACCGGCACATCCGGCGCAACGCTTCGGGTCTATCTCGAGCACTACGAGCCCGACCCGACGCGCCACGAAGAGGAAACCCAGGAAACGCTTGCCGACCTGATCGCCTATGCCGAGCATGTCGCCGAGATCGCCAAACGCACGGGCCGCGCCGCCCCGACCGTGATCACCTGAGCATCCGATGTCCGAGCCTCTGAAAATGCCCGGCGTCCGCGTTCTGGACCGGGGCGTGGAATTTTCCGTCTATTCGGAAAACGCCACCGGCATGGAATTATGCCTGTTCGACAAGGCCGGCGCACAGACCGCGAAACTGCCGATGGCGCATGCGGGCGGCAATCTGTTCCGCCTCATGGTGGACGGGATCAAGCCCGGACAGCGCTACGGCTACCGCGCTTTCGGCGAATGGGACCCGATGAATGGCTTGTGGTTCGACCCGGCCAAGCTGCTTACCGACCCTTATGCCCGCGAGATCGACCGGCCCTACCGGTTCGACCCGGATCTCAGCGAATTCGGCGTCGACACCGCCGACATGGTGCCGAAGAGCATCGTCGTCGCCGACAGCGCCGAAGACATCGGCCATGTCGATTTTCCCGATGGCGGGCTGATCTACGAGGCGGGCGTGCGCGCGCTCACCATGCTCCATCCCGACGTGCCGAAGCCGATCCGCGGCACCGTGGCGGCGCTCGCTCATCCGGCGGTGATCGACCACCTGAAGAAACTCGGTGTCGACGCCATCGAGCTTCTGCCGGTGACCGCCTGGATGGACGAGCGGCATTTGCAACCGCTCGGGCTCACCAATGCCTGGGGCTACAACCCCGTCACCTTCATGGCGCTGGAGCCGCGTATCTGCCCGGGCGGGATTGCCGAACTCCGGGGCGCGGTGAAGGCTCTCCACGAGGCCGGCATCGGCGTCATCCTCGATCTGGTCTTCAACCACAGCGGCGAAAGCGATCAGTTCGGCGGGGTTGTGAGCTTTCGCGGGCTCGACAACGCGACCTACTACCGTCTCGCCCATGACGACCCTTCCGTTCTGATCAACGACACCGGCTGCGGCAACACGATTGCCTGCGACCATCCCATGGTGCGCCGCTATATCATCGACAGCCTCCGCCATTTCGTGACAGAGGCCGGCATTGACGGCTTCCGCTTCGATCTGGCGCCGGTTCTGGGGCGCCGCTATGAGGGCTTCGATCCCGATTCCGAAACGCTTCACGCGATCCTCAACGACCCGGTCCTGAAAGACCGGACGATGATTGCGGAACCATGGGATATTGGTCCCGGCGGCTACCAGCTCGGCAATTTCCCCCCGCCCTATCTCGAATGGAACGACAATACGCGCGACGACATCCGCAAGTTCTGGCGCGGCGATCCGTCCATGACCGGCCTGCTTGCCGACGCGCTGTCCGGCTCCTCGCACATCTTTTCGACAAAGGGTCAGGGCAGCACACGCTCGGTCAATTTCATCGCCGCTCATGACGGCTTCTCGCTCTATGACCTGACGGCCTATGTGCACAAACACAATGCCGAAAACGGCGAGTACAACCGCGATGGTCACGACGAGAACTATTCCTGGAACAACGGCGTCGAGGGCGAGACCGACAACGAACTGGTCAACAACAGGCGCCGGCAGGATCTGCGCGCCCTTCTGGCCACGCTGTTCGTCAGCCGCGGCGCGATCATGCTGAAGGCCGGCGACGAGGGCGGCTGCAGCCAGAAGGGCAACAACAACGCCTATTGCCAGGACAACGAGATCACCTGGCTCGACTGGGCGCATATGGACGATGAACTGGTGGTCCACACCGCCGAGCTCTCGGCGCTGCGCAAGCGCTTCGCCGTGTTCTCACAAACGGATTTCTTCACCGACGACGACGTTTTGTGGCTGCGGCCCGATGGCAAGGTGATGGACGTCGCCGACTGGGAGTGCCCGGAATGCCAGTGCCTCAGCATGGTGCTTGCCACCACCGAGACCACGACCGGCCATCCCACGCGGCTTGCCGTGCTCATCAACCGAGGCCTTGAGGAAGCCGTGTTCCTGCTGCCCGAGGCCCACGAGGACGGCTGGCACAGCCTTGCCGGCCAAAGCGAAGGCACGGTCGAGATCGCGCTTGCGCCCCGCTCGGTATCGCTCTATGCCGAGAGACTTAACGAAGGAGAGACGCATTGACCGCTCCTCAGGCGACGAAAGAAGACCCGATGGTTCTCGATATTTCTCTGGGTGACGTCAAGGGACTGATCGGACAGGAAGTCGGCCTGTCGCGCTGGTTCACGGTCGACCAGTCGATGATCGACACCTTCGCCGATGCCACGCTCGACCACCAGTTCATCCATACCGACCCCGAACGCGCCCGCGTTGAGACCCCCTTCGGCGGCACGATCGCGCATGGATTTCTGACGCTGTCGCTGCTTTCTGCCATGAATTACGATTGTGCCCCGCGCATCCGCGAACAGACCATGGGCATCAATTTCGGCTTCGACAAGGTGCGCTTCATGGCCCCGGTGAAAAGCGGCGCCAAGGTTCGCGGCCGCTTCGTGCTCAAGGACGCCCGTTTCAGGGGCGCGGAACTCTTGGCGATCAACTACGCCGTCACCGTCGAGATCGAGGGCGAACGCAAGCCGGCGCTGTCGGCCGAATGGATCACGCTGGTGCAATTCGCCGCCGAAGATCGGCCGGAAACGGTGTGAGCGATGTCGGCGCGCCCGGCCTTCGTACTCGGTTTCGAAAGCCAGGCCGACGCCTGCGATGAACTCGGTTCGCCATTTACCGCAAGGCTCTGCAGACTGGCGGCGGAGCGGCTCTCATGCACGGGCGGTCCCGTCCCGTCGCTGATCATGACATGGCCGGAAGACCGCATCCGCCCCGATGCGTTGGCATTGCGCTTCTGCGGCGCGCTGCACGCCCTGAAGCGACGCGGCCATGGCCCACTTGCCGCCGTCTATCCGCCGGCAAAGATATCGGATGACGCGCTCTGGCAAGCCGTGGCAGAGGCAATGGCGGAAGAGGCGGCATTCATCACGCAGCGGATGCAATCGGCCCCGCAGACCAATGAAGTTCGCCGCTCGGCCGCCCTGTTTCCGGCCTTTGCGCTGATCGCCGCCCGCTTTCCCGGCAAGGACCTCGTGCTGTCCGAAATCGGCGCTTCGGCCGGTCTGAACCTGATGTGGGACCGCTATGCCTACCGTCTGGGAGACCGGCATGTCCCGTCGGCCACCGGCGAAGCACCGTTCGAAATCGCGCCCGACTGGACCGGACCGCTGCCGCCGGGTGCGGCAATCACGGTCAGCGAACGCGCCGGCTGCGACCTCAACCCGCTCAACGCTTCAAACAGCGATGATTGCGAGCGGTTGCTCTCCTATATCTGGGCCGACCAGGCCGACCGGCTGGAGCGCACCGAAAAGGCTTTGGCGCTCGCCCGCGCGACCGGCGTCATTGTCGAGAAGGCGGACGCCGTTGAATGGCTGCGGGAGCGGCTTGCGGTTTCCCGCCCGGGCAAGGTGCACATCGTCTACCACACCATAGCCTGGCAATATCTGCCGTTTGCGGCGCGCACGGAGGGCGAGCGACTGCTGGCCGAGGCGGGCGCGCGTGCTGACGATAACGCCCCGCTCTGCCGTCTTGCGATGGAGGCCGACGAAGACAAGCATGGCGCGGGATTGACGCTTGCGATCTGGCCCGGCGGCGAAATGTTAAAACTCGGGCGCGCCGATTTCCATGGTCGATGGATCGACTGGCGCGGCCCGGATCAGTAGGCCGCGTCCTTCGCCCCCTGATCGAGCAGTCCGAACACATAGGGTGCGAACGAGCGCCAGCATTCAACGCGGAAGGTCTGCTCTTCCTTGCGGAACAAAACAATCTCCGCCTTGCCGAGCACTGTGCGCGCGACCTTGCCGACCGGGAAGCTTTCGAGCCTCAGATCGAGCGGGCAGGCCGCGTTCAGCGTTGTGGCAGCGCCCGGTCCGTCCACCATGATCGCGATATTGCGGTGGGAGACATCGACCGCCGAATAGGGACCGGCCGCCGGGCCGAGCCGGCCGGCAAGGTCGTCCTCGTATTCGTCGACCACCAGCCACTCGTCGGGTCCGAGCCAGAAGGCATAGCGCCCCTCCCCGCCCGAAGAGGTCAGCGGCTTCACCGGCAGGTCGAGTTCCAGCATGCCGTTGAGGCCGGGGATCGCGTCTGCACCTGCCCGCAGCGACAGCCGTGTTGCCGGGCGCGCCACCACCAGCCGGGCATGGCCCGAGCCGCCATAGGCGCCGGCAAGCGGCAGGTTGCGTTCCGCTGTGAATTGCTCAGCCATTGATGCGCGCTCCTTCGGGATCATAGAAAACGGTGCCGACTACCTCGACAGCGATCGTGCGTTCGGGCATCGGCACGTAAAGCGTCTGGCCCTTCAGCTTGTGACCATCCTTGACCACGGCCATGGCGATGCCGCTCTGCAGCGCCTCCGACCAGTAGGCCGAGGTGACATGGCCAAGCATCGGCACCGGCCTGGCCGCGTTCGGATCGGCGACCACATGCGCGCCCTCCTCCAGCACCAGCCGGGGATTGTTCTTGACCATCAGGCCGACGAGCTGCTTGCGCCCCTCGGCGACGAGGTCCGGCCGCTTGAGGCCGCGCATGCCGACGAAATCCGGCTTTTTCTTCGAGACCGCCCAGCCCATGCCGGCGTCAAAGGGCGTGACCGTGCCATCGGTATCCTGACCGACGACGATATAGCCCTTTTCGGCGCGCAGCACATGCATGGTCTCGGTGCCATAGGCGCAGGCGCCGAAGGTCTCCGCGCGCGCGAACACCGCTTCCCAGACCGCAAGCCCGTAATCGGCCGGAACGTTGATCTCGTAACCGAGCTCGCCGGTGAAAGACACCCGGAACAGGCGCGAGGGAACCCCGCAGACCGTGCATTCGGCAAGGCTCATATGCGGGAAAGCCTCGTTGGAAATATCCACGCCCTCGACGAAGGGCGCGATGATTTCGCGCGCCTTCGGGCCCTGAACCGCGATCACCGCCCATTGTTCGCTGGTGGAGGTGAGCCAGACCTTCAGATGCGGGAACTCGGTCTGGAGGTAGTCCTCCATCAGGTTCAGCACCCGCGGCGCGCCGCCGGTCGTCGTCGTCACGTGGAAGCGGTCCTGCGCCAGCCGGCCGACGACGCCGTCATCGTAGATATAGCCGTCCTCGCGCAGCATCAGCCCGTAGCGGCATTTGCCGGGCTTCAGCGTCGACCAGGCGTTGGAATAGATCAGGTTCATGAAGGCTTCGGCATCGGGGCCCACGACCTCGATCTTGCCGAGCGTCGAGGCGTCGAACACGCCAGCGGCCGCGCGCACGGTGCGGCATTCGCGGTTGACCGCGTCATGCTTGGTTTCGCCCGCGCGCGGGAAATACCAGGCGCGCTTCCAGTTGCCGACATCCTCGAACGGCGCGCCTTGGGCTTCCGCCCAGGCATTGATCGGCGTCTTGCGCGCCGGATCGAACAGCTCGTTGCGCGAATGGTTGATCAGCGTTCCGAAGGTGACCGGCGTGAACGGCTGGCGGAAGGTGGTGAGCCCCACCTGCGGGATCGGCCGATCCAGCATTTCAGCCGCGATCGCCAGCCCGTGCATGTTGGACAGCTTGCCCTGATCGGAGGCCATGCCGTTGGTGGTGAAGCGCTTGATATGCTCGATCGAGGCCATGCCCTCATGAATGGCCTGACGGATATCCTTGGCGCAGACATCATGCTGATAATCGATGAACGCCTTGGCATAGGGCTCCGCATCATCGTTTTCGCCCAGCATGCCGCCGGTCCAGGCATGTTCGGTCGCGGCCGCGATCTCGGCAAAGCCGCCGCCCGCCGCCGCAGCCTCCGCGACCAGATCGGCCACGGCATCAGTGCCGTTGCAGGCGCCGACCGAGACCGCGTTCTGGGCATAGACGCTCGGCAGGAATCGCTCGTTTTCCGCATCGAAGGCAAGCTTGCCGCGCGATTGCGAAAACAGATGCACGGACGGCGTCCAGCCGGCCGACGTGATCAGCGCGTCGATATCGTAATCGCGGGGCTTGCCGCTGCCCTTCACCCGCATCGACTTGACCCTGAGCCGGCCCTTCGTGCCGACCACCGTGTGGCCGGTATGGAGCGTGATCCCAAGCGCCTTCGCCTCTTCGGCAAGACCCGGTCCGGGCTCGGCGCGGCTATCGATGATGGCTACCACCTTCACGCCGGCGCGGGCGAGGTCGAAGGCGGCCTCATAGGCCGAATCATGGGCGCAGTAGACCCCGATCTTGGAGCCGACGGCGACGCCGTAATGATTGAGATAACTGCGCGCGGCAGAGGCCAGCATGATGCCCGGACGATCATTGTCGGGGAACACCATCGGGCGTTCGATCGCGCCGGTGGCGAGCACCACCTTTTCCGCCCGCACCTGCCACAGCCGCTCGCGCGGGCCGTCGGCCTTCGCGTTCGGCAGGTGGTCGGTCAGCCGTTCGCACAGGCCGAGGAAATTGTGGTTGTAGTAGCCGAAAGCCGTGGTGCGCGGCAGGTAGCGGACATTGTCCATGGACGACAGCTCAGCCGCCGCCGCAACCGCCCAATCATAGCCTGGCTTGCCGTCGACCGTGGTGCCGCTCTCATATTGCAGCGCGCCGCCGGGCTCGGGCTTCTCATCACAGATGATCACATCCCTGCCGGTGCGCGCCGCCGAAAGCGCCGCCGTCAGCCCGGCAAGCCCCGCGCCGACCACCAGCACGTCGCAATGGACGTAGCGGCTGGCATAACTGTCGGGATCCTCCTCCGTCGGCGCGACGCCGAGGCCGGCGGCTTTGCGGATTGCGGGCTCATAAACCTTGTGCCATGCGCTGAACGGCCACATGAAGGTCTTGTAATAGAAGCCGGCGATCAGCATCGGCGAGACGATATCGTTGATCGCCCCGACGTCGAAGGAGAGCGACGGCCAGCGGTTCTGCGAACCCGCCTTCATGCCATCGAACACCTCCTGCACCGGCCCACGCACATTGGGCTGGCCGCGGGCGCTGTCGCGGGCGATGTCGAACAGCGCGTTCGGCTCCTCGGAGCCCGCCGTCAGAAACCCGCGCGGACGGTGATATTTGTAGGATCGGCCGACCAGATGCACGCCGTGGGCGAGCAGCGCCGAGGCCAGCGTATCGCCCTCCAGCGCCGTATAAGTCTTGCCGTCGAAAGTGAAGCGCACGGTCTTGGCAGGAGTCAGCCGCCCCTTGTCGGCAATCCGGAATGCGCCGCTCATTGGCCGTCTCCCATGCCGAGTTCGGCCGGATCGGGCTTCGGCTCGCCGGTCTTGTAGGTTTTCAGGAAGCGATCAGAAACGGTGTCGCGGGCGGCGTTGAAGAACCGGCCGCAGCCATGGGAATGACGCCAGCGCTCGAAATGCAGCCCCTTGGGATTGGTGCGCATGAAGAAATAATTGGCGAAGTCCGCGTCGGAGAGTTCGGCCATGTTTTCAGGCCGCGCGATATGCGCCTCGCCCGCGCCGGTAAATTCCAGCTCGCTGCGCGCTTCCTCGCAATAGGGACAGTAAATCAGCAACATTCAGTTTCCCTCCAGTTCGGGCAAGGCGTCGGGAATAGAGATAATCAGGTCAATGAGATCGCGCGGCGCTTCCATCTGCGGCAGGTGGCCCGCGCCCTTTAGCGGATGAAGCGGCACGCCGATCCGGCCCGCCAGAAGATGGCCGCGCTCGATCGGGATCCAGGGATCGCGCTCGCCCCATATGATGGTGACCGGGCAGGCGATTTCCTTCAGTTTCTCGGCGAATTCATCGGTGAAGGCGTCGTCAGCCTGGGCAAACTGTCGATAGAAACTCTGGTGGCCTTCCGGCGTGAGCCAGGGGCTGACCAGCTCGCGCAGGTCGCTCGCATCGATCTCGTTGACCAACGCACCCTTGATATAGGCCTCGACGATTGCCGCGTGGATGTGCGGCGGCAGCGGCGCGAAGGCGTCGACGTGACGGCCGACATGGTCGAAGAATTCGGAGCCCCATGGGCTCAGCGCGACGACATTCATCAGGGTCAGGCTCGAATAGGCGACATCGTGGAGCAGATGCGCGCGCAGCGTCACCGCGCCGCCGAAATCATGGGCCAGCACGTGCGGCGCATCGAGCATCCAGTGGCCCAGCATTTCCTTGAACACCCGGCCCTGGACATCGAGCCCGGTGGCCTGTCCGGCATCCTTCGCCGAACGCCCGAAGCCCGGCATATCGTACCAGTAAACGGTATAGGCATGCGACAGCGTCAGCAGGATGCGGTGCCAGGAAAACGACGACCACGGCCAGCCATGGGCAAGCACCAGCGGCGGCCCCTTGCCGACGCTGCCCCAGGCCACCATGCCGGCGCTGGTCTCGCATTTCCTGTTGACGTTCCAGAGCATGGCTTTTCCTAGTGCGCGACGGCGGCGGCGGCGGCTTCGTCGATCAGCCGGCCGGTGTTGTAGCGCTCGAGCGTGAGGCCGGCGGCGAGCTTATGCGGCTCGCCCTTGGCGATGAGATGGGCGAAGAGATGCGCTGAACCCGGCGTTGCCTTGAAGCCGCCCGTGCCCCACCCGCAATTGACGAACAGATTGGGTACCGGCGTAACGCTCTGGATCGGCGAACGGTCCGGGGTGTTGTCTGTGATGCCGCCCCACTGGCGCATCATCTTGACCCGGCGGAAGATCGGAAACAGCTCGCATATGGCGTCGAGCGTGTGGGTGATGATCTGAAGCCCGCCGGTCTGGGAATAGGAATTATACTGGTCGGTGCCGGCGCCGATCACAAGTTCGCCCTTGTCGGACTGGGAGATATAGGCGTGGACCGAATTCGACATCACCACGCAGGGGAAGATCGGCTTCAGCGGCTCGGACACCAGCGCCTGCAGCGGCTGGCTTTCGAGCGGCAGGCGGACATCCGCCATCGCCATCACCACCGAATTGTGACCGGAGGCGGAAACGCCGATCTTCTTCGCGCCGATGAAGCCGCGATTGGTCTCCACCCCCGTCACCGCGCCATCCGCGCCCCTGCGGATACCCTTGACCTCGCAGTTCTGGATGATGTGGACACCGCGATCCGAGGCCGCGCGGCCATAGCCCCAGACGACCGCGTCATGGCGGGCCGTGCCCGCGCGGCGCTGCAAGGCCGCACCGTTGACCGGATAACGCGCGGAGGCCGAGATATCGAGCGGCGGGCAGTATTCCTTGGCCTGAACCGGGGTCAGCCATTCATTGTCGATGCCGTAGAGCCGGTTGGCGTGAACATGGCGCTTGAACGACTGGCGGTCATGTTCATTATGCGACAGCATCATCACGCCGCGCGGCGAGAACATGACGTTGTAATTGAGATCGAGCGACAGGCCTTCCCACATCTTGAGCGAATGCTCGTAGATGTCCATGCTCTCGTCATAGAGATAATTGGAGCGCACGATCGTGGTGTTGCGGCCGGTATTGCCGCCGCCGACCCAGCCCTTTTCGATCACGGCGATATTGGTGATGCCGTGCTCCTTGGCGAGGTAATAGGCAGCGCCCATGCCATGACCGCCGCCGCCAATGATGATGACATCATACTCGCTTTTCGGCTCCGGCGAGGTCCAGTGCTTTTCCCAGCCCTTGTGGTGGCGCATGGCCTCGCGCGCGAGAGCGAAAACGGAATATTTGCGCATTATGGGGCTCCATCGGGGTTCGCCGGGTCGTTGCGACTATACCAATCGCAAATCGGAATACGAGGCAACGTCCTTTTTGCGACGCTTTTTCGATCCGCCTTCGACATCGCGATTTCCGTGGCGTCGTCTTTCAAAAAGGATTGCCTTTGCCGGCGAATCCTGTCAATCGGAGCCCGGATTTTTCGCCACATCGGTCCTTGTCTTGCGGTAAGGACTGGACTTATCGCCCGCGATCTGTTAATCGCGACGCCAGATATGGGCGGATTGTGCCGCCTGAAGACCAATCAATGCCTGAACGTGCAAGTATTTGCCAGGCTCAGACACCAACGATTAAGGAACGGGATACACGTGCAAGTACTTGTCCGCGACAACAATGTTGACCAGGCCCTCCGCGCTCTGAAGAAGAAAATGCAGCGCGAAGGCATCTTCCGCGAAATGAAGATGCGCGACCATTACGAAAAGCCCTCGCAGAAGCGTGCGCGCGAAAAGGCGGAAGCCATCCGCCGCGTTCGCAAGCTGGCTCGCAAGCGCGCCGTTCGCGAAGGTCTGGTTTCTCGCTGATTGTCGCTTTTTCAGCACATTGATGCGTTCTTAGGGCGGGAGCACATGTTCCCGCCTTTTTATTTGGCAGAATTTTAACCTCGATCATGTAGATTGTGGGGACGCCCTTTTCAAAACCGGAAGGGGAACAAAAACTTCCCGCCGGCTGTTGTCGCAAAAGGCATGCAATTATTGGGGATGGATATGACGAAGATCACCAGCGCGCTTTCGGGCGGCTCGTTCATGACAGCAAACGGCAGCGCCGTCAGGAATATAATCCTGGCGGGCACACTTGCCCTACTCGCCGGTTGCCAGACCAGCCAGGTCATGAACCAGAACGTGGTCAGCATCGATGCCGCCCAGGGTTCCGAGCAGAACATCGCCTCGCTTTCGAGCGTGATCGCCGCCAACCCCAACGATCCCGGCGCCTATAATGTGCGCGGCGCGGCCTATGGCCGGGCCGGCGACGACCGCCGGGCTATCGAGGATTTCAACCAGGCGATCGCGCTCAATCCGAACTACTATCAGGCCTATGCCAACCGGGCGCTGATCGAGCGCAGCATGGGCCGGCAGATGGACGCGCTGAACGATTACAATCGCGCGATCCAGATCAACAGCAGCTATGATGTCGCCTATATCGGTCGCGGCAATCTCTACAGCGAATCGGGCCAGCTCGACGACGCGTTCAACGATTACACCCGCGCCATCCAGCTCAACACCACGGATCCGCGCGCCTACCATAGCCGCGGCCTGATCTACCAGAAGCGCGGGCAGCAGGAACTGGCGATCGCCGATTTCTCCAAGGCGATCTCGCTGTCGCCGAAATCGCCGCAGCCCTATAATGGTCGCGGCGTCTCCTACCTGGCGCTGAACGACGACCAGAACGCCCGCGCCGATTTCGACAAGGCGCTGGCGCTCGACCAATCCGTCGCCGAAAGCTGGGCCAATATCGGCCTCGTGTTCGAACGCCAAGGCGATTTCACCAAGGCTGCCTCCTATTACCAGAAGGCCAAGCAGCTCGACCCCAATTATCTGCCGGCCATCCAGGGCCTTCAGCGCACAATTGGTTCTTAAGCGAGCAACCGTCCGCTTCAGCGACCGAGATTGAGCTGGATCGGCAGGGAGAAATTGTGGCTCGCGCCGCGATAGCTTGCCGGGAACGCGCCGAAGGGACCGGCGGCGCGGGCGCGCTGCAACACGATCGCATCGACCTTGCCATTGCCCGATGATCTTGCCAGCGACAGTCCGGCGATGGCGCCCGAACGGTTCAATCGCACATTGACGACAACGGTCGACTGCAGTTTTCCAACGCCGCGATAATAGCGTTCCGAGGCCACGGAGCGGCGCAGCTTGGCCCTGAGCCTGCCGGCATAATTGGCCATCTCCGCCTCGCCGTTTCCGCGATTGCCAGCCCGCGCTTCGGCCGCCTGGCTTGCGCCACTGTTGGCCGTCCCCGAAGCCACACCCTTGCGCGCATCGCGGTTGGACTGGCCGGAGGAGCCGGCCGAAGACCGCTTCACCACCTGCCGCTGTTCAACCGGTTTCGGTTTGGCGCGCTCCTCGGCCTTGCGCGCCGCCACCTGATCCTCGGGCAATGGCTCGGTCTTCCACGGCGAGGGCGCGGGCACAGGCGCATCGATATCATAGGCAAGCTCCGGATCGTCCTCCTGCGCCTTGATCGTCTCGACCGGCTCGGTCTGCGCCATCAGCGGCTCAGCCGTTTCGGCCGGCGGGTTGACCGGCGTCTCCTGCGGCGGTAGCGCTTCGGTGACAACAGGCGCGGATGCGGGGACTTCGGCAGGCGAGACGGCCTGCTCCACAACCGGCGGCGCCGGAGGAACCGTTGAGGGCGCAAGCGCCGTGGTTGGCGCTGCGGCAAGCACCGTCGGCTGGCTCGGCTGGG
>MDSV01097862.1_pt1 | contig 13998 bp, 9 predicted proteins | sample 810851 | NCBI WGS metagenome assembly MDSV01 (sample SAMN05326640, study PRJNA326480) | marine metagenome | isolation source: seawater | place: Atlantic Ocean: North East | collected 2012 | reverse complement strand
GACGTGTACCAGCAGTTCACCAAGAACATGGGCATCTTCACCAACCCCACCTCGGACAAGTCCCCGGCCAAGCTGCGCCTCGCGTTTGAGGCGTCGCCCTTCGGCCTGCTCGTCGAGAAGGCGGGCGGCAAGACCTCCGACGGCGTCTCCGGCGGCTCCGTGCTGGACGTGCAGATCAACACCGTGGACCAGCGCACGCCCCTGTGCATCGGCTCCGCCAACGAGGTCGACCGCTTCAACAAGATGGTCCTCGGCAAGTAAACGCGCCGTCGCGCGCGCGCGTCGCTCGATAATCGATGATTGTGTGAAAGGGATCGAAGTATTGGATCGTATACGCGCGAGTCGCGCCGTCGCGTCGGATCGCGCCCCCGGCTCAGGGGCGCGCCTCACGCGCCTCGCGCTACAGCGTGACAGGCCCCGGTGCGGGCGCTCGGCGGCGCCCGGTGCTCGTCCGCTCCGCCGGCTCCCCGTCCGCCTCCCCCTCCGCGCCGCTTCCGCCCCGCCGGCTGGCGCGCGGCGCCTCGACGGGCGCGTCCTCGATGAGGTGCCGGTACTGCGTCAGCGACTGCAGCGTCTCGATGCACCGCAGGGACTCCGCCACGGACGCCGGCGCGGCGTGAGACGCGCCCGCCCGCGCGCCCAGCCCGCCCAGCTCGACGTCCTCCGCGCCGACGATCCCCGTCGCGCCGGTTTCTTTCCGCTCCTCCGCGCGGTCGTCCTTCCCGCCCAGCGATTTCTCGTTGCCGCGCGCCGCGCCGCCGCGGCGCTCGGGGAGGTACCGCCGGTACCACCGCTTTTTCTTCCCGCGCTCGATGTGCTTTCCCAGCCGTTCGATCTTGTCCACGTACGCGCGGTCGCGCGCGCGGAAGTACGGGTTCACCCGGCGCTCCACCGCGAGCGAGCTCGGCATCGTGCTGAGCCCGCGGTGCCGCCGCGCCACCACCTGCCGCGCCGCGCTCGCCGTCGCCTCGCATTCCTCGTCCAGCCAGTGCGCGTACTTCAAGTTCATCTGCATGTACTCGTGGCCGGAGAACACCAACGCGGCGTCCGGCATCGTGCGCAGCCGCACGTGCAGGTTGTCGTAGCAGTCGCGCGGTGTGCCGTGGAAAAACGCGCCGACGCCGCCGTTGATGATCGCGTCGCCGGTGAAGAGCGCCTCGACGCGGCTCGCGTCGAAGGCGGCGGCGCCGCCGCCTCCGTCGTCCCGCGCCGATCCGTTTTCGCTCGCAAGGATGTCGTTTTCGCCCTCACCATCAGCCCCACCGAGCACGGCGTACACGACGTGCCCCGTGGTGTGGCAGGGCACGTGTACGACCCCCAGGCGCGTCTGGCCGACGCGCACGACGTCGCCCGGCGTCACGCGGCGCGTGACCCCCGCGCAGTCGTCCAGCGCGTGGCCGTACACCTCCAGGTTCCCGCCGCACGCCCTCTGCAGCTCGTGGTTCCCGCCCGCGTGGTCGTGGTGCTTGTGCGTGGTGAGGATAGCGGTGAGGTTCAGATCCAGGCGGTCGCACAGGTCCTTCACGCCGTACGGGTCCGCGGGGTCGATCGCTGCGCACTCGCGCGTCGCGTGGTCCACCAGCACGTACGCGTAGTTGTCCGCCAGGAAAGGCACCGGCAAGACGCTGCACGTGGTCAGCGGAGAGGGGCGGACGCCGCGGCTGTGCGGGGGCTGGTTCGTGCGATGGTGGCTCTTGACCGCGCGCAGGTGCAGCCACCGGCCTATCGGGCTCATGTAGATCAGGTACCCCGCGTTGAACGCGGACGCGCCGAGGAAGGCGAGCACGGGCGTCGGCGTGACGGCGTACAGCGGGTACGCCGCGGCGGAGACGGCCAGCCCGGCGGTGGCGAGCGCCGAGGCGAGCAGGTTCACGAGCATACCCATCCACACCGCGAGAGGGGACTTCTCGTATTGGACTTCCCGTGACTGGCGGAGTTTCTCGTTCGGAAAGTCGCGCGAGCTCGTGTCGCGCGCCGCGAGCGGGGGCGCGCTCGAATCGACGCTGCCGTCTTCGTGGCTCCCGCCTCGATCACGCGCGCGATCGGCGTCGGGGTGCTCGTGATCGGCCATCGCGTCGTCCGAGGCTCCGGATCTGACCAGCAGCGACGCGTCGTCGGCGTGCGAGGGAGATTCCGAGGAGAGCATGCCCGGGTCCACCAGGTTCGCCAGCGGGCTCACCACGCCCTTGTTGACGTAGTGCCGAACGAGGCGGAAAAAGGTGGACGCGTTCGAATCTCGGCCGATGCGACTACGGCGGGGTGAAGCGTCGGAGGAAGGCGATCGGCGCTGCGCGGGCGAGCTCTGCGCGTGGGCGCGGGAAGGTCGAGCTGAGCGTTGCGCAACTCCGCTCATGCACTCCCGGACGCGCGCTGGGAACTGGCCCTGGCGAGCTCGCTCGACACGAGTAACGAGACGGTGACTTTTCGCGCCGGGTTATTTTCGCCCGCCTCGACCTCTCTTTTCGCCGAGACTTTTCGACGCTGCCGGCATTCGTCGTCTGCGCGCCGGACACGACGCGGGGATGAGTCTGCACAGAGTGGCGTGCCCCACCGCTCAGGGCAGCCGCGCGGCCGCGCGGTGGTTCCGCCGGTCGTCCAATGCCGTCGGTGTCGTGGTGGGCCAAAGCCGACCGGCATCGCATCTGAAACGCGCGCCGGGTCCCGAAACACAAACCTTCGGCGGCGGCGGGTTCGCGAGACGGACGCGACGCGGCGTGGGCACCATCGCGCCTTCCGCGGCGACGGAAGTGGACACCGACGCGCTCATCGCGTCGTACCTCGACGAGAAGCAGCTGAAGCAAGTCAGGACGTTCGCGGCGACGTTGCTCGAGCGCAACAAGCACATGAACCTGACAGGCGCCCTGACCGTGGATGAAGTGCTCACCAGGCACGTCGCCGACTCGCTGGCGCTCATCCCGGCCATCGAGTCCGCGCTCGGCGAAGAGCGCTCGTCCGGATCCGAAGCAAAAGAACCGAACATAACGCTGCTCGACGTCGGCTCGGGCGCGGGTTTCCCAGGCATGGCGCTCGCCATCGCGCGGCCGAGTTGGAACGTCACGCTGCTGGACACGCTGCAGAAACGCACGACGTTTCTCGCCGACGCCGCGATCGAGTGCGGCGTCTCGAACGTCACCACGCTCTGGTCGCGCGCGGAGGATGCCGGTTCTGTCGGCTCGGAGCACAGGGAGGCGTACGATCTCGTCACCGCGCGCGCGGTGGCGGAGCTCCGCGTGCTGTGCGAGCTGTGCGTGCCGATGGTGAGGGTCGGCGGCGCGTTCCTCGCCGCGAAAAACTCCGTCAACAGCGCGCGCGAGGAGCTGGCGGCGGCGGCGGCGGCGGTGACTGTCTTGGGAGGCGAGCCGTTCCGAACCGAGGAGGTGCGCTCCGTGGGGCCGGACGGGCGTCTCAGGACGGCGGTGATCAGCCGCAAGGCGACGCCGACGCCGGGGAAGTACCCGCGGCGCGCGGGGATGCCCAACAAACGGCCGCTGTGACGAACGAACGCGGCGCGAACGCGACGCGACGTATTTTATTAACGTGAAGGTTCTACGAAAGGAGTCTAGCGACGTAGACTCCTTTCGTAGCTCTATGAAGAGCTGACTACGTATATGATATATACGATACACGAGCTCTGTCCGCGCGTCTTGTGAAACGAGACACGCGTGCTTTTTTCACCGCACCTGACGCGTGGTCATCTCACCTCGACGTCTCCTGATGCGCGTGCGTCTCCGCGGCGTCCGCGGCGAGCGCGCTCGGGTCCGCGCCGACGCGGCGCAACAGGCGCGCGTGAAGCGAGCGCTCGTTTTTTTTTTCGCCGCCCTCGAGAGACGACGCGTCATCGTCCGGCAGGCCCATCAGGAACCACCCGTTGCGAAACGAAGCCTCTTTGATGGCCATCTCGCGGCTCGGCACGGCGCGCGGGATGCTTCGCGAGTACGCCAAGGCGTTTTCGACGGCGACGCGTCGCGCGCGCGTTTTTTCGCGCGCCTCCGAGTCGGCGGAGTCGCGCGAAAACAAAAACGCGAAATCCCTTCGCGCGGCGGCGACGTCGAAGAGTTCGCCGAGCAGACGCTCGGCGCGCGCCTTCGTGGCGACGCACGAGCCGTCGACGATCTCTCCCACGGTGAGAGGGATCGTTACCTCGAAATCGTTCACGACGTCGTCGCGTCGCGCCCTCCCGGCGGCGCAGAGCACCCAAAACGACGACGCCCAGAGGAGCTTCTCGAGCGCGGCGGCGGCGAATATCCTCTCATCAACCGCCGCGCACGCCACACCGCCGAGCGCCAAGAGTCGGACCACGTCCGACGCGCGCGGGCCGTGCGCGACGGACGCGCCGCCGCCGTCTCGCAAAAAAATCGTTCCTTTCTCCGTATCCGTGCCGGCGGCGAGGTACAACGCCGCCTGCGTGGCGTGTCGCAAGCCGCGTCTCTCGAGCCAGCCGTCTCGGAGTAACCCGCCCTGCAAAAACACCAAGTCGCGATGGCGCTCGCGCGGGACGCGCCGAACCACCGCGTCGAGGTCCGAGGCGTGCGTGGCGACTAAGATGGGGCCCGAGGTGTCTTTAAAGACCCCGTCGTCGGTGTCGCGACGCACTGGGATGTGAGGTACCCCCGCGGACGCACACACCGCCACGAGCGCCGTCCCGACTCGACCCGAAGCGCCGACGATGGTGAAGGTTTCGGGCTCCGCACTCGCCGCACAATTCGACAGCCCGGCGAAGCGCCGCGCGCCACGGCGGACTGCCGCGCGACGCCACGCGCAAGGCGCGACGGCCGGCGGCGCGACCGCCGTCTGCTGCGCCATGGACAGTGGAGGAGTGGCGCGGGAGTCTCGGAAACGACGCCACGATGGAAACGCGGACTGCACGTCGAGTCAGAAATATGTCTGCGCCCGTTGGGTTTCCGCCAAGACCTTCTTTTGTGCCGACTCTGGTCGGGACTGCAGTGGCAAACAGTCAGCTGCAGAAAAATGTTCCCGCGAACCACCCCGACTGATCGAACACGGCGTTGCAGAAACTCCACAGACTCGCCGGCGAGTGGCCATTGCGTCGCACGCGAGCGCGGAGGCGGTCTTCGGACGCTCCCTGTCGCACACTCCCGCGCGACTCCCGCGTCTCCGAGCCCTCGCTCGACACACACCGCGTCGGTCGTTCGTCCGCACGCGCAGACCGAGGCTTCATCTCGGGCGGGAAATTCCTCAATTCGCCGCGTTCGAGCGCGCGAGGGGTTTCGCTGCATCCCACGGGGTTCAGGGCATTGCGGGCACCGCGAAAAGACGCGCAGGCGGCGTTCGCGCGGCGCATCCACACTAAACAGAAGGGCGCGCTCGTCGTGCAGGGAAGCTCCTCTTCTCTAAACGCACCATGGCGCAACGCATCGGCAAGGCGATCCGGCGGGACGCGGTGGTGAGCAAGGCTCGAGTATACACGGATGTGAACGTGAACCGCCCTCGCGAGTACTGGGACTACGAGGCCCTGACCGTGAACTGGGGCGAGCAGGACGATTACGAGGTTGTGCGCAAGGTGGGCAGGGGAAAATACTCCGAGGTGTTCGAGGGCGTGCACGGTGCGAACGACGAGAAATGCGTCATCAAGATCCTCAAGCCGGTGAAAAAGAAGAAGATCAAGCGCGAGATCAAGATCTTACAGAACCTCACCGGCGGCCCGAACATCATCAAGCTTTTGGACATCGTGCGCGAGCCCCAGAGTAAGACGCCCAGTTTGATCTTCGAGTACGTCAACAACACGGACTTCAAGGTGCTGTACCCGGTGCTGACGGATTACGACGTGCGGTACTACATCCTAGAGCTGCTCAAGGCGCTGGACTTTTGCCACTCGCAGGGCATCATGCACCGCGACGTGAAGCCGCACAACGTGATGATCGACCACGAGAAAAGGCAGCTCCGGCTCATCGACTGGGGCCTCGCGGAGTTTTACCACCCCGCCAAGGAGTACAACGTGCGCGTCGCGTCGCGGTACTTCAAGGGCCCGGAGCTGCTGGTGGACCTGCAGGATTACGACTATGCGCTCGACATGTGGAGCCTGGGGTGCATGTTCGCGGGCATGATCTTCCGCAAGGAGCCCTTCTTCAACGGGCACGACAACTACGACCAGCTCGTGCGCATCGCCAAGGTGCTGGGCACGGACGAGCTGTACGCGTACCTGAGCAAGTACCGCATCGAGCTCGACCCGCACCTGGAGAGCCTGGTCGGGCGCCACTCGCGGAAACCGTGGTCCAAGTTTGTCAACGCCGACAACCAGCACCTGGTCTCGTCGGAGGCGATCGACTTCCTGGACAAGCTGCTGCGGTACGACCACCAGGAGCGGCTCACAAGCCGGGAGGCGCAGGACGAGCCGTACTTCGCGCCGGTCAAGGCGGGCGCCGAGGCGGAGGCGTGACGCGGCCTTTGGGGCGTTTGGGGCGTCGCGGGGGAAGTGGAGAACGCGACGAAGAGTCGGCGGGGAGACGAGAGACTTTTTGCGCGTTCGAGCGCGCTTCCGCGGTTTTCTCGCAGGTCGTGAAGATGAGAGGGGAACGGGAACGCCCGCGCGGGCGGGCGCGCGTCGACACCACTAGAGCCAGTCAGAGAGTCGGAAGTTATTGATACGAGGTTTAGTTTTGTCTGAGACGCGACGAAAAGTCGCGGACTACTTTTTCCCTTTCTTCTTCTTCTTCTTCTTTCCGCCGGCGGCGCCCGCCTCCGGCTCGGCGGCGGCAGCCTTCTTCTCGACGTCGTCGATGATATCGGTGATTTCTTCCGCGACGTGCATCGTCTTCTCCACCACCTGCGCCAGCTCAGCCTCCAGGAGCGCCTCGGGCGAGCCGGGAGGGAAGTCGGGCTCAGGCTCGGGCTTGGGCTCCGGCGCGGGCGGCGCCTCCCAGGGCGGCGCGGGCGACTTCGCGGTCGTCGCCTCCTCCGCCGGCGACTTCGCGGGCGTGGTCTGCTCGAGATTCTGCTTCAGAGGCGACGCCCCCTGCCCGAGCGGTACCTTCGGGGACGGCGAACGCGCCTCCGTCGATTTCGGCGGCGGCGACGCCTTGGCAGGCGAGTCTTTGGCCGGCGCCGCGCTGGCGTACCTCGCCACCGCGTCCCCCGAGCTCGCTGCGCTGGATGCCAGCCTCTGCGCCTCCATGGCGGTGGCGAGGGTCATGCTCAGGCCCACCTTGGCGTCCTGCTTCGGGACGTCCCGCCTGCAGTACAGGCTCGAGCCGTGCTTGACGTACGTGGTGAGCGAGAGGCGCACGCCGCACGCGACGCACTTGAAACAACCCTTGTGGATGCTCGCGCCGTCCACTTCCACGCTCTCCATCGGGTACGCGGTCTTGTCGCACACGGGACACGCGCTTCTCTGCCCTCCGAACCGCGAAGACGTGGCGCTCGAAATCGTGCCGACGCGGGGGTTCGTCGTCGCGCCCGCCGCGGCGTCGAACGTCTTCGCGGCGGCGGCGCCCGACGCGGCGCCCTTCGTCTCGGAGTCGACGGTTTTGGTCGGGCCCGCGGTGGTTCGATCGCCGAGCCCGAACGCCTCGCCGTAGTTCCCGCCCTTCTCCGCGAACAGCTGCTTGAAGTGCGGCTTGCAGTAGGTCTTCTCGTTGATGGAGGCGTAGTTCCCCAGACTCAGAGTCTTCGAGCAGTGCCCGCACTTGAAGCAGGTCTTGTGGAAGACGCGCTCGTCCGCCACCAGCTTCTCGATCTCGTACACGGACTTGGCGCACACCACGCACTTGGGAGACGCCACGGGCTGCCACCGGGGCTTCGCGGCCGCGGTCATCGCGGCGGAGGGGCGGAGGGCGAGACCACACGAGGCGACGAGTGGGTCAGCGCGGCCTGGTATGCGCGCGTCGTCGTCAGATCAGACGGGCACGTTCGAAAAGAGGGAGGCCGCGTGTCGAACGCGGTGAACGCCCCTTCGCGAAACGGCCGTTTCGGGTCAAACGCCGGGGCGGTCGAAGGCGAAAACGGTTTCAGGCGAGGTTTGCGCCTTTCAAAAAATCGACGACGGCTACCAAAACCCCGCCGAGTAGTACGCGTTGACGTCCGCGCGCAGCGCGTGCAGGAACATGTTCACGGAGACGTCCGGGAACCCCGGCGAGCACGCGTGTCCCGGTCCGGACGAGCAACCCTCCAGGTTGCTCAGCTCGCACGTCTCGCGCGCGCACCACGGCTGCCCCTGGCACTCGCGCTTCATGTCCCCCGCCACGAACGGCGAGAACTGTTTGTTGAGGCGCATGTGGTTGGGCACCAGGAGCGTGAGGTACGGCGTCTCGCCGCGCGCGGAGGCGGCGACGGCGTCTCTGAAGAGCACCGAGACGTCGTCCTCGGCTTTGCGACCGGTCAGAAGCAGCTTCCCTCTGAACCCCGCGCGTTCCAAAGACGCGCGGACGGCCGCCTCGGGCAACTCCGCGCCGTCGCGTCGCACCACCTCCGGGTCGACGCGCCCGCCACAGAACAGCTCGCCGAACCCCTCGTAGTTCCCCGGGTTGAGGTACACCGCGTCGACGGTCCGCAGGTCCACCCCCAGCGCGGACGCGACCGAGTCTAACCCGAACGCCTTCGAGTTCATCAGCGGGTGGTTCGTGGCGAAGAACAGCTCCGCGCCGTTCGTGAAACGGTACACCCCCGCCGTCGCCGGCGGGCCCGTCATGTTCTCGAAGTACCCGTCCCCGGCTTCCGCCGCCGTCGCCGCGAACGCGCGCGAGGCGCTCCCGTCGGGGTTTTCCCAGTGTCGCCGCGCGAACAGCTCCACGCACGCCTTCTTTTTCTCGGGCGCGGACGCCCCCCCACCGACGCACGCGCACCTCTGCTCGCCCGAGAGCGACGGCCAGTACTGCGCCATGGACGAGCACCGCGCGCGGTCGAGGTGGTCGCCGTACTGCGCGGCGAGCGCCGCGATCTGCTGGAACGCGTACGAGTTGCCCACCATCAGGATCTTCGAACCAGGTTCAAACGGCGGCTCGGAGACAGGCGGCGTCAGCAGCGCGCACGAATCCGGGGTGTACAACGCGGAGCTCCGCAGCCATTCCGCGTACGTCGCGTCGCACGCGAAGCCGTTGCCGGCTTTGGACAACGGAAGCGCCGCGCCGGGCGCCGAGAAAAACAACCCGTCGTTCGAGTCGGTGTCCCGCGCCACCGCGGGGTCCGCGGTTCCGCCCGGTCCGACGCCCGCGTGGCGCATCGTGAGCCCCCGGTGAAGCTGCGCGAAGTTGCACAGGTTCGCCTCGCCGGCGCTTCCGAACCCGAACGTGCCGGTGAGCAGCACACGGCGCACGCTCAGCCCGGACACGGCGAGCAGGAACAGGCAAAGGGTGACCACCGCGGTCGCGGCCGCTCGCGGCTCCATGCGCCCGCGCGCGCGCTCGCTGGACTGAACCTGACCCAAGTCGGACCCCAGCAGGAGTGGAGCCGCCTCCTCATCGTGTCCGTGCGCGGCCGCGCGCGCCGCGGAAGCCATGTATGCGCTCGCCGGAGCGCGTCACCCGCTCGTGCGTCCACGCCGTCAGATGGCTGGGTGTTACCAAGTCTAGCTTTTGTACGATGAGTCTGCCGATTCCTAACTCGCGCGGGTCGAAGGCCGCCGCCTGACCTGTCACCCCGTGTGCGCCGCGAGCGGAACCTCCGACGCGCAGAAGCACACGCGAAGACGTGTTCCAACCCCGTGCTCTGCGCCTCTCCCTCTGCCGTTGTGCGACTGTCCTGTGCCGAACAAGAGATTTCCCTTGGACGCCACCGGAGCTGCCCAACCGACCGCTCTGGTTCAGTTTTTTTTTACCGACACGCCCTTTCGCGTTTCCTCTTCACGGCTTCCGAGGATCTATCGCGCGTCACTCGGCGACCCGCGGGTCTGAGGGAACGAGCGCGTCCGTCGGGCACTCAGACGCTCGCGGACATCCGCTCGAAGTCAGAGGCGCGCGCGATGGCTCTCGGCGCGGGACGGAAAGGGAAGTCGCAGGCTCCAGAGTCGGTCGAGACGCGCGATTCGGACGAGCCGAGACCCGATGCCGACTCCGCGGACGGCGTCGACGACGCGACGCGAGCCGAGGGAGGCACGGGAGCGTGTTCGTTCGGTTCGTCCGGGGACGGGTCCACCCCGCACGTGATCACGGGCCGGTACCGGCCGGTGGAGACGTGGACGCGCGCGGCGTCCATGTCCTCGGGCGAAGCCTCGTCTTCGCGCGCGCCCGCTTCCGCTCGGACGCGACAGCGAAAAAGCGGCGACGCCGAAGACGTCGACGATTTACCTCCCCCCACGCACGTGCACGTTGCGGTGGTGTCGTGCACCGGCCTGCGCGGCTCGGACTGGACCGGCTACTCGGACCCGTTCGTGGAGGTGGGCGCGTTCGGCGCGGACAAGAAGCACCGGTACAGGACGAGCGTGGCGAAGATGACCTTGAACCCGACGTGGAACCCGAGCCTCGCTCGGTTTCTGGTGCGGTGCGGCGACGGCGCGGCGGCGCGCGCGAGCGAGTCGGAACCGAACCGAAACGAAGAGACGGCGGCGTTTGACACGACGCAGTTCCGCGGAATCGTCGTCTCCGTGTTCGACCGCGACTGGGGCAGACCCTCGGAGTTCCTCGGGGGCGCGGTCATCGCGGCGCGCGACGTGCCGCGCGGGGGCCGGTGGGAGGAAATCACGCTGGATCTGCAGGCGAGGTTACCGCCTGACGCCGCCCCCGACGGAGGACGCTCGGGTACGAAACCCAAAACACGCAAAAACAAGCACGTCGTCTCTTCGCACGCGCCCAGCGCTCCGGCGCTGGGGAAGGTCACCGTGCGCGTCGCCGCGGCGGACGATATGTCCTGGGACGTGTTTTCGGCGACAGGCGCCATCACGACGCGCCCGGCGCTGGCGGCGTTCGCGCCGGGCGCGTTCGGCGCCTCGCAGGTGCGCGCGCGTTTGACCAAGTACCGCGCGTCGCGCAAGAAAGCCTCGGCGAAGGCTCCTTTCGCGGCGCGAACCTTGAACCCGAAGCTCGTGCGGCACGTGCACGTGTGCGTGGTCGCCGGCAAGCACCTCGCGGCGTCCGACGCGGGCAGGCTGACGGATTCGTTCGTGCGCGCGCGGCTGGACAACGGCGCGGCGCGCGAGGCGCGAAGCACGAGCGTCCGCCGCAGGACGCTGGACCCGGTGTGGGGCGCCGGCGCCGGCGAGACGTTCACGCTCGTTCGCAGGCCGGGCGCCTCAGAGGTGCAGCTCCTGGTGTTCGACGAGGATACGCTCACCAGCGCGCACGTGAGCACGGGGGTCGTGCCCCTGAACTCGCTCCCGAAGGACGGCGCCTGGAGCGAAAACCTGGTCGTGCCCCTGTTCCCGGACGGACCCAGCGCCGAAGCCGAGCACGCGGGCGAGTCGAAGGGCTTCCTCGTCGCGCGGTGCGCGGCGAGCTCGCCCGCGCCTCGAAAGGCGGCAACCCGAAAGGCGGGACCCTCGGAATTTCCTGAACCGCCGACGTTTTCGTTTTGGCCGAACGCGCCCACGCCTCCGCCTCCGCCCACTCGCCCGTGCGCGCGTGGCACCTGGCGTGGCTGGCGGGCGTCCTGCCGTGCGCGCCGGAAACGCGCGTCGTCTCCGGCGTCTGCGTGAAGATCGTCGTGATCTGCGAGCGCTTAGTGCAGAACCTGCTCGGGGCGCTGCACGTGGCGCCCATCAGCCCGTACTCGCTGCTACTTCTGGAGCACGCGCTGGAGGAGGAGTTCGCGGCGTGCGGCGGCTCGTGGGAAGGCGTCGAGGCGATGTACCGCGCGCAGGAGAAGGAGAACCTCGCCGCGCTCGACGAGCGGGACGCCGCCGAGAACGCGACGCTCAAGGATGAGCTGAGAAAGGGAGCGGGCGCGAACCCCCTGCGGTGGCTGGCGCACGCCACGCGCAGAGCGCCCACGAGGGCGGAGTACGAACACAGAAGGCTCGTCCAGCGGCTCGTGGCGAAGCACGAGGCGGTTTAAAGCTTCCCCGGCGGGGGAAGCGCCGTATTAGGGAAGATAGATACGTAGGACTTCATAGGAAAAAAATGCTTGATTCTCGGCGTCGAGACGCGCGACGCGTCCGCTTTCCCCGAAAGGAACCCTTCAAAGGCGGTTCACGAGCGCTCGTCTGCCTCGCCCTGGTCTTCGTTCGGTATCGCCGGCCGGGGCGAAGGCCACCGTCCGACCCCTCGCTGCGCGCCTCTGCTCCGCCACACCCCGACGACCCCCCCCGCCGCGGGCTTCTCGCCGTCGACTTCGAACGGGCGGGTCTGGTCCCAGACCAGCGCCGCGTCCGACGCGGCGACGAGTTTTCTTCGGTCCACCGGCCGCGCCTGGGCGGCGGCCTGCAGGGAGGACCAGTATCGCGGCGTCACGCCCACGTCCGTCCTCGCCTCTGTGCCTTTTTCTTTGAAGCGCCGAGACGCGGCGCGTCTCCGCTTGCTCGCCTGCGCGCCCCCGCCCTCCAGCCGCGCCTTCGGGACGAAGTCGCCGCACGTCACCGCGAAGCACCCGCACGCGCGCCGCGCGAACGAGACGGCGGGCACGAAGTCGCCGTCCGTCGTGACGACCAAGAGCACAGCCTTCGGAGGTTTGTTTTCCGTGACCGCATGTGCGTTTCGGGCGTACGACGCGAACGACGTCGCGGTGAAGTGCTCGAACGCGGCGCGCTCGGTTTCCGCGGCGGCGCGCTTGAGGATCGCCGAGGCGTCCTTCGCGGCGGCGTCTTTTTTGCATTTTCTGGTCCAGTTGTACGTCGCGGGTTCTGACGGGTCGAGAGCTTCCGCTGACTCGGCGTGCGCCGCGTCGAACTCGACTTTCGCCGCGTGTTCGAGCGCGCGCGTCGTGACGAACGGCGGCGATTCCGGGACGTTCGTCACGCCACGCGCGCTCGCAGCCCACGCTCGCGCGAACCCTTGGATGTGCGCGCCGAGTTCTATGTCCACGGCGTCCGGTGTGACCTCCGCCCGACGCACGTCGACGCCCTCGTCACGCAACGCCTGCGCGTTCACCTGGGTGAGCGTGATGTCGTTGGCGAAGCCGAGGAAAGCCACGACATCCGCGGGACCGGCCACGTCTTCGCCGTTCACGACGCTCGCGCCTCCGAGCGCGCCACCGCCGAGGCGGCTCGCCGCGTCGCGTATCCGCCTCGCGGTGATCACGTTCCCGGGTTTCACGTTGTCGAGATCCCACAGGATGGCCACCAGTGGTGGCCTTTCCAACGCGCCTCCAACGTTTTCCGAGGATGAGGCTCGTCCTTCCTCCGCCGCATGCACGCGCCACGACGAGCTCGATCCGGGTCGCCCGCAGAGACGACGACGAGGCGTCGGAGAACCTCTCGGTGATACCCCGGCGAAGCGGGCGACCGCGACCGCCGCCGCCATCCCGAATGGCGGCCTCGGCTCGGCAGTGGGCGTTTTCGGGACGCACGAAAAAGCGCATTCGAGTCTATGGCTGACGTGGCACTATCCAACCCTACTTTGCGGGGCACCCGGCGCGCCAGTCGGAAGCGTTCCGGGCTCTAGAGATCGCTCGGACGATGCCGATAACGTGCGCGCGCGCTATCATTCCGACGAACGCGTCGTCCGCGTCCGCGCGCGAATCGCTGCGAGGGACACGCCGCGTGCCTTCCGTTTCCTCATCCCGGATCTTCCCCTCGCGTCTGTCCCGGAACCTCGCGGTGCGCGTGACCGCCGGGTTCGTGCGGTACGGCGTGCGCGAGGACCCGACCCCCGGGGATACCTCCGTGGGGTTTCTGGAGACGTACGGCCTGGACTTAGGCGACGGCGCGATTCAGCGCGAGACCCTGAAGTTCGGGGTCGGGTCTCAGGCGGTGGCGCTGGAGATCGCGCGGCCGCTCGGCATCGTCTTCGAGGACGTCGGCGGCAAGTGCGTCGCCGTCGAGGTGGTGCCCGGCTCCAACGCCGCCGACGCGGGCGTGTCTCCCGGCGACGTGCTGCGCATGTGCTCGGCGGTGGCGAAGGGCAAGTCCACCGTGACGGTGGGCAAGTTCGCGGTCGAGCCCTCGCTCGGGATGCG
>MDSV01071740.1_pt1 | contig 13998 bp, 6 predicted proteins | sample 810851 | NCBI WGS metagenome assembly MDSV01 (sample SAMN05326640, study PRJNA326480) | marine metagenome | isolation source: seawater | place: Atlantic Ocean: North East | collected 2012 | reverse complement strand
CCCTAGTTTCTATAAAACCATTCAGATCGTCATTTATCTTGTAACGTGTTCCTAAGCCAAGTAGTAAAGATCCTATTGGTACAGTTGTGCTTCGGTTTTGGGAACAACGCTGGTTGAATTTGTGCCGCCAACTGGTGGCTCCACAAGAAAGTCGCTGTTTTCTGGCAAACAGAAAATCAACTAAAAGCGACCACAACTTTTTAAATTGATTGGGAATGAAATGTTTTTCTTATTCACTCAAAACGCCTCTCAGTGATGAGAAGATTGGCTCAAGGATGTATTCAATTACGGTCCTTTTCCCCAAAAGAATGCTTGCTGAGCCATCGACACCCGGCACGATTAACTCAGGTTTTCTTGGGTTGTAAAATTCAATTTCAACCTGAAAATATCTTCCAAAATTATCATCTAAGCGCGAGTTCTTTTCCACATAAGCAACTTTCCCAACTATTGGTGGCTCCGTTCTTGTGTCCATATTTGAGAGTGTAATTAAGGTCTCTTGTCCCGTTGTGACTTCAAGTATATCGCCTGGCTTGAGTTTTGCTGCGAATATCAGTGGGCGTCCTTTTGGTATCAACTCGCCCAACGTGGACGCTTGGGCGACGACCTCACCGGTATTCTTAAAAAAGACTTTGGAAATTATTCCGTCTAGGGGCGACACCACCTGATATTCTTTGACTTTTTGACTAAGCGTCTCGACATTTAATGATGCGAAATTCAAACGCTGACTGATATCCGCTAATTGAGCGGAATTGTCACGATTGAAATTAAGTTCAAGCTGATGGATTTGCTTGTCTATTGAGAGAAGTTTTTCGTTTAGTCTTTGCAAGTTTTCTTGCGCAACTGCAATGTTTCCAAGAGCTTCAGTGGCTTTTTGTTGGGCTTCAAGAAATGCCAATTTGCCCTCATAGTTTTTATCATATAATTGTTTGGTAATTTGATATTTTGTGTTTAACAAGTCCGAGAGATTTTCTAAATTTTTTATAGTAATTTTGGCGGACTCAATTTCTTTCTTGATAAGAATTTTTTCACTTTCATAAGTGTCGATTTCATTTCTATAAACACTCAATTCAAGCTTAAGTTGACTCAGTTCGCGCAGATACAATTCTGGATCATCTGAGGGTAATTGTTCAAATTGTGAGTCGAAGTTGAGTTGTGCGAGATAGCGGCGCCTCTGTGTGTCTAAAACCTCTGCCTCAAGAATTTTTTCTCTCAGTCCACCCGCTTCCTGCTCCGGGTCAAGAACAAATAAGACTTGATCCTTTTTTACCTTGTCACCGGCTGCTACTAATACCTCTTTTATCTTACTGTCGAATCTATTTTGAATGCTTATGACATTTCCTTTGGGCTCAACCACGCCTGAAACGTTTGTAGATTTGTCGATTTCAAAGATGAATGACCAAATTAGGGTGGCCACAAATGTTGCTATTAGAACATTGAACAGATTTAATTTCGGGATGGAATCAAGCAAGCTTTTTAAGAACAACATCTTTTGGACCATCCATGATAACATTTCCATGCTCAATCAAAATTAATCGGTCTGTGAGCGCAAGTATAGGACGACGATGTGTAACGACAACTAATGTTTTATTTTTTGCGTAGCTCGCCATATTTTCAACAAATAGTTTTTCACTTTTTGGATCCATAGCACTCGTTGGTTCATCAAGGAAAAGATAATTTGGTGAACTTGCAAACGCCCGAGCAATTCCAAGAATTTGCTTTTGTCCGCCGGAGAGTTCTTTGCCGTTTTCTGATAGTTGAAAATTGAGTCCGTTGGGTAGCCCCTTCAAAACATTTGAAAGCCCTGTCAATTTTGCAAGTTCAATAATTTCATCATCGGAAATATTTTCATTTCCTAATAGTAGGTTTTCTTTGATAGTGCCTCCGAATATACCTGTGGTTTGCCCGACAAAAGCAACGTTTTCTCTCAGATCGGTTTGATTGATTGCATTAATGTCAAACTCTCCAAAACTTATCTGACCGTTTGTTGGTGTTAAAACGCCGCCGATAAGTTTTAAAAACGTGGATTTTCCAGAGCCTACCGAACCGATAATGCCTACTTTTTCTTCATATTTGATTCGAAGTCGCTTAATGGATAACAATGACTTGTTGATGCCATCTGGCTCAAATTCAACTTCCTCCAGTTGAATATTTGCTTGTATATTTTTGATGGAAATATTTTGACGGCGTTGCTCTTCAGCAGACTGTAAGTTAAACACGCCGTTTAATCTTGTTATGGACTCTTTTGCTATCACAAACCTATTAAGCAACCCGCCTATTTGCAGAACTGGTTGGAGAGTTTTTGACGACAATAAGACAACAGCGATCAGGGCGCCTGCTGACATTTCTTTTTCGGTAACTAACCAAGCACCCATTGAAACTACAAGAATTTGATTTAATGCAATTAGATACTGACTTGCAGATGTTGAAAATGCATTTACGTTTCTTAGGCTCTTAGAAATATCGCGTGACTTGTCACTTAATTTGTCCCATTTTTTCTCGAAATATGAATAATCTCCAATAGATTTCAGTGTTTCAAGATTGCCGAGCGTTTCTATAAACGCACTGGCTTTATCAATCGAGATTTGTTTCATGGGTTCGGTTGAAGCTTTGGTTCGCAGGTAGGCTAAAAGACAATTGCCAAGTATTGCCAGAGCAATGAAAAAAGGCACAATTACAATGCTTTGACCTATTAAAAAAATCACAAAAAACTGTACAAAAATAAATGGAATATTGACACAACTTGTTATGGTGCTGCTCGTAAATAATTCAATCACTTGATCAAGATCTCTGGTAAGTGAAGAGCTTTGGCCTGAGGTCTTAGGGACATTTTGTAGGTCCCAAGATAAGACCTTTTTATACAATTTTGGGCTCAGTTTTGCCTCAACATCAGAACAGATATCGTCTGTGATTTTGGATTTTACTAATTTGAACAATAAGTCGAATGTTAAAACCACAGCTATGCCCAAGCACAATGACGTGAGGGTGTTCATCGCTTCATTTGGTATGACTTTGTTGTAGACAACCATAACAAACAATGTTGAAAAAATTTGTAAGACATTGCTCACAGTAACAGCGACAACAGCTTTTGCGAGGCCACTCGAATGTTGGTTGATCTCTGAAGTCAACCATTTCATCTTTTGGCTATTTGACAAGGTTTGATCCAATAAAATTCTCTAAATAGTCGACCCAAAAAGACACCAGTCTGCCCTTTAGATCTATCGATATAGCAAGAAGTTCCACTTGTTGTAATTTTCGTTGTGAAAGATCAGCAAAAACACTAAACCCAGCGTCACTTCGTTCTTCAAGTTCTCGTATTTCTTCATCATTGTTTTGCAGTTGTTCGTCAGCTTGCAAAATAGATCGAACCAGTGATCGCTCTAAAATGTTGAAATTCGACATTTTCTTTTCAAATTTTTTTTCGTGGACAGTAAGATCAATTAAACTCAATTCGTAATTTCTCTCAGCATCCAGAATTTCGCTTTTTATTGTTCCTCCATCGTATAAAGGCCCGGTAACAGAGAGCTTTAAGGAATAATTATTCCCGTGTGGACCAGAGTGATGATCGGTTGAACTAACACCCATTGATAGGTTGAGTGCCGGAATTTTTTGAGATTTCGCAAGGTCCACTTCAATCTTTTGGATTTGAGTATCTAATTTTTTCAGTCTCAGTTCAGGATCGTAAAGATCGCATGTCAATTCATCTGTCAAAATAGTAGGAATATCGACTGCGGGCAACAAAGCTAATTGCATTGAGTCTAATTCACCTTTCATATCAAATTTTGACAACTCAACCTGAATTTTTGATTTTAAATTTGATATTTCATTCTCGGCTTTTAACTTGGTGAGTTCGGCACGGCTTAATTCCTGAATGTTTGATGAGTCGATTTTGTTAAGCAGGGTATAATATTCAATTTGCTCCGTAATTATTGGTAACTTGCTCTCCGCATTATCTAATAAATCCCTCAAATTGGTTATTCTTAAAATTTGAGACATGGCATCTGACTCTTGCCTTGTTTTCAGTATGGACAAAAAAGCCTTATTTTTTTCCAAAGTTTTTTGCAATTTTCTTTTTGAAAGGTGATCTTCGTAGGAAAAAGGCGCCGACAAGGAAATACTTAAGCCCGATTGATTGGTGCTTGTTTCATTTGAAGAATTAAGGTTGTTTTTGCTCTGAGAATATTCTGTTTGCGCATTAAGGGCTATTGAGTGTGTCTTCAGCTTTTCTTCAATAGATTTCGTTTGACTTTGAACCCGTTGCAATTCGGCAGTTTGACCAGTAAGTTCAATCGAATTTGCGCTAAGATATGTTTGCAGAGGAATCAATGCGTTGGTTCGCCAATCATTGCAATTTTCTTGCGCATATGAAAGGCTTGACGAAAGCATCAAAATACTACAACTTATGGTTGCGCGAAGAGAGTTTAAGGTAAATGAAAACATGGCAACTTTTAAAATAGATGACGTCGAATATGATACAGATAAATTAGACACAACGCAAAAGCGTGTGGTTGGCTTGTATCAAAAATCATTGCAAGACGAAGGCGAAGCGCTAAACAATTTGGAGATGGCCCGCGCGGCGCGTATAGAACTTGGACGGAAGTTAAAAGAACTGGTCATAGATTCTGGAAAGAAATAAATAAAACAAAATGGTGGCTCGTTAGGAAAAATCGTTTTCATCAAAAATATCTAACGGGTCGGCAAACAATTGCCCCGCCTCTAAAAGTGTTTCGGGTTCGTTGATCAGAGTGCCCAATTCCTTTTCAACGTTTATATTGAAGTCGTCATTGTTGGTCTGGCGGTCTATCAATTCATTTGCGACATCTGTTATGTCAAAACTCGAAGCCTCCGAATGTAGGTTTATGACCTCGACATCTTTTTCAAATAAGTTCTCGGTTTGGATGTCAAATACGATATCGTCTTCATGCAAGAAATCAGTTATGTCAAGCTCCGGCGGGGCGTCCGTCGCTTGAGCTGTTGGTTCCATTATTTCTGTAGAATAATCTAGGATTTGGCTATCAACTAAACCAGTGTCATTGTAACTTTTAATTTCAATGGTCTCAGCACTATATCTTATATTTGATAAGTCTATATACGGACTGTTTTCCCCGCCAAATAACAATTGATTGTCGACGATACGCATATCATCTATTGCAATTTCTTCATGACTGTAAACGTTTAAAGATAGGTTTGAAAATTCACCTTCTAAAGTTAATGCGCTCGTCTGATCGAGAGTGGTAAAAAGGTTTATTGATGAATTTTCTCCTTTGATCGCTGCTTCGGTACCTAATTCCATAAAAATATCAGCTTGTTTTTCGGCAATTCGCAAATCAGAGTTTCCCTCACCAACAAAAATTACACTGTTGTGCGGAGAGTCGTCATAGAATAAATTCTGATCTTTGAGATGAATGATTTCATGGGAACTATAAACGAGATCTGTATCAAAAAATATATTATCAGATAAAGCTGTAAACCATAAACTCTCTCTATCAATATCCAAGTGCCGCATTTCCGGCCCATAGATATCGTCACCTGATAAAAGATTAACCAAGCCGCTATCTACATGATAGGCTTCATCGTTTGGGTTATCCTGATAATAATCAGTAATAGCTTTAGTGACCAGTATGTCTTCTTCGGTAACGAGATTAGTTGTCGGCAAATCGTTTTTATTCGCATAATTGGCGTCGAAAAAGATTTCTTGTGTTGCCGAATCAGAAGGAAAAACACTATCCTCTTCTGTTTTTATGATAAATTTTGGCTCTTCGTTTCCCATAATTTTTGTTACAGCAACAAAAACATATCTTCAAGTTTCTTATGTAAAGTTTGGAAATAAAGAATTATGGTGGCAAATAAAATTAAAAAAATCAATTAGTTAAATTTTTAAAAACTAAATATTCCACTGTATTTTCTTACGGCTTTGTTTTTGGTTGGATTCGATGTGTCTCCCGGGATCTTGACACTCAAAATGAGAATAGCGACAATATGAATAGCGACAATATAAAGTTAGCTTTTCGTGGAAAAGCTAAGAAACAGCTCCAAAAACGACTACTTAATATTAAACTGAACTTTTTGAATTTGGAGTGAAACTGACAATAGAATTGGCGGTGGTGTTTATGGACGATCTTTTCGAAATAGGTTATTTCAGAGAAAATGACAGGGACACCTTTCGGGTCGATTTTAGAGACGACAGTCCTCATTCGGGAAAAGAATACGGCCCATATGGTACAGTGTTTAATCTTTCCAATGGCGCGATCACCGCTGTAGGAAACCCAGATGCTGTTGGAGCAATGACTTTTTATCTCCCCGATGGCACAAACATTCCATTGAACAACTTTACCCCAGAGATCATAGCTCAATTAAGTGGCTTTTATGATTCATCAATTATATTTCAAGGAACCGATGAGAGCGACGTATTTAATCTTGAAGGTTTAAACGGGGTTACTCAGGACCAATCCGTCGATCATCTTGAGTATGTTCTTACTGAAGGTACAGACACGATAATATTTCCTGAAGGGGGTCAAGATTATAATTTTGAACTAGGTTCAGGTACGCTGGCGTCTTGGAAACTGTTTCAAGACGATTTTTTTAGTAATTACCACAACGGTGTCATCGACCATTCAGGTTTCAACCTCTTCTCAGGAGTAACATATCAATTTAGCACAGCGACAGATTTGACTGTGTCATTTACTTCTAGCGACGGCGTCACATCATACACTACTGCAGAGAATGTTTTCAAAATTTTTGACTCCCCCTACACCGACGATATATTTTATGGCGCCGACGGATCCCAGACGTTCAGATCGGAAGGTGGGTGGGATACTGTTACAGGCGGAACCGGCTCTGATCATTTTCGTATTGATGGCTCAAGGCTCACAGCAGACTGGGCAGATCCAGATGTGTACAAGGCCATTGGGCACAGGATGTTTATTACCGATTATGAGCTTGGAGAGAGGATCTCGATTGAAGACTTTGGCCTGACAAATTCGTCTGACATTTGGTCGGAAACAGATCCTAACTCTTACTACACAAATATTTATATTGACGGCCTGATTGATACGACTTTTCGCGCGCATGATATGAATCCAAATGGCCAACAGCTTGGATCATATAGCGTTCATATGCCTAGCCATGATGAATATGGTAACTCGATCAACCATAACGAAGCCGAGCTCGTTTTCATTGACTTGCACGGCGAGAGCCATGTGGTTGCGGCACTCGATGATTTGCCTGGCCAAAACCGTTTTGGCACACTTATGCCTGACTCCAATGTGTCAAGCATAGGCAATGGCAACTATTTGATCGCATATTCTGTCCGTGATGAGGCAGGCGGGCCCAGTGGTTCGGATATTTATTACAGTATTTTTAATACAGAAATGAATATGTTCACCAGCGAACAGGTTTATATAGGCACCTCTAACTCAATGATCGAAGCTATAGATGTCGAAGTTCATGAAAATGGACGAGCCGTTCTCTCTCCACGTAGTCAGCCATCGGATGGTTTCGTTGCCGAAGTTAGAGTGGACGAGTATGGATATAGTTATGATTATACGTTCAACAACATATACGGTGCATCCAACTCACAAACTTCTATATACACTGTATCTCGTCCCCAGCATGATGAATATGGAAATTGGATTGGTGACCGAGCAGACATTGTTTTCACAGATTTGTACGGCGGTCAGCATGTAGTAGCTGCGCACAGTGATTTAGCGAGTGGGCAGCGTTTTGGCAATCTGCAAGAGAGCAATGCATCATCACTCGGCAATGGACACTACTTAATTGCCTATTCGGTTCGCAATGACTCTGGGTCGGCTGGTTCAGATATTTATTATCGTGTTTTTGACACGTCTACTGGCGGTTTTACAAGTAGCGAAAAACTCCTAGGTAGTACTGAGAATTTTACTGTTGATGCTATCAGAGTTGAGGTGCACGAAGAAGGCAGAGTTGTTTTGTCCGCAGAGCCACCTGGTTCCAATGGTTTTACTGCAGAGGTAAGGCAGGACTCCGAATACTACTATCTTGACCATACTTTCCGAGAAATTTCTTCTCCAGCGGGTAATAATGACAAGGGGGCGTACACTGTTTCTCGCAGTCAATATGACGAAAATGGAGCTTCAATCAGTCATGATCAAGCTGACATTATTTTCACTGATCTGCATGGTGTCAGTCATGTAGTTGCAGATTACAGTGAAATGGCTGCTGGCTCCAATGTTCGTTTTGGCAACGTGCACCCGAATAGCGTTGGTAGCATGGGCAATGGTAATTACTTAATCGCCTTCACAGTGCGAAATGATAGCGGTCCTGATCAAGGCACTGATCTTTACTATCGTATTTTCGATACTGAAACTGGGAGTTTTACCGGCACTCCCGAAAAATTTGGTAGCACCACCCAAACAAATATCGACGGCATAAGTGTTGAACTTCATGATTACGGCCGAGTGGTACTGTCCCCAGAGCCACAAGGGACTCATGGATTTACGGCTGAAATAAGCGATAGTGGGGAGGATTTTAATCTTATCTCTGTAACGGGATTGTATGAGTCGGGTGTCGTTTATTCTCGGGGCGATATGTATAGTGATGCGGGTATCGATTACGGTATAATGTTCTACGATCCAAATATGCCGCTTGGTGGGATCACGACTGAGTGGCAGGGTAATGATGATATCGCAGTCTTTGGGGACGTTTGGAAGCCCGAATTTGATGTCAGTTTTCTTGGTCCAACAGACCAGGGGGTATTGCTGCAAGGCGGTGATGGCCTCGACGACTTTTCCGGTGGGCCTGGAGATGATCGATTTGAGGGTGGCGCTGGCGATGACAGGGTTATCTATTTAGATTCTCAAGGGATAAATCTGTACCGAGAATTAAACGAATATGGCCAGTCAGAAACAGTCGTAGGTGATGGATTAGGTCACGGCGGTAAAGATACTTTGCACAGTATAAAAGACGTTTATGCAAGTACTGGCGATGACTACATTAATATTACGTCAACTGCAGGTGGTGTCGAACGTGTAATTCTGTCAACTGGTAATGATACAGTTACAGGAAATATGATTGTTGGTTATTGGAACCTTTATAACAGTCCGGCAGACCCAAGGTATCCAAATCAGTGGAACAATGGAGTTTCTAAGGACGTAACAAATGCGAAAGTTGAAGTAAATATTGAGGCTGGCCGGGCTCTAAAAACTGTAGAGGGCGGTGACTTTGCAGGAACTTATACTGACACCTTAATAGGCATTGGAGGCATCGTAGGCTCCGAAGGTAATGATATTTTAAATGTGACCACTGATGATGTTGTCAGGGATGCCGATGGAGATTCCGGTTCGGCAAGCGGGCATATTGGTAATGATTTAATTGAGGACCTCGGCTCCGGTTATGAATGGTTAAATGGTGGGCATGGTGATGACGTAATTATATCTGGTAATTACGTGGACTTTGTATGGGGTGACTACAAATCGGATTATTTTCAAGTCGCAGGCACTGATATTTTCGCTGTGTATGGTGATGGATACACAACAATAGAAGACTGGGAAGCAGGTGAGCAGGTGTGGTGGCTTGATGCTGCGGAAACATTAGGCACAAGCCCAACCCCCTCGGACCTCATAGTAACTCACGATTACGCTAATCAATCGACCAAGATTGGCTTGGCCGACTCAAACGGGCAAGTTGTCAATAGATTGGAGGTAAGCGGGTTTTTACAGGTTGAGTCCATACACCTGGAACAATTCAATAAAGCAGGCGCAAGTGCCCTCATCAATAATGCAGCCAACGATATTAGGATGGTGTTGGTTGAGTCAGAATCTACAACTCATCAGGTTACAGACCTCGGGGAGGGCTCGGATAAATTCTTCGGAAGCGAAGAATTTGATCTTGTCACAACAGGTGGTGGTGCTGACTTCCTCTCTCTTGGCGGTGGAGACGACATCGTACTGGTTGAGGGCACAGTATTAACCACGGATCAAAACCCATATTTTGCCGCCGCAAATTATGCCTTCATTGACACGGGAACGGGTGATGACGTTGTAGAGATAGCTACCGATTTTGAGGGTACAGTAAGACTGGTCTCTGGTGGTGGCACAGATACCTTGGTCATCCATGCAGACGTAGGAGCATACTCTTGGGGTGCTGGTACTGGCGTTGATCTAAATGATATAGTTCTTACATCAGCCAATTCGTCGATTGTTCTCGCCAATCAAATGGCTTACGAAGACAACCTCGTGTTCTCGTACATAGAGTTTGTATCGACGGACCCCCTCACTGGCCAAGAAACAAGCGAGATTTTTCAAATTGATCCAAAAGCGCCTCCTTTGGAAGGTGCCATGGTCACTATTCTGGGCACTGACTTTGATGACCAATTAGAGGTTGATTGGGACTCTGGCCCCGCCTCCATAGCCGGTCTCATGGGAAATGATCTTATTAAAGGCGGTGTCTCGGACGATAATATTGACGGTGGTCAGGGCAATGATCTTTTGTTCGGGAATGGCGGCGAAGACCAGCTTTCTGGTGGCGAAGGTGCAGATTATTTAGAGGGTGGTCATGGCTCGGATAAACTTTTTGGTGGCCTTGGTGATGACGTTTACAAGATTGACTTAGACTACAGTGGGTTCCTTGATCGAGCTGGATATGATGATCCAGGGCAAAACAGAGACGATTTAGTTATCGGTAATGTCGATTGTATTGTTGATGATGAAGGCACCGATCGCATCTGGTTGACTAATTTCCAACCTACTCTAAATCCATTTGACCAATACAAAGAGATGCTGTCGATTGCTGACGACGGCACTCTAATGATGAAATGGGGATGGGACGCTGATAGTCCGTCATCTTACCAACATACCCTTCGCGAAGGCTATGAGCATGAGATTTTTGATCCCAATGTTGCAGCGGCGCAGGATAACGGTGGGTACGTAGTTACCAGAGCTGACGTTTTCAATCTAGCAGAAACACCAAAATACACCTGGCCAGTCTTCGCCAATGAGTATCAGGCTGAAAATTTCTATAGGGAGCAGAATGGTCTAAATTGGGATGCGCCGGCAACTGTTCATAAAATCGAGGTCTTACCCTACTACGTTACACATGAAGATCAGACAGGTTATGCGTTAGACAATGTGTGGGGGGTTCCAACGGTTGAGTTTTGGGTGCCTGGACCAGAAGGTAGCGTTAATGAGTCTGACGTTATAGATCATGCTTCATACCCCGGCATGGTTAATATTGCTGACACACTATATTTCGACGCAATTGACAACGACTACGAGCAGGGTGGAACTCTCTCCTCAATGAAAGAGTCTGGTGAAAACACCGAATTTGACCTAGGGCGGATTGAGACATGGCCTGGGTTTGATAAATTACCTGAGGCAATTGATCCAACAAATCCAGGCGTAGGTACGCAAGAGTATTACACGCAGCGCTTTGAGTTAGGTAATAGCCTGACATATCCAAGCGATGATGAAATGCCATTTGTTAAAGTAATGACTGGGTACACACATCCAGATGGTTATCAAGTCCCTGGATATCTCGTATCAATGGAAAGCCTGGCATCCGATAGTCGGAATGAAGGGCCATACGGTACAGACACCTCAAGTGGCGGAAATGGGCATTATTCCGCAGCACTCGAACAGGGTTTTGAAGTCAAAGATTTTGCGGTTAAGGATGAGCATGGCAATTGGGTAAACACGATCGAGAGCATAGTTTTTACCTCGCCGACCACAGAGCAGGCCATTGTCGACCAATATGGGGCGAGCATGATGAGTGGCGCTACTTCAGTTTATGACTCATTGACACAGGCACTCACAACTAATCTTGGAACTGAATATTTTCTATCACCGTCGGGCGTTGTTGATCTTGGTACAGAGCGCACCCCAGCGTCTTTTAATACTGACGGCTCTGTAGCCACCTACACAGAGACTAATGTCTGGAGTGGCGCAGATACAGACAAGAATTTCTTCATAATGGCTAATACCAACATGGCTGGTCAGAATGACTTAGGTCTTGGGTTCATCGGGTCAACTGAAATGGCAACCGATAAAAGCGATTACATCCAAGCTGAACCACTGTATTTGTACAATAATGATGTACTAACCTCTGGTGCGGCAAAACATGATATTATCGTTGGCCACGATGGTTGGAATTATGTTGACGTCATGTTTGGCCATGGTGGCGATGACGCGATGCAAGCTGAAGGTGGTGAAAACTACATTGTTGGTGGCTCAGGTGCGGACCGATTCATAATTGAGGCAACAGGTCAAGACACAGTAATTTTTGGTGATCACGTCGGCATTAAAGAAGATGGATCAGCATCGCGAAAGGCCAGTGATGAATTTGAAATAGACTCGAACGGGAACCGTGTCACTCAAAACGATTCCTATGGTGATGCTGTATTTTTTGATTTTACTTGGCCACTAGTAGGACGTGATGGAGAAAAGAGTCCAGATAGTTATATTGAACAACTTGGTAAGGGTCATTTCAAGGTTCACCACAAGTTGGATAATGGTGAATTGATTAATGTTGAGATGTATGATGTCGAAGGGGCCTACTTCTCAGACGGCGAGGGTGGTCTTGAGTATCGCGCACTGACAACGGGTCGGCCGATTACCCAGGATGATTTTGGGGCACTAAGCTATGAAGCCTCAAAGGTCAAGTTTTTGGTTGAACATGAAGACCCAGAGTTTGGTGGGGCTACAACAATTTCTGTAGTCACAACAACGCAACTCTCCTACTTTGATAATGAGACAAATTTAACTGTTTACTATGAGGATCCAACCACTTGGTGGAAGGGTCTTGCCACCGAAGCCGACTCTTTCGTGTTTTCCGATGTCACGGTAAACGTGGTGAATATATCACAAACCGATCTGACGGGATCACCAGTTGTGGACACAACGGTTTATGGTACAGCAGGTATTGATCTGATTATCGGCGATGAATTTGATAACCTAATCTATGGCGGTGCTGATAACGACATCATCTTCGGTGGTGACGGCAGGGATGAAATCTACGGTGAGGGTGGTGATGATGTCCTGATTGGCGGTGACATGGACGATATTCTCTACGGCGACTTCAAATATGATGTTGATGAACCGGATGTCGAATATGATATGTACGGCACTATGATTATGAATGAGAACGAGATTTCAGGCGACGATATAATCATAGGAGGCAGTGGCATTGATAAGATTGACACAGGTGACGGTGAGAATGTCGTGGCATCTGGCGAACTGAGTAACGTTATCCTTAATACTGAACTAGATCAGTTCAACACCTTTATCGATTACGAGGATGACGAAATCCCAGAATAAATAATTGGTCATATGACATTTTTACTTTTGAGGCTCCCTTACTAGCAAACATATTTAAACGAAAAATTCCCTAGCCATGCTCCAATTCATCTCACATCCCGCCAGCTGCGAATGCTGTGGTGGCAGTAAGATAGACTTGGATCCTCAATTCTTACGAAATTTTTTTGGCGCGGATGCTGACCCATCCGCTGAGAGCTCTATCCTTAAATCGTACCTCGGCACATCTGCAAATACCACACTGATTTCAGAAGCAGATGCGCTCGCCCGCCGAGATCAAATGGGCTTATCTGATTCGGATTGGGGCTATGTCAGTTCTCTTATGGACTCAAGCGCTAACCTATTTTTTAAATGGGGTGGCGATCTGGGTACCGCGCCTGAATTAACCTATAGTTTTGTAAGCGGTGGCGCGTTCCAATACGACTCGCTCTATACATCTGACATAGACGGAGACTTTGGAAGTGGCTTTGCGGCATCCTTCTCAAACTTCGCATCGTCCGATCCAGCGCATCATATGATTGAGTTCAGTGGTGATGAGAAAGAATTCATACGAAATACATTAGAGTCATTTAGTGACTCGTCGGGCATTTCATTTATGGAGGTCACAGACAACGACCATAGTTATGGTGATCTTCGATTTTATCTACAAGACTTCAATGAGTGGCTAGATTTTGACCCCAATTCTTATTCTGCTGGCGGCTTTGCATGGCTACCATGG
>MDSV01247401.1_pt1 | contig 13999 bp, 12 predicted proteins | sample 810851 | NCBI WGS metagenome assembly MDSV01 (sample SAMN05326640, study PRJNA326480) | marine metagenome | isolation source: seawater | place: Atlantic Ocean: North East | collected 2012 | reverse complement strand
CGCGCAAGTGGATCTCGGTCGTCGCCGGCGGGCCGCAGGGCGCGGTTGCCTATGCCGTCGGCCGCGAGTCGCGGGTGATTGCTGATGGCAAGACCGTGAGCTTTCCAGAGGAGCGCAGCGTCGAGGGCATCGCCTTTGCGCCGAAGGGGCTGAGAATTGCCGTTGCCCGCTATGACGGCGTCAGCCTGCGCTGGGTCGGCGGCGCCGCGCCAGCGATCTGGCTGCCTTGGAAAGGCGCCCATCTCGGCGCGGCCTTTTCGCCCGACGGCCGTTTCCTCGTGACCACCATGCAGGAAAACGCGCTGCACGGCTGGAAGCTCGACGGCAAGCCGAAGGACGGTTTTCGCGACATGCGCATGAGCGGCTACCCCGCCAAGGTCAAGTCATGGTCGTGGAGCCCGCGCGGAAAATGGCTCGCGACCTCCGGCGCGCCGGCAGCGATCGTCTGGCCGTTTTCCGGCAAGGACGGCCCGATGGGCAAGGCCCCGCTCGAGCTTGGGACACGTTCGGATATCCTCGTCACCCAGGTTGCCTTCCACCCGCATGAAGAAATGCTCGCGATCGGCTTTGTCGACGGCATGGTGCTGGCGGTCAGGATTTCCGACGGCAAGGAGGCGCTGCTGCGCCGGCCGGGCAAGGGCGCGATCTCCGCGCTTTCCTGGGATGAGGACGGCAAGCGGCTTGCCTTTGCGTCGGAAGCGGGCGATTGCGGCATCATCACGATCGCGGATTGAGCCCCTTCAGCTTGTCCAGAACCTCTTCGGCCGAAACCGGACGGGCGTAGAAAAAGCCCTGCGCGGCGTCCGCTCCATGGGCGCAGATCCAGTCCGCCTGGGCCTGATCCTCAATCCCCTCGGCAACCGTCTGCAGCCCCAGAGCGCGACACAGGTTGATCGTGGAAACCACGATCTCCTCGCTCTGCCGGTCCGTGCCGACGCCGGCGATAAAGCTGCGGTCGATCTTGACTCGGTCGAACGGCAGTTCGCGCAACTGCCGCAGGCTCGAATAGCCCGTGCCGAAATCATCGAGTACGACCCGCACGCCCCGCTCCTTCAGCTTGCGGATGCAGCGGCGCGTGGCGGCGACATCGACAATCAGCGCATCCTCGGTGATCTCGATCTCGAGCCGCGCGGCCGGGAAGCCATGCCGCGAAAGCAAGGAGAACAGCTTTCCGGAGAATGCCTTGTCGGCGAGTTGATGGGGCGTGACATTGACAGCAATTGCCGGCGTGCCCGGCCAGTCCCTCGCGTCGCGGCAGGCCTGATCGAGCACCGATTCGAACATCTCCTGGATGAGCCCCGCCGCCTCGGCAAGCGGAACAAAATCGCCAGCGCTCAGAAGACCGAGGTTTGGATGCCGCCAGCGCGCCAGAACCTCCACAGTGCCCACCGCACCGTTCTCGCAATTCCGGATCAACTGATAGAATGGCACGATCTCGCCCTTGGCAATCGCATCCTTCAGTTCAAGCTCAAGCATCTGATGATCGCGCGCGGCGTGGATAATTTCGGGATCATACACCACAAACCGCCTGCGACCGTCCTCCTTGGCCTTGTACATCGCCGCATCGGCCTTCTTCAGCAGCATCTCCCGGGTACCGCCATCGCGCGGATAGACAGCGATGCCGATGCTGGCCGAGGGGGTGACCACGCGTCCAAGCAGCGTTATAGGTACGGCGACCGCGGAAAGCAGACGTTCCGCGATCTGTTCGGTCAAATCGCCAGACACATCGCCTTCGACAAGCGCTGCGAATTCGTCACCGCCAAGCCGTCCGAGAAAGTCCTGTGGCCGCAGGCTCTTCTTCAGTCGCTCGGCCACCTCCTGCAGAAGGCGGTCGCCGGCCTCGTGGCCGAGATTGTCGTTGATCTGCTTGAACCTGTCGAAATCGATGAACAAGACTGCAAGCCCGTCGGTCTTGCGCCGCGCACGCGTTAGCCGACGGTCGAACTCTTCCTCGAATGAGCGTCGATTCGGCAGGCCCGTCAAAGAATCCTGTCTGGCGAGCGCCTGCGCCAACCGCTCGGCCTTGTGACGCCGGTCGACCTCCTTGCGCAGCGCACCTGACCGCCGCCACAACAATATCGCCAGACCCAGGCTGGCGACCATGAAGCCCGTAAACAGCTCATCGAGCTGCCAATCCTCATGCGCCCGGGAAAAATCATGCAAGCGTTCGAAAGAATCAATAGACACCAGCAACGCCATCACCATTACGCCGAGAATGATCATGACGATGACGTCGTTTAGATATCTCTTATCAAATTTCGGCCAGTGCAAAGGCGCGCATCCTGATCTTGTTGGCGGACATACCAGAACGGAAGGTCATATCGAGCACGTCCATTGCGGCTCCGACGGCCGCTCGGTCCATGTAGAATATCAGAGAAACGAAAAAAAAGCCGCAGCATAAACCGCGGCTTTAATACCAATGTCTTGAATAGAAGAAGACGTCAGGCCGGCAGCACAGTCTGCCCCAGATGCGTCAGTTCGCCCAGCATCTGCTCCAGAGCGTTCTTGTGCTCGTGATGGCTCGCCTCGTCCAGTTCCTTGCGCAGCGTGGCGATGCGATCCTCGATCGCGCCGCTCGCCTCGCCGACGGGTACCGCGGTCTCGGCCAGCACCGTGCAGGATTTGCCCTGGATATCGGCAAAGCCGTGGAACACCAGAAACTGGAGTTCCTTGCCGTCGTGGTTCTTGAATTTCACCAGACCCGGCCGGATCGTGGTCATGGTCGGCGCATGGTTCGGCATGACCGTCATTTCACCCTCGGAGGCCGGAATAACCACTGCATCCGTCTCCGCAGAAGCCAGAAGCTTCTCGGGGGTCACCAGCTCGAAAACCATCGTGTCAGCCATGACGTTCTACTTTCCCGTCTTCACAGATTACCGGTTGAACCGGGCGGCTTGCGCCGCCCCGTTTCAAAAAATCAAGCCGCTTCGGCGAGCTTCTTGGCCTTCTCGACGGCATCGTCGATGGTGCCGACCATGTAGAAGGCGGCTTCCGGAAGGTGGTCGTATTCGCCTTCGACCAGCCCCTTGAACGAGCGGATCGTGTCTTCCAGCGAGACCAGGATGCCCGGAGCGCCGGTGAACACTTCAGCCACGTGGAACGGCTGCGACAGGAAGCGCTCGATCTTGCGGGCGCGGGCAACCGTGAGCTTGTCCTCTTCGGAAAGCTCGTCCATGCCGAGAATGGCGATGATGTCCTGAAGCGACTTGTAGCGCTGCAGCGTCGACTGAACCGCACGGGCAACCTGATAGTGCTCTTCGCCGACGATGATCGGGTCAAGCATGCGCGAGGTCGAGTCGAGCGGGTCCACGGCCGGGTAGATGCCCTTTTCCGCGATCGAGCGCGACAGCGTGGTCGTTGCGTCCAGATGGGCGAACGAGGTGGCCGGCGCCGGGTCGGTCAGGTCGTCGGCGGGCACGTAAATCGCCTGAACCGAGGTGATCGAGCCCTTGGTCGTGGTGGTGATGCGTTCCTGCAGAGCGCCCATGTCGGTCGACAGCGTCGGCTGATAGCCAACGGCCGAAGGAATACGGCCGAGCAGAGCCGAGATTTCCGAACCGGCCTGGGTGAAGCGGAAGATGTTGTCCACGAAGAACAGAACGTCCTGGCCTTCATCGCGGAAGTTTTCAGCGATCGTCAGACCGGAAAGCGCAACGCGGGCGCGGGCGCCGGGCGGCTCGTTCATCTGGCCATAGACCAGAGCGCACTTCGAACCCTCGGCCGAACCGTTGTTTTCGGCCGGGTCGACGTTCACGTTGGACTCGATCATTTCGTGATAGAGGTCGTTGCCTTCGCGGGTCCGCTCACCAACGCCGGCAAACACGGAGTAACCGCCGTGCGCCTTGGCGATGTTGTTGATCAGTTCCTGAATGAGAACCGTCTTGCCAACGCCGGCGCCGCCGAACAGGCCGATCTTGCCGCCCTTGGCGTAAGGCGCGAGCAGGTCCACGACCTTGATGCCCGTGACCAGGATTTCCGCTTCGGTCGACTGGTCGACATAGGGAGGAGCGTCCTGGTGGATCGCGCGCTTTTCCTTGGTCTTGATCGGGCCGACTTCGTCCACCGGCTCGCCGATGACGTTCATGATGCGGCCGAGCGTCTCGACGCCGACCGGCACCTGGATCGGCGAACCCGTGTTCTTGACTTCCTGACCGCGAACGAGACCTTCGGTCGCGTCCATGGCGATCGTGCGCACTTCGTTCTGGCCGAGGTGCTGCGCGACCTCGAGAACCAGCCGGTTGCCGTGGTTGTCGGTTTCAAGCGCGTTCATGATCGGGGGCAGGTCGCCGTCGAAAGCGACGTCAACGACGGCGCCGATAATCTGCGTCACTCTACCGATAGAGGCCTCAGCCATGATAAAACCCTCTTTTCAAGCTCTTACAGCGCTTCCGCGCCGGAAATAATTTCAATCAGTTCCGTGGTGATCTTTTCCTGACGCTGACGGTTGTAGGACAGCGTCAGCTTGTCGATCATCTCACCGGCATTGCGCGTGGCGTTATCCATCGCGCTCATCTTCGCGCCCATCTCGCCAGCGACATTTTCCAGAAGCGCCCGGAAAATCTGAACGCGGATGTTGAGCGGGACGATATCGTCAAGGATAGCCTCGGCGCTCGGCTCGTATTCGTATAGCGCCGCACTCTCGCGCTCTTCCGCCTCTGCCGGCGGAGCGGCGGGAATGAGCTGGAGCGCCGTCGGGACCTGCGAGATCACCGAATGAAACTCCGAATAGAACAGCGTGCAGACGTCGAACTCGCCGGCTGCGAACATCTCGATGACGCGATTGCCGATATCCTCGGCATTTTCGAAACCGATCTTGCGAACGTCACGCAGATCCTTGCGCTCGACGACGAGGTCGGCGAATTCGCGGCGCAGCGCGTCATAGCCCTTGCGGCCGACGCTGAAGATCTTGACCGTCTTGCCCTCGGCAATCAGCTTGCGGGCATGCAGGCGGGCATGACGGGCGATCTGCGCGTTGAAGCCGCCGCAAAGGCCGCGTTCGGCCGTGCAGACCACCAGCAGGTGGACATCGTCCTTGCCGGTGCCCTTCATCAGCGCGGGCACTTCCTCGCCCTCGCCGACAGCCGCCGTCAGGTCGGCCATCACGGTCGCCATGCGCTCGGTGTAAGGCCGCGCATTCTCGGCGGCCTCCTGGGCGCGCCGCAGCTTCGCCGCGGCGACCATCTGCATCGCCTTGGTGATCTTCTGCGTCGCCTTCACCGAGGCAATGCGAAGCTTCAGATCCTTCAATGAAGCCATGGGTATTCAGTCCCCGTCTGGTGTTACTCGGCCGAAAAATTCTTGGCGAATGCTTCGATGGCGGACTTCAGCTTGGCCTTCAGATCGTCGCTCAGCGCCTTTTCGGTGCGGATCGCTTCGAGAACGTCGTTGGCTTCGCCGCGCATGTGCGACAGCAGGCCCTTCTCGAAGTCGCGTACCTTGCCAACCGGCAGCTTGTCGAGATAGCCGTTGACGCCGGCGAAGATCACGGCAACCTGCTCTTCCGTCTTCAGCGGCGAGAACTGCGGCTGCTTCAGGAGTTCGGTCAGGCGCGCGCCGCGGTTCAGCAGGCGCTGGGTCGCGGCATCAAGGTCGGAGCCGAACTGGGCGAAGGCGGCCATTTCACGGTACTGGGCAAGCTCGCCCTTGATCGAGCCGGCAACCTGCTTCATCGCCTTGATCTGGGCGGCCGAACCAACGCGCGAAACCGACAGGCCGACGTTAACGGCCGGACGAACGCCCTGGTAGAACAGGTCGGTTTCAAGGAAGATCTGGCCGTCGGTGATCGAGATCACATTGGTCGGGATGAACGCCGAAACGTCGTTACCCTGGGTTTCGATGACCGGCAGAGCCGTCAGCGAACCGGCGCCGCGCTCGTCGGAGAGCTTGGCGGCGCGCTCGAGAAGACGCGAATGCAGGTAGAAAACGTCGCCCGGATAAGCTTCGCGGCCCGGCGGACGGCGCAGCAGCAGGGACATCTGACGATAGGCAACGGCCTGCTTGGAAAGGTCATCGTAAGCGATCAGGGCATGCATGCCGTTGTCGCGGAAATACTCGCCCATGGCGCAACCGGCGAACGGCGCGATGTACTGCATCGGCGCCGGATCGGAGGCGGTTGCGGCGATGACGATCGAGTATTCCATCGCGCCGCGCTCTTCGAGCGTCTTCACGAACTGGGCAACCGTCGAACGCTTCTGACCGACAGCGACGTAGACGCAGTAAAGCTTGTCGGCGTCCGGGCCGTTGTCGTGGATCGGCTTCTGGTTCAGGAAGGTGTCGAGGATGATCGCTGTCTTGCCGGTCTGGCGGTCGCCGATGACGAGCTCGCGCTGGCCGCGGCCGACCGGGATCAACGCGTCGATGGCCTTGAGGCCGGTCGACATCGGCTCGTGAACCGACTTGCGCGGAATGATGCCGGGCGCCTTGACGTCGACAACGGCGCGGGTATCGGAATTGATCGGACCCTTGCCGTCGATCGGGTTGCCGAGCGCGTCGACAACGCGGCCGAGCAGGCCTGGACCGACCGGAACGTCAACGATAGCGCCGGTGCGCTTGACGACGTCGCCTTCCTTGATCTCGCGGTCGGAGCCGAAGATAACGACGCCGACATTGTCGCTTTCTAGGTTGAGCGCCATGCCGCGCACGCCGCCGGCAAATTCCACCATCTCGCCGGCCTGGACGTTGTCGAGACCGTAGACGCGGGCAATGCCGTCACCAACAGAAAGCACCTGGCCGACTTCAGAGACTTCCGCCTCGTCGCCGAAATTTTTGATCTGCTCTTTCAGAATTGCGGAAATTTCCGCGGCCCGGATATCCATCAGCCAACCTCTTTCAGTGAAAGCTTAAGTTTGGAGAGTTTCGTGCGCAGCGATGTGTCGATCTGACGCGAGCCCACCTTGACGATCATGCCGCCGAGAAGGGAAGCGTCCTCGGTTATGTCGAGCGCAACATCCTTGCCCGTCACATCCTTCAGCGCAGTCTTCAATTCCTGTTGTTGTTCCTTCGACAGGGCATGGGCCACCGTCACCTCGGCCGTCACCTCGCCCCGATAGGCCGCGACCGCGCCACGATAGGAGGCGATCATGCCCGGCAGGACAAACAGACGGCGATTTTTCGCCACGACCTTGACGAAATTGCCGACATAGCCGCCGATCTTCGCCTTTTCGAGAATAGCCTTCACCGCCCTCAGCTGCTCATCGGCGCTGAATGCGGGGCTCATGACCAGACGCCGGAAGTCGTCGCTATCCTTGAGCATCTTGTCGATCTGGTCGAGATCAGCGCCGAAGGCGTCAATCTTGTCTTCTTCCTTGGCCAGTTCGAACAGCGAAACGGCATAGCGCTGCGCGACGCTCGAAACAGAATGGGATAGGTCCGCCACAGGCACAGATTCCCTTTTTTTAACCGGCAGGAACGGCGGTTGTTGCCGACGTTTCCACCCCTTAGAACTTTACAATATCCCCAGGAGAACTGCGGTGATCAAACCCGCCTTTCCCGATAGTCGGGGTCCGTCTAGCACAGGTAATAGCGACTCGCAACACGCTCAAAGCCCCTTTGGACCATTGGCGCGCGTTTCTTGCCACAATCTCCGAAAAGCCCTGTAAAAACGAGATTTTACAGCAACCGCCGAAGCACAATTATTCCCCGAAACGGAAACCGTGCCGCGCCGACACATGCAGGAGGCAGATGCGCCTCGCCTGCCGCTTGCCCGGTCACGCTATGCCCAGCCAAGACCGTAGAGCAGCATGAACACCCCGGCCACGGCCTGGCAGGCCAGGAATATACCGCCCTTGATGGACCGGCTCTTGAGCGTCGCCATCCACAAGAGCCTTGTGAGAAACCCGAATATCAGGGCGAGACCGAAGGTGCGGTAGATCATCGGCTGGTCGAACAGCAGCGCCATCAGCGACATTGCCGCATAGGTGCCGCCGATCAGCGAGCGGACGTGGATGGTTTCGCCATCTTCGACCTTGTGGCCCGAAAACCCGGTCAACGCCATCAAACGCAGCGGCGCCAGCGCCACGATAAGCCCCCATATCAGGATCACCACCGCCATGAACAGGGCGACCTGACCCACGAAGCTCTCCGGCCAATAGAAACTCATTACACACCCTCCAGCATTGCGGGACACGCGCCCGCATCCCTTTGGGGATCATTATCTAGAGAAAGCTCTGCGGGTCAATGTCGACCTGCACCTTTACCGAGCCGCGCGCCCTCGGCCCGTTTTCGAGCATCGCCGCCAGAAACGACTGCATGTCGTCGCCGCGCGCGCCATGCACCAGCAGCCGGAACCGGTAGCGGCCGCGGATCAGGGCAAGGGCCGCCTCCGCCGGGCCGAGCACCGAGATCGAGCGGCTTTGCGGCGCGGCGGCCCGGAGCGCCCGGGCATGCGTTTCGGCCTCGCCGCGCGTTTCCGCCGAAACGATCACCGAGGCAAGCCGTCCGAACGGCGGCAGGCCGCTCTTCTCGCGCTCGCCGATCTCGCGGGCATAGAACCCCTCCGCCTCGCCGGAAACGATTGCGCGCATCACCGGGTGGGCGGGCTGATAGGTCTGGATCAGGCCGTGGCTCGTGAGCCCCGTGCGCCCTGCCCGCCCGGTCACCTGGGCAAGCAACTGGAAGGTGCGCTCCGCCGCGCGCGGATCGCCGTTTGCAAGGCCGATATCGGCATCGACGACGCCGACAACCGTCATCAGCGGGAAATTATGCCCCTTCGCCACAAGCTGCGTGCCGATGACGATATCCGCCTCGCCGTTTGCCACCGCCTCAAGCTCCAGCCTTAGCCGCTTGACCCCGCCGGATAGGTCCGACGACAGCACGATGGTGCGCTTTTCGGGGAAATGATGCTCGACCTCCTCGGCGATGCGCTCGACGCCCGGCCCGCAGGCGACCAGATGGTCGAGCGTGCCGCATTCGGGGCAGGCCTCGGGCACCGGCTCGGCGTGGCCGCAGTGATGGCACATCAACTGCCCGCGAAACCGGTGCTCCACCAGCCAGCTTGAGCAATTCGGGCACTGAAACCGGTGACCGCAGACCCGGCAGAGCGTCAGCGGCGCATAGCCCCGGCGGTTGAGGAACAGCAGCGCCTGCTCGCCGCGCCCGACCGCGCCCTCCACCGCCTTCAGCAGAACCGGCGACAGGAAGCCGCCGCGCGCCGGCGGGTCGCGCCGCATGTCGATGGTCTTCAGATCGGGAAGCGCCGCCTCGGCGAAACGGCCCGGCAGGTGCAGCCGTTCGTAGCGGCCGGCAAGCGCATTGACCTGGCTTTCGATCGAGGGGGTCGCCGAGGCGAGAACCGTCGGAATATCGCCGATCCGGGCGCGCACGACCGCCATGTCGCGGGCGTTGTAGAACACCCGGTCTTCCTGTTTGTAGGCGGTGTCATGTTCCTCGTCGACCACGATCAGACCGAGATCCTCGAATGGCAGGAACAACGCCGAACGGGCGCCGGCAACCACCCGGATGCGCCCCTCCGCCGTCTGCCGCCAGACCTTTTCGCGCATGCGCGGCGCAAGATCGGAATGCCATTCGCCGGGCTTCGACCCGAAGCGGGCCTCGAAGCGCTCAAGAAACGCCGATGTCAGCGCGATTTCCGGCAGCAGGATCAGCACCTGCCGCCCCTGTCTCAGCGTTTCCGCGATCGCCTCGAAATAGACCTCGGTCTTGCCCGAACCGGTGACGCCGTCGATCAGGGTGACGCCAAAGCCCTGCCCGACCGACGATTTCAGCCTGTCGGCGGCGTCCCGCTGGTCCGCCGACAGTTCGGGCGGGGCGTAATCGGGATCCGCCGCGCCGACGGCGGGCGGCGGCGGCAGGAACACCGTATCGAACACGCCTTGCTTCATCATGGTCTCGACCACGCTGGCGCTGACGCCGGCGGCGCGGGCGAGCCCGAGCCGCGTCCAGGAGAAGCCGTCCGAGGCCAGTTCCAGCACGCGTTGCCGCGCGGGTGTCATCCGCTCGGGCGTGGTGCCGGTCAGCCTGAGCCCCTCGACCATCGGCTCGGGCTCGAGCGCGGTCGGCGCGCGCACGGCCATCCGCGCGACAAGGCCCGGCGGCGTCAGCGTATAGCCCGCCACCCAATTGATGAATTTCCGCATCGCCGGGCTGATCGGCGGGCAGTCGAAGACGTGCTCGATGGGTCTGAGCTTCTTCGAGTCCACGGCGCCGGTCTCATCGCCCTCATCCCAGACGATGCCGATCACCTTGCGCGGGCCGACCGGCACCTGCACGACGGAGCCGGGGGTCACCGCCATGCCATCGGGCACCGCATAGGAATACGGCCCCGCCACCGGCAGCGGCACCATCACGGGCACGCTGCGTGAAGTGGCAGGCGTCACGGGTTTTCCGAAAAGATCAAGCGAATCTGAAGTCATGACTGGCAAGCTTGCCTGCCGACGCCTGGAAAGTGAAGCGGCAAAGCAGATCGCGGCTCAGGCCGCCCCTTCCTCTGCCTCGGCCTTGGGTTCGGCCGGCGGCAGCGCGAAATCCGCATCAGGGTCCTTCGCCAGCGCATGCACCGTATGGTTTTCGAGCGCGGTCGTCACGTCGGCGGCGTCGCCGTGGAGTTCCTCGGGCATGATCATCTTGCCGATGGTGAAATCGAACCGGTCGCCCTTCTTGTTCAGAAGTTCGTGGAACACGGTCATGTCGCGCAGTTCGGTCGACCATTTGGCGAACCAGTAGAACAGGCCGGAATTGCGCGCCTTCAGATGCACCGGCAGGATCGGCAGGTTGTATTTGCGGGCAAAGCCGATCGCCGAATTCTTCCACGGCCGCTCGTTGAGCTTGCCCTCGGCCCAATAGGCAATGCGGCCGGAGGGAAACAGCACCATCGCCTTTTCCTGCCTGATCGCGTCATTGGTGACCTGCAGGGTTTCGCGCGCCTTGAGCTTGCTCTTGAACTCCTCGCGCCACTCGACCGGAATGATCATCTCGACCAGGCGCGGATTGACGCGCACCGCATCGCGATTGGCGAAGAACATCATGTCCGGGCGGCGTTCCTTCAAGAGATCGAACACCGCCACGCCATCCGCAATGCCGGTCGGATGGTTGGAGACCATGATGAAGCCGCCGGCTTCCGGAATCCGCTCGCCGCGCTGGCAATGGATGTCCAGCGTCAGTTTTTCGGAAAGATAATTGAAGACCCCGTAGCCATCCATGGACTGGGTTTCGGTGGCGAATTCGATCGCCTTGCCATAGCCGAGCAGGGAATAAAGGAAGGGCCGCATCACCGGCCAGAACGGGCTGTGGACAATCTTTTCGCCGCGCTCGGCGATCAGCGTGTCGACAATATGGCCCGGCCGTCCCTGCGAGACAAGCGCCAGCGTCTCGGCAAAATGCGTCAAGGCAGATGAGGAATCACGGCGCGCCATATAAAGTCCCGTCAATGGTGGAAGGTCTATATCCCAACTCGATATGATAAGACAATGACACCCCCCTCGAAGCATTAGCTTTTTTCTAACGCAATCTAGTGCAGGATTGTCGGCGAACAAGATTTCGTCAAGCGCCAAGGTCATGGCCCAGGCCGGCCGGCGTGGATAAACACCTGTGGATGACGGCTGGCGATCGATGGAAAACGTGCTCATTCCGGCAGACGACGCCCTGATGGCGCTTCGGCGCGACTGGCTCGAAACGTTGGACAGCGAAAGGCGGCTCGCCGACCATACGATCAACGCCTATGAGCGCGACACGCGCCAGTTTCTGCAGTTCCTGTGCCGCCATGTGGCGCGGCCGGTGCGCCTTTCCGATATCGACGCGCTGCGGCCTGCCGATATTCGCGCCTATCTGGCGTTTCGCCGCAAGGGTGGCGCGGAGGCGCGCACGCTCGGGCGCGATCTTGCCGGCATTCGCTCGTTTCTGCGCTGGCTGGAAAAGCGCGGGCTTGCCAATGCCGCCGGCGTGCGGGCGATGCGTGCGCCGAAACAGCCGAAATCGCTGCCGAAACCCTTGAACGCCGAAGATGCCCTTGCGCTGTCGCGCGCCGACAGCCAGCTTGCGGAAGAGCCATGGATCGCGGCGCGAAACGCCGCCGTGTTCTGCCTGCTCTATGGCTGCGGGCTGCGCATTTCCGAAGCGCTGGGACTGGCGCCCGCCGATTTTGCCGGCGCGCCGCAAAGCCTCCGGATCACCGGCAAGGGCAGCAAGACGCGGATCGTCCCGCTGCTGCCTGCAGCGCTTGCCGCCGTCAACGATTATATCCGTCTAGTGCCCTATCACCTTGAAGCGGAGGGGCCGCTGTTTCTCGGCGCGCGCGGCAAGAAGCTGCAAAGCGCGATCATCCAGCGCGAAATGCAGGCGATGCGCGGCGCGCTCGGCCTCTCCGACAAGGCGACGCCGCATGCGCTGCGCCACTCCTTCGCCACCCATCTTCTGGCCGCCGGCGGCGATCTGCGCACCATCCAGGAACTGCTCGGCCATGCCAGCCTGTCGACGACACAGGTCTATACCGGCGTCGATACCGGCCGGCTCTTGGAGATCTACGACCGGGCCCATCCGCGCAAATGAAAGGCCCCGCAGCAGTCAGCCGCAGGGCCTTGAGCTGATCAACAGGCTTTCGGATCAGTTGTTGTTGATATAGCCGAGATCGATCAGCTTCGCCGTGCCGTCCGGCTGAACCTTGTAGGTCTTGGAGGCCGTCCAGCCGGACCCGCCGCTAACCTGGGTGGTGAAGATGGTTCCGGGCGCGGAGATGCGGGCGATCTCCTGATCGGCGGTGGTCTGCTTCGCGCCGTACATGGTCGGGTTGAAGGGCTGGGCAGCCAGCGCCGCGCCGGAACCGATCATCAGGGTTGCGAGCGAAAGGGCTATGATCTTCTTCATGACAGTATTCCTCGGTTGTTGAGGCAGGCGGAGACAAACGTCTCGCCGCGGAAGACTGCCTACTCCCGATTGCAATTTCCGGAAAATGAATGTTTTGTTATTTTAGCATAATTTTCAATATCTTACGATAATTTAACCTGTATTAAAAACCAGCCATGAACACCGGCAGACGTCATTTCGCCGCAATCCGGGTGGGAGTCGGACCGTCGACCCGGGCCCGGGGGGCGCGCGCCGCCGCGATCGCCGCTGCCAGGATCAGCGCCATTCCGGCCATTTCGACCGGCGACGGAATTTGCCCGAAGAACGCGACGCCCCAGAGCGCTGCGAAAACCAGATAGGCATTGTCGAACAGGCCGATCACCGGCGCGGGCGCCATGCGATAGGCCCCGGCCACCGAAACCGTGATGATCATCAAAAATGCCGCCAGCAGGCCGAGGATCGCCCAGTCGACAACGCCGAGCGCGGGCCAGACGCCGAAAATGAAACTGCCCTCGACGCCCGCCCCCGTCATTGAAAGCGCGGCAACAAGCCCGCCGCCGGCGACGACCAGGGCGACGTTGAGGTTGAACGCCATCGCCACCGGCTGCTCCGAACGGCAACGGCTCCAGGTAATGATTCCGCTCAACGCATAGCAGAACGCCGCAAGCAACGGCAGAACGACATAGGGCGATGGCATGGCGGCCGCCGGATTGACCGCCAGAAACACGCCTAGCGCGCCAACAACCACCGCCACCGACCTGCGCAATCCGAGCGGCTCGCCAAGCACGACGCGCGAGAGCAGCGCCATCCAGAGGGGAGCGGTGTAGAAGCAGGCGGCGGCCAGCGCCAGCGGTATTTCCGGCAGCGCCGCATAGTAAAAGAACCACATCGCCACAAGGCACAGGCTTCTGAGCGTTACCCAGAGCGGACGGGCCGCACCAAGCCGCCTGCCCCGCGCCCATGCCCACAGGCACAGCAGAAGACCGGCCCCCAGCGAGCGCATGAGGATCAGCTGTCCAAGGCTGTAATGCGCCCCGGTCAGCTTCACCAGAGCGTCCGACAGCGACAGCAGCAGCACCGCAAAGGTGATCAGGGTAATACCGGTGAGCTGGCAGGTTGCATTCGTTTGTTCGGAAGACATGCCGGCACCAAAGCAGTTTTCACTTGTGGGCGGAAGTGAATTCCGGTGATGTATGCTTCAATG
>MDSV01224688.1_pt1 | contig 14002 bp, 13 predicted proteins | sample 810851 | NCBI WGS metagenome assembly MDSV01 (sample SAMN05326640, study PRJNA326480) | marine metagenome | isolation source: seawater | place: Atlantic Ocean: North East | collected 2012 | reverse complement strand
TTCATTACTTCCTATTACATAACCACAAATTACCATTCCAAAAATAACTTTTAAAGGTTGGTCTTCTAATAAATATCTATCAGAGAATGCTCCCGAGTCTCCTTCGTCTGCATTACAAATTACATACTTTTTATCTGATTTAGTTTTGCTGCAAAAATCCCATTTCATTCCAGTTGGAAATCCAGCTCCACCTCTTCCAGTAAGGTTAGAAGATAATAATGATTGAATAATTTCTTTTTTATCAGTTTTTAAAAAAAGATTTAAATTATTTTTAAATTTTTGTAGATCAGATAGTTTATCATCCATTAAAAAACTTGTTTTTGCATAACTCTTTGAAATAAATTTTTCTTGAATTATTTCTTCACCTTTTATGATCTGTTCTATCTTATTTATATCTTTGCCAGCATAATTTTCACCATCATAGTGAAAAGCATGATTTTCGTAACAATAACCCAAACAAAACATTTCACCCACTTTATCCTTACCAAGTTTATCTTGTAATTTTTTTTTCAAATTACTTTGTGTTCCTGCGCACATACAGGCACTACCATTACAGACAAAAGCTTTCTTTGCTCTATGTTCAGGTCTTAAGAATTCATAAAAACTTTCTGCACCATGAATTGTTGAAACACCTAAATTGTACTCATCAGCAATTTCTTTCATTCCTTCACCATTTTTTGATTTTAAGGATCTTTCAGAAATCTTTTGGAATAAATTGTTTTTTAATCCAATTCTACCAGATAGTTTACTTATATTTTTTGACATTTAATTTTACAATATAACTCTTTCTTTGTTCGTATATATATTAAAACTATTTTTTTTTACAAAGCCTAACAATGTCATATCAAATCGTTTTGCCAAATCTATAGCGAGACTTGTAGGCGCACCTACACCTGCCATAAGTCCTATGTTTGACATTAATCCTTTTTGAACAAGTTCAAAATTTAATCTACCTGAACATGCGATATATTGAGAATGATTATCAATTAAATTTTTTTTCTGAACAAATCCAATTAGTTTATCCAAAGCATTGTGTCTTCCCACATCTTCTCTAGTAGCAATTACATTTCCATCCTTGTCAATTAATGAGCTAGCATGAATTCCACCAGTTTTTGAAAACTCAGATTGTGCGTTCATTAATAGTTCAGGTGATTTGAGTATGGTTAATTTATTAATCTTTGGAAAAGATATATCTAACTTTTCATTTTTAATAACTTCGACTGTATCTAAAGTTGTTTTACCACAAACACCACAAGAAGAATTGGTTAAAAAGTTTCTTTTAAATTTTCCTATATCAATATTTTTTGAGTTATTAATTGTTGCTTCTATTTTATTATGAATATTGTAATCTCCTACTTTGTCTCCTTTTTTTTCTATTTTATCTATTTCAGATATATTTAAAATAATTCTTTCATTGAAAAGAAATCCAGAGATAAGATCCTCATCATTTCCAGGCGTTCTCATAGTAATTGACAAATTTTCTGTTTGCCACTTACCATTTATTTTAAATTTTAAATTCATTTCAAGAGGTTCTTCAACTGAAACAGAATCTTTAATATCTTCAGTTTTATTATCTCTCAGCTTAGTAACGTTGTACTTTATGTCCATTTACAAAGGATATTTCTTTTTTAAAATAAGTCGATTTAAAACTACTCCAAAAATCAGTATAATAATTGACCCAATTATTATCGGATTTATTATATAATCTAGCGAAACGCTTCCAATAATTACAATTATAGGGTTTCCACCTGCTGGAGGATGTGTAACATTAAGAAAAATCATTGCAGCAACTCCAAAACCAACTGCAATTGGAATTAAAATATAAATGGGTAATGGGAATAAATATAAAAAAAATATACCAATTAATGAAGTAATTAAATGACCAAAAAAAATATTTTTTGGTTGAGCAAACGGGCTTTCAGGATAGCCATATAATAAAACCATAGATGAACCAAATGATGCAATTAGAAAAATTCCATATTCTGTTTTATATGTAAGAAAAGTTAAAACAGCTATTGTTATTGTTGAAAAAATTCCAGCCAAAAGAGATTTTTGTAAAATTTTTCTACCCATTGGAATTTTTTAATGCTTTTGAAAGAGTTTTAAATGGTAAAAGTAGACATTCTTTTCTTGCAAAATTTTTTTTATTAAACAATTTATTAAATACTGTCCATTCTTTAGGAAAATCCAAATTCTCATTTTTATCAAAAAATTTTTCCACAAAGCTCATCAAATCATTTATGCTCGAAATTGGTTTATTTATCGATTTTCTTGATAATAAACTTACGGATGCTTGGCAGTATATGCAAGATTTACATTCGTACCCAAATTCAATTATTTTGTTTTTTTCTACTTTTAAACTAATTTTCATTTCATCGCCACATACTGGATTTTTTTTCATTGATGAGTGAGTGCGATTATTAAGAGTTTTTTGATTTTCAGTATTTGAAGCTATCCTTAAAATTTCTAAATCCATTTATAATTCTTTAAATAATTAATTTATGTTTTATATTTAGTTTTATGAATGAAAACAATATTATAGGTGTAATTTTAGCTGGAGGCAAATCTAAAAGAATTGGCAGAGACAAATCTACAATTAAATTAGGAAACAAAACACTTCTTGAGCATACAATTTCCAAAATAAAAAAAAATTTTTCAGAGATATTGATTATATCCAATAATAAAGAGCTTCAATTTTCAAAAGAAAACATATTCTTATTAGAAGACTGTATTAAAGGACAGCTCGGTCCCTTAGTAGGAGTTTTAACTGCAATGAAGTGGGTTGAAAAATATAAAAAAAATTACAACTGGGTAGGAACTTTTCCTTGTGATACCCCTTTCTTTAATAATCAAATCGTTGATGAGTTAAAAAGAGCTTCGTTAAAATCAGATAAAAAATTAATTTTCTTAAAAAGTGGAGAAAAAAGACATAATATATTTGGACTATGGTCAATGGAATTAAAAGAAATTCTAGAAAAAGATATAAATAATAATTCTAGAAAAGTAGAAGAGTGGGCCGACAAAATAGGATCAGAAATAATAAACATTGATGCTGGTAAATTTAATAGTTTTTTAAACATTAATACCCATGCAGATTATGAAATTGCTAAAAAAAATATAGATAAGATAAAATATGATTAGTTATAAAAAAGCACTTCAAATTCTAAAAAAAGGAAGAATTGAATTTAAATCAGAAATAATTTTATCAAAAAACTCAGTAAATAGAATTTCAACTAACAATGTAAACTCACCAAATAATTATCCATCAGCAAATAACACAGCATTTGATGGATTTGCCATAAACTCAAAAGAAACAAATTCAATTAATAAAAATAATATAATAAAATTCAGAATATTAAAAATTTTAGCAGCTGGGGATAATCCACTAATAAAGAAAATACCAAAGTATTCAGCTATAGAAGTTATGACTGGGGCAGTAATTCAAAAGCCATTTGATACAATAATTCCAATAGAAAAAGTGAAATATTTTCCAAATAAAAATAATCCAAAATATATTTTAATTGATAGAAAAATTAAAAAAAATAACTTTATTAGATTTGCAGGATCAGATTACAAAAGAGGTGAAAGAGTTATCAACAAAGGACAGAAAATTCAACCTGGACATATTTTAGCTTTCAAAACTTTGGGTATAGAAAAAATAAAAGTTAAACAAAAACCAAAAATAGTTTTTTATACAACGGGAAATGAAATTTCTAACAAAAAAAACATACCAAATTGGAAAGTAAGAAACTCAAATGGACATTATTTAAAGTCATTTTTAAAAAATTTTTCTGTAGATTTTAAAGAAAGAAAAATTCTAAGAGATCAAGATGAGATTAAATTTAGAAAGGAAATTATCCATCACTTAAAGTCAAAGACAAATATTGTAATTACATCTGGTGCAATTTCAGCAGGAAAATTTGATTTTGTGCCTAAAGTTCTAAGTAAATTTAAATTAAAAAAATCTTTTAAGGGTGTATCAATAAGACCAGGGAAACCAATTATGTTTGCAAAATTTAATAAAAATTTAATTTTTTTTGGATTACCAGGCAATCCGATTTCTTCAGCAGCATGTTTTAGGTTTTTTGTTTTACCTTTTTTATATTTATCTTTAGGAGTTAATTCTGAAAAAACTGTTACAGCCAGAATTAAAAACAATTTTGTTAAGAAAAAAAATTTTACTAGATTTATTAAAGGCAGGCTATACATCTCTAAAAAGGGATTGGCTGAATTTTTAGTACTAAAAGGCCAGGAGTCTTTTAGAATTAATCCTTTTTCGAAATCAAATGCCTGGGGCATTTTTCCTAGTGGCAAATCTGTGTTTAAAATTGGTGATTGCGTTGAGTGCTATACATCCTCAGGTATAAATGAATTTTCTTGAGTAAAAAAAGAATTAGTAATAAAAAGCTTAAATGCTTGAGTTAAAAAATCCTAGAATTGCATTACCCGTTGTACTAATTGCTGGTCTTTTATGGTCATTTGGTCCTTACGTTGTAAGACACATTGATCAACCCGAACTAGTTCCATGGCAATATTTATTTACAAGAGGCATAATTATTTTTTTATTACTGAACATTTATTTATATTTAGAAGAGGGAACTGAATTTTATAAAAATTACTTAAAGGTAGGGATTTCAGGTGTTTTAGGTGGAATAGGACTTGGGGTAGCTATGATAACATTCATATGGTCTATAACTAATACTTCTGCTGCAATTACCCTCTTATGTTTAGCTGCAATGCCATTTATTACAGCATTTTTAGGTTTTCTTTTTTTAAAAGAGAATATTAGTTTAAGTGTGTGGATTGCAATTGTTATTGCCTGCATTGGTATTATAATTATGGCAGTTGGCAATACTAGTACAGGTTCCCTAGTAGGTTTATTTTTTGGTTTAGCATCATCTTTAGGTTTTTCGATTTTTTCAGTAACATTAAGATGGAGAAAAGAAACTCCCAAATTTACAACTGTTGCTATTGCAGGTATATTTTGTTTTATAGTTTCTGGTTTAATGATGCTATTAAATGATCAACCATTTTTGTCGTCAGGAAAAAATGAAGCCTTATTCGCAACTCACGGAACTTTAGTTTGCTTGGGATTAATATTATATTCAATTGGTTCAAAAAATATTCCTGCAGCTGAATTAACTCTGTTGTCATTAACTGAAGTAATAGGTGGTATTTTCTGGGTTTGGCTACCTTGGTTAGGAATTAACGAAATTCCATCACAAAATACAGTTATTGGTGGCTTTTTTATCTTTATAGCAATTTTCTACTATAGCTTAATTATTCAAAGCAATAGACGTTTTATCGGATTAAATTAATTTATTATAGAAATAAATTAATCTAGAATGATTTATGGAAGAAGAAAAAGTTATTGTAAATAGTTGGAATGAGTGGGATCCACTAAAGCACGTAATAGTCGGCAGGGCTGATGGATGTTGTATACCCGCTCCAGAACCTGCGTTAGATGCAAAAGTTCCAGAAGACTCAGATATGAAAGGTAAGTACGGGCCTCGGTCAAAAGAGTCTGTTCATAAAGCAAACGAGCTTTTGGATAATTTTGTTAAAATTTTAGAAAAAAGAAACATAAAGGTAGATAGACCTGTACCCATAGAATTTAATCAAAATATTTCAACGCCTGATTGGAAATCAGAAACTATGTTTGGGTGTATGCCTGCTAGAGATGTATTATTGACTGTAGGAAACGAAATATTAGAAGCAACAATGAGTTATAGGTGTAGATGGTTTGAATATTTAAATTACAGACCTCTCATTAAAAAATATTATGAAAATGACTTAAATATGAGACACGAGACTGCTCCAAAACCTAGGTTAACAGATGCAGATTATAGAAAAGATTATCTGTCAGATAAAATTGGTGTTCAAAAAAGGCTTGATTGGACTGCAAAAAAATTTTTTGTGACAACAGAAGAGGAGCCACTTTTTGATGCAGCCGATGTTTTAAGATTTGGAAAAGATTTAATTGTGCAACATGGCTTTACAACAAATTTAAAAGGAATTGATTGGTTAAAAAGACATTTTACAAACCACAGAGTGCACGCTGTAAATTTTCCAGGAGATCCATATCCAATCCATATTGATGCAACTTTCACACCAATTAAAGAAGGTTTAATTATCAATAATCCTCAAAGGAGGCTACCAGTGGATCAAAGAAAGTTTTTTGAGAAAAATGGATGGGAAATAATTGATGCCGCACAACCTTCACATAATACTCCACCTCCATTGTGTTATTCGTCAGTATGGCTTTCAATGAATGTGCTAGTTTTAGATCCCAAGACAGTATGTGTTGAAAAAAGCGAAATTTATCAGGCAGAACAGCTAGATAAACTTGGTATGGAAGTTATTTTAGTTGATTTAAGAGATGCATATGCTTTTGGGGGTGGACTGCATTGTAGCACTGCAGATGTTTACAGAGAAGGAAGTTTAAAAGATTATTTTCCTAATCAATAAACTAATTTTTCCTATATTTCTCTACATCAAATGTTTCTAACCTTGATGACAACTCTTCATTCAAATTTTGCTCGTCTAAATTTTTTAATCTTTGTTCTTCTAGTTCTCTTTGTATTAATTTTTGTTCTTTTATTTTTTCTTTCTCTTCTTCTAATTGTCTTTCTTGATCAAATTTGCTTTCCCACTCTTTTATTTTTATAAGCTCTTGCTCTTTTATTCTTGCTTCTTCTTGTTCTTTCAATTTTTGTTCTTTATATTTTTTTCTATATTCTTTTTGTTCTTTTCTTTTTTGTTCTTCTTCTCTTACTTTAAGATCTATATCTTTTCTCTTTTGCTCATCGTCTTTTGTTTGTAATTCTCTCTCTTTTCGTGCTTGTTCTTTATCTTTAATTTTTTGTTCTTCTTTTTTTAATTTAAGATCTTTTTCCTTTTTGTTAATTTCTTCATCTTTTAACTTCTGTTCCTTATCTTTTAATTTTTGTTCCTTTTCCCTTAATCTTTGCTCTTGTTCTTTTACTCTTTGATCTTCTTCTTTATTCTTCAGTCCACCATCTTGTAGTTTAAGCTCTTCTTCTTTTGACTTTAGATCTTTTTCTTTTAACTTTTGTTGTTGTTCCTTTAACTTTAGTTGTTGTTCCTTTGATCTTTGACTTTTTTCGATTAAATTTAATTTTTCTATTTCTTTTTTGATTTGCTCTTCTCTTAATTTTAGTTCTTTTTTTTCTTTAATTTTTTGTCTATTTTTAAATCCTTCGTAAACTTTATTGATTATTCCTACTTGTTTATTTTTTTTTTGATATTTTTTCTTTGTCATAGCTTTTTTACTAATTCTAATTTCAACAAAATTTTATTAAGGATACAAGCTGATAATTACGAAATATTTAAGAATTATTTGATTACAACTTAGAAGCGATAATTTAATTTTCTCACTTATTTTTCTTCATTATTTGATATATCTGCCCCTGTAGTAGGATCTAATTCTATTCCTAACGGAGTAATATTTCTAGGCAAAGGTGTAAATGTTGACTCAGGATTATCTTCATAACTTCTCCTAGTTATTCTATACAAACCAAACAAACCAATAATTATATGAAAAAATACCAAATGAATAAAAAAGCCATTATTTCCAAATTTTTCCATCAGCAGTGAACAAATTAAAGGTCCAGTCATAGCTCCCATTCCAAATATAATTTGCATTCCACCGCCAGCGGCTACAAATTTTTCCTTTGGAATATAGTCGTTCACGTAAGCTAGATTAAGAGTAAAAAGAGGAATTGCCATTCCAGCATATAGAGCAACAAATAAAAAAAACATTACTCTATTTAATCCTATGCTATTGGCTAAATACATATTTTCTAATGAAACGTTGGTAAAAATGGATAAGAAAGCGAATATACTAGCAAAAAAAGTGCAGAAAATAATTATTATTCTTCTATCACTTTTATCTGAAAAGTAACCTATCGGCCATTGAAACAAACCTCCAGAAACAGTTATTATAAATAACAATAAAGACACTTCAAAAATTGTAAAATTCAATGAAGTAGCATAAACGGCCCCTAATGAAAATAAAGCAGAATGAATTATTCCTGTACAAAACATACTTACGGTAGCCAAAGGTGAAGTTTTGTATAATCCTTTAATGTCTATGTATCCTAACTTTTTAAATTTTGGAGCCTTACGTTTTGTGAGTAAAATTGGCACTAAAGCAAGAGATAACATTAAAGAAATTAGTATAAATGGTTCATATTTTTCTGGACTACTTATATTCAAAAGCAAAGTACCTAGGGAAAATCCAATTAAAGTTATAAACATATAAATCGATAATAATTGACCACGCGTTCTGTTGTTTGCACGATCATTTAACCAACTTTCCATAACTATAAAAATACTAACCATGCTAAAACCAGTAACAAATCTAGCTAACGTCCAAACAATAGGCTCTACAAAAAGAGCATGAATTAAAATAGATAATGATGCCATAGATGCAAAGGCTGCAAAAACTCTTATATGACCGACTTTTCCAACAAGTTTAGGAATTGTATTGGCACCTGCAAAGTAACCTACAAAATAACCCGACATCATTGTACCAGTTGCTATGAAGTTAAAATCTTCTAATACCGATCTAACCCCAAGAAGATTTCCCTGAAATCCATGGGCAATAATAAGTATGAAATAACCGGTAAACAAAGCCCAGGAATTTTTTAAAATTTTAAACATTCATTAAAAATAATATCAGTTAATCCAGCTAAGTAGTTTTAGTTTGTGTTTTTTTTAAGGCTAAGAATGAGTGAATTCCAATTGTAGTTATTATAATCAATCCTCCTACTATTGTTTCAAAGCTCGGCTCTTCCCTTATAACAAGCCAAACCCAAATAGGACCCAATATAGTTTCTAATAAAAAAAATAGATTTACTTCTGCAGCGGTAATATACCTGGGAGCAATAGTCACTAAAACAAACGGTATGGCTACGCAGAGTATACACATCGCTGGAACTATAATTACGTCTTTTCCAACTAATTCAAAATTCTCCACAAAAAATACAGCAACGAAAGCAACAATAAGTTTTCCAAGTACTGCAGAAGGTACAAGATTTCTATTTTTTGCTGATCTAATTATCACCGCACCAGCAGCCAAACCAAATGCAGTAACAAGACCAAAAAAATCTCCATAAAAATTACCAATTTGAATTGAATCATAAAAAATATAAACAACAGCTAGAGTAGTTATTGTAATTGCAATCCAAGTTTTTTTTTCAGGATTTTCTTTTAAAAAAATTAAACCTAAAATTGCGGATAACATCGGAGCCAATGCGACCATTATGAGAGTATTAGCAACATTAGTATTTTGAATTGAAACTATAAAAGTAATATTCGTTATTGCGAAAGTTATTGCATAAGCAATTCCTGGACGACCAGTTGATAAAAATAATATAAATAATTTTGATTTGTATAATATTAATAAACTACAAAAAACGGTAATAAATGGTATTGCACCACGGTAAAAAAGTAATTGATAAGTGTCAACACTTGCAAGTCTAATGAATAAAGAATCAGGAGTAATAAACATTACTCCTATAAAGGCTAAAAAAGATCCCTTTTGTTGATTAGATAAATTTTGAAACATTATAAATTATTTTTAATGTAGTCGTTAATTTCACTTAATTCCTTTAATTTTTTTGAGCAAGTTTGTTTTTTGCATATAATAGCAAAAAAATCTTCTTGGCTTTCTTTATAAATTATAGAAAAATTTCCCATAATCTTTTTTAAAATTTTATTAATCAATTCTTTTTCATTATTAATTTTTCCGTGTAATGAAACAGTTATGTTATCCTCACAAATATCGAGTATTTTTAAATAACTAAACATTTGTGAAAAATTATAATTAATAAATGTATTAAAAGACTTGCTTAAAATTTCTTTTTTTTCATACCAAGATTTATTGTTTGTAATGTTAAATAATTTATTACAAACAAATAGATATATGCTATTTCCATTTGGGATATTATTATCAGAAATTTCTAAAGGACTTACAAACAAGTCATTGATATTTAAAATATTTTTTTGTAGTAAATTGTTATCCTTATTAAAAAATAGTTTCCACGTTTCTTCCATTGTCCTTATGCATTTATCCAATGACATTTTATCATTTTTTATTTCGTATAAAGTAATAAGTAATAAAGAGTAATATACATAGTCTTCTAAAAATACATCGATACCTTTTTTATTTTTATCATAACAGTGGTAGATATTATTTTTAATTTTTTGATTTAATAATTCAATTGAATTAACAGTATGATTATATAAATCCTTATCATCTAAAATTAAAGATGAATATAAATTTGAATAAAACCAAAAACAATTTAAATCAATTTGTACTTTTTCATCAAAAAAAGGTTTAATTCTTTTCTTTCTTTCTTTTAAAAGTGTATTTTCTATATTTTTAATATCATTTAATTCTTTATCCGTCGGTTTATAATTTTTATCTTCTATTAAAATATTAGATCCTTCAAAATTACCTTCTTTAGTAACTAAATATTTTTTCTTAAATACTTCAAACTGATCATTCAAAATATTTTTAATTTCATCATACTCCCAAGTGTAATATTTTCCCTCAATACCTTCACTGTCAGCATCATATGCAGAGCCTAGTAAATTATCCTCAGATTTAAATTCTGAATTGATAAATTTTATTGTTTGCTTAAGTTTATTTTTTAAAAATTTTGATTCCTCAACTTGTAAAAAATGATTTAGTAAATTTATATATAAAACGTTATCATATAGCATTTTCTCAAAGTGAGGAACTATCCATTTATCATCGACTGTATATCGAGAAATACCTCCTTCTAACTGATCATATATTCCTCTTGAAGATATATTTATTAATAAATCTTGAACAGATTTTAAAAATTTTTGTTTTTTATTTTTTTTATAAAAATATAAAATTGTATCAAAAACATAGAACTGAGGAAATTTTGGCGCACCTTTAAACCCTCCGTTTTCTTCATCAAGATATTGAATTATTTTTTCAACATATGGCTCTAAATCCTGTTTTAATACTGCATTTTTTCTATTTAATTCTTTAAATACAAGTTGCAACTGTGAAACTTGTGCAATAATTTTTTCTCTGTTTTCTGAATATACTTTTGAAACATTTTCTAAAACTTGATTGAAACTAGGTCTTCCATGCATCTCTTTTGGAGGAAAATAAGTTCCTCCTGTAAAAGGAACTGCATTTTCATCTAAAAACATCGATAAGGGCCAACCACCTTGGGCTCCAGTTAAAATTCCTAAGCTTTTCTGGAATATTGCATCTAAATCTGGCCTCTCTTCTCTATCCACTTTTATGTTAATAAATTTTTCGTTCATTATTTTGGCTGTTTCAGTATCCTCAAAACTTTCGTGTGCCATTACATGACACCAATGACAACTTGAATATCCAACACTTAAAAATATTGGTTTTTTTTCTTTTTTAGCTTTTAGCAATGTTTCATTATTCCAAGCTAACCAATTTACTGGATTATTTTCGTGTTGTTTTAGATACGGGCTTCTTTCTGATTTAAGCTGGTTTGTCATTTTTAAGATTATTATTGAAAAATTTCTATATTATGATACCTTATTTACAAGCGCTGATTTAGATCAAATTGCGAGCGCTATAAAAATCCAGCTAAAGCGATTTATCAACACCACCGCTTTAGCCGGTGGTTTTTTTTTACAAAAATTGTAATAAAAAATCGGGTATTTGAACCATATTGTGCACCCAGCATAAAGCTAAAGCACTAAAAAGGAGAAAGAGAAGCTCTTACAAAGACCTCTTTGAGAATAGAGCTTCTTTTCTCCATAGAAATGGAGGAAACAATGAAGAAAAGAGGTTTAATTGAAAGACTAGACCAAGGACCCGTAATTTGTGCTGAAGGGTTTCTTTTTGAAATAGAAAAAAGGGGATACATGTCATCAGGAGAATTTGTTCCTATGGTTTCTCTAGAGCATCCCGAAGCATTAGAAAATTTACATATAGATTTTCAACATGCGGGCTCTGATATAGTTCAAGCTTTTACTTATAATGGTCATCGAGAAAAAATGCGAGTTATAGGAAAAGAAGAATTATTAGAACCATTAAATAGAGCAGCCCTTAAAATTGCAAAAAAAGTTGCAAATAGCTCTTCATTAAAAGAACCTAATTTAATGGCTGGAAATATTTCAAATTCTAATATTTGGAAAAAAGGAGATAAAAAACCTCAGAAAGAAGTTGAAAAAATGTTTCATGAAATGGTTGGATGGGCCGTAGAAGAGGGAGCTGACATTTTAATCGGTGAAACATTCTATTATGCAGAAGAAGCATATACTGCATTAAAAGTTATGAAACAATCAGGACTTCCTTCTGTTATTACAATTGCTCCAATGGGAGAAAATATTATGAGAGATGATATTTCGATCATTGATACTTGTAAGGAATTAGAGCAAAGAGGTGGAGATGTAGTAGGGATGAACTGTCATAGAGGCCCTAGTACGATGATGCCCTATCTTAAAAAGGTTAGGAAAGCATTAAAGTGCCATATAGCCGGTCTTCCAATAAATTATAGAACAACTGATAAAAGTCCTACTTTTTTTAATTTACCTGATCGAAATGGATGCACTTGCCATACTCCCCACGAAACTACATTTCCAACAGCGTTAGATCCTATGCAATGTAATAGATACGAAATTGGAAATTTTGCTAAAGAGGCTTTTGATATAGGTATAAATTATCTTGGAGTTTGTTGTGGAGCAAATCCTATGTTAATTAGAGAAGTAGCCGAGGCAGTAGGACTAAGAGTACCTGCTAGTAAATATAGAGAAAATATGGAAAATCACTATATGTTTGGAACAAATAAGAGGATTCCTAAACATATAAAAGATTATAGAAATAAAGCTTAGATAGAATAAGGTTTTCTAGAAAATATTTTTTTTACAAAAGGCTCAAATTGTTTAAGAGACAAAGATTTAAAATTGGGATCAAAAGATTTTTGATCCCAATTCTCACAGAAATTAACAGTATCCTCGTAGAATTTATGACCTTTATATTTTTCTCTTTGATTTCTATTTCCACCTAAGTGATGAGCGTAGTAATACATTTGAAATTCACCATGTTTTTGAACTATCCAATGTGTTTTTTCAGAAACATATGGTTTTAAAACTGCAGCAGCATACTCTGAATGATTTAAAGGAGCTAATTCATCTCCTATATCATGCAATAAAGCAGCTATTATCATTTCGTCATCAGCCTTATCTTGTAAAGCTCTAGTTGCTGTTTGCAAAGAATGTTCCAATCTTGAAATTTTATATCCTTCAAGAGTGGAATTTAATCCACTCATAAATTTTAAAATTCTATCAGCTGTTCCATCAATATAAGCTTTTTCATGTTTTTCTAATAGAAGATAATCTTCCTTAGTTCCATTTTTCATTTCATTAAAATTTACTGTTTTCATTTTTTAATTATTTGAAGCACTACTTAATAATGATAATTGAGTGACTTTATTTTCACCTAATTCATCTATAATTTTTACAGGATATTCCCCTGTAAAGTAATGGTCAGTAAGCTGGGGATATGTGTCATTTCTTTTTTCAAATCCCATTGCTTTATATAGTCCATTCAAAGATAAAAATTTTAATGATTTTGCATTTATAAAATTACAAATTTCATCCACTGATTTATTTGATGCAAGAAGTTCTTTTTTGGTTGGCATATCAACTCCATAAAAATCAGGGAATTTAATTTCTGGGCTTGCTACTCTCATATGAACTTCCTTTGCACCAGCATTATATAGCATTTTAACAATTTTTAATGAAGTTGTTCCTCTGACAAGTGAATCATCCACTAAAATTATTTTTTTATTTTTAATAGAAGATTGATTTGCATTTAATTTTAATTTGACCCCAAAGCTTCTAATTTTTTGGGCAGGTTCAATAAAAGTTCGTCCTACATAATGATTTCTTATTAATCCTAAATCAAAATTGATACCTTTTTTTTGGCTGTATCCCAAAGCAGCTGCTGTTC